>Ga0316617_100000537_pt1 | contig 10390 bp, 8 predicted proteins | sample OWC_Aug_M1_C1_D2_FD_207801 | JGI IMG/M metagenome (GOLD analysis project Ga0316617, IMG submission 207801) | Wetland soil microbial communities from Old Woman Creek delta, Ohio, United States - OWC_Aug_M1_C1_D2_B | ecosystem: Environmental > Terrestrial > Soil > Wetlands | place: USA: Ohio... | reverse complement strand
CGTTCTTCAGTCCCCGCGTAATGCGGGCAACCTCCTGCGGTGAGCAGGCGCTGCAGGCGTCGCGTTCATGGTGAAGGATCAGGACCGGTATGCGTATGGCCTCAAGGGCTTGATACGGCACCGCACCGGGCTTCTGGATGGAGGTGACGCTGGAAGTAAGCACCATCCCGGCCAGTTCCTCGTTGCCGAAGGCGATGGCCGCGGCAGCGGCGGAAATGCTTCCGCGGCTGGTTCCCACCAGCCAGACCGGAAGGCCCGCGTCGCGTTTCAAAAAACTTACGACATGCCGCAGGTCTTCGATGTGGTTGGCGCTCACCCGGTAGGAGAAGTCCAGATCCTCCCTGTCGCTCGGCTTGCCGACAGCCGCCACGTTGAACCCGTGGGCGGCAAACAGCTCCCGGCTGCGGATCAGAAAATTGGAAGAGGTCGGGGTCTCGTCCTTGACCCCGAGGCCGCCCGCGCCGCCCGGCAGCAACGCCACGGTGGCCTTGGCCGGATCGGATTTCATGTAATAGATTTGGACGCTGGCGCCCGGCCGGGTGTCCACATTCAGCAGCTGGTTCTCTGATGCCAGGACAGGAACCGCCAGCATCAGGAAGACGACCCATAGGAAGGTCAATCGCATTTCGGCACAGAGGACTTGGTCACGGTTAATAAAATCCGACCTCAATCGGCGATTCGTCGGCGAGGGTTCGCAGACGGTAGGCGAATAGTTCGAGTTTCTCCCTGCGCTGGTCCTCGCTCAGATGGGCCGGCCCGAACACGATGTGAGGCTTCAGCACGCTGAAACCGACGAACTGCAGGATCCCGCGCTGGATCGGACGCAGGATGGCCGCGATATCGCCGTTGAAGCCTCCTCTGCGGTAGGCTTCTTCCGGCCCGCCGGTCGTCAACGACAGCATGGCGCGCTTGCCTTTGAACACACCGGTATCGTAGATCCGGCCCATGCCGTAAATGCGCCCCATGGCAAAGACGCGGTCCACCCATCCCTTGAGAACCGCCGGCAGGCCGAACCACCACAGCGGAAACTGCAGGATCAGCAGGTCGCACCACTCGAGTTTCTGCATCTCGGCCTCTATTTCACCCGAGAACCTCTTCTGCTCGGTGGCATGCAACTCTTCCATCTGCTGCTTGAAAAAGCCCGGGTCCGCGACGGTGGTAAAATTGTGCCGCCCGGAGACGGGATCGAAGCGCATTTCATACAGGTCGGAGGTGCGGATGGCGTGGCCCCGCTCGGCAAGCGTTTCGCATGCTGTCCGGAACAGGGCCCCGTTGAAGCTTCGAGGCTCCGGGTGCCAATAGACGATAAGAGCGTTCATGAACCCACTCCTTGTCTCGCAGGACAGGAAAAGGTGCTACCTGCAGGTGTAAGGCGTTTCCAAGAGCTATTTCTCCAATATCATTATTTTGTATTTTTGGGCCATCGATTTCCCACTGCTGATTTTTAGCACGGCGCGGCCCAGCGGATCAGATGCTACACAACCCATCGCGGATTTTGGGGCCGGGGAGTCTTCAGCAACCTTGTTGACTCGATTCTGCCCTCCATGTTACCGAAATAAATCAAAATCGGCAGGCCAGGAAAGGTTTCTTGCAAACCCAATGGGGGGTGGATCGGATGAGATCACGTGGGCTCTAAACCCACGCAGCCGGGTGCAACTCCCGGACTCCCCATCACCATATGACGCAATGCGGAAACGCTGCTTGAGGAATCGTAAGATTTTAGCTCTTTGAAATACTATGCTGCCAAATCCAGTTTTTGCTCTGGTACCGCAGCGTTGCCAATCGTTGTTTTAGCAAGCGTCCATTTTAGGGGACATCCTATATTCCTCCTGTCAAGCCAATTTTATTTGTGCATGATTACGAGGGGTTGAGGATATCCCCGATTTTTGGCAACACTCCACCTGTATATTTTCAGATCTTCTCTTCGGCGGATTCTCCTGCCTAAGAATGAGCCTGCACTTGATCGTTACGATTATCCGGCATCTCCATGCGCTCAGCGCCAGGATTGCCCATCATCCCTTATCCAAGCTTGGGGCTCGGCAAGAGGCCCGGGATTGTCCCTCCAGAGGTCAAATGCCTCTACGCTCTTGCTCGGGCTCTCTCGCCGAAGAGGGTAGCAACGCTCTAAGCTTGAATGTGGGCGGGGTTAAAGGGCTCCTTTCGCTTCATCAGCGTCCAGGCAATCACCAACATCTTGGCCGCGATCTTGACCAGCATCTTGGTGCGGATGCCTTGCTCCCGCTGGCGACCGTCCAATAACCGGCTATAGTAAGCCCGGAAGTGGCTGGTTAAACTGGAGGCGACCAACGCCGCCTGGTACAACGCGTAACGCAAGTCCGCCTTGCCTTTCTTGGAGATCACCGGCACCGCGGTATTGCTTTTCTCACCGCTGCGGCTGGCGCTCAGATCAAAACCCGCCAACCGAATCAGCTGGGCCCGGTTCTCAAAGCGATGCGGATTGCCGATCGCCGCCAATGCCATGGCTGAAACGTACGGCCCGAAACCGGGGATGCTTTTCAGATAGCCATATTCCTCGAAGCCTTTGGCTATTTTCTGGATGGCGTGTTCAACACGGCCCAGTTGCGCTTGAACCGACTGAAGCATTTCAACCACCAGCTCAGCCTCCAGTGCCATCGCCGGCCCCGGCCGGCAACCGATGGACTGTCCGGCCGCTTCCCAGATATGGCGCAGACGCCGTTGCTGCCGCAGCCCCCCATGATGCGTCGTCACCTTCGCGATAAACTGCTCACAGCTGAGCTGCCGGATGCTTCCCGGGTCAAGGAACCAATGCACGATGGCCAGGTTCTCCGCCTCGGCGTTATTCCAGAATCGGTCCAGTTCCGGGAAGTACTGAGCCACCAAGTTGTTGCGGATGCGCACTCGGCAGCTGTGTAACTGTTTCTTCAAACGCTTCCGGAACAACAGCAGGCTTCGCAGATCCCGCAGCCGCAGCTGCGGCAGATCGTAATAGTGACATTTGCCCTGCGCCACCAGGTCTGCCACGTTGGCCGAGTCCTTGGTGTCGTTCTTATCCCAGCGACCATCGATCAGGCTGCGGTTCTTCTTGATCGCCTCGTTGGTCGCATAAACCACCAAATGGCCCTGCTCGATGAGATGCTCCGCCAGCGGTTTGTGGTAGACGCTGGTCGGCTCCAGCCCGAATACGAGCTGTCTGAGACCCTCCCGGTCCATATAAAACCGAACCTGAGTCAGAAGGTGTCGAAAGCCTTCCGCGCTGTTCTCAACGATCAGCCCCTTGAGCAGCGTGCGGCCGTTGGCGTCTCCGAAAAAGCCGTGGTGCTTGCGCTTGGCGATATCCAGACCTACAATGAGGTGGTCCTTCGATCCACGAATCTCTTTCTTGAATTGACGAAAACGATCGATGCTGTTAAACTCAATCCCGTTCATGGTAACCTCCTTTTGGCTTTAAGGGTTATAGGTTTGGGCTACCCGTAGGCTATCAGGAGGTTACTGCTTTTTCTACGCGATAATATTTTTCCGTTCTGCTATACTTCCAAAGATTTACTTCTCTTCTACGAATATATAACGCTCTCATTTTTTAATATTTACAACGATGTTCTCATTTAATATTCTGCCAGTATACCACGCAAATCACGAATTGACGCACCCGGCGCCTTGCAGCACGTGATCGCACGGGGGATTAACCGCCAGATGACATTCCGTTTTCTTCCGGCAGGCGGGGAAAAGCAGAGATGCGTTGTTTCATTGTTGACATGCAGCGACTATCCCGATAGCCCATGCCACGCCACGCCCGCATCGATGATCCCGGCGCCGTACATCAATCCTCATCCGTGGAATCGAACGCACGGCGATTTTGTTGGGAAAAGCTTTTCCGAGGCGGGGCAAAACCTCAATCAGTCAAAACGAATGGCGCCTATTTGCAGAAATTTGCTTTTGTCGGGAAAAAGGCTTTCACAAATCGCTTCATTTCCGCGATGTCTTGCTTGTCTGCGTTTCCCTTACGCCATTCCTGGTATGTGGATACAAAATACTCGCCCGGTGCGTCCACCGCCCAGCTTTTGAATTCCGACTTGGATTCTTTTTCGAAACGGCAGATCCCCTTGAGAATGCCCATGCAGTGCCGCTTCGCCTGTAGCGTCAAGCCGAGTTTGTGGCACTTCCGAAGCGAATCGAGAAACGGATCCAAGGCTTCCTCGAAAACTTCCCAGGCGGCGTCTCCGGGATCAACATAGCCGTCTCGTTTGCTACCCGACCGGTCCCACACGTCCTCTACGGCAATCGAGTCCAATGCCCAGAATACTTCCTCGGTGACACCCTCCACGTCGACGTCGTCGACAAGCCCCAAGGCGATCTCCCGGGCTTTCTTTTTAATCTTTGGGTCTTGGACCGCCAACTGCTTGAGGACGATCAATGCCTGATCCGGCGTGATGATGTCGAGAATATCTGACTTCGGCATTTCGGATGCCTTCCTGCGATGCGCGTGTCAGGAAAAAATGAAAGCTTAAGCCTTCATTTTTCACGATTAGGTTATGGCCCGAACAACGGTAATGCTCCATACCGCAAGCTTACTGAAGTCTTTGCCCAAAGGCGAGACTTTTTATCCCAATTCCCGATGGGGACAATAAAATAAATAACTGTGACCGGATCTGTCACAATTGTATGATAAATGAGCTCGAAAGTGCATCTCCCACGTCAGGGAAAAATGATATTGAATGACCCGAATATTCTGATAACATGAGAAAAGTTGAGCGGTTTTTAACCTCAGCCTAATGGAAATTAGTGATGGGGCCGGGCTATTTGGATAAGGAGCGGGCCAGGGAGAATATAGAATGGCGACGCCAAAAGAAACACTATGGGAGATGGATCCGCACACCAAGGCCAAGCACGAGATCCTTGGTCGATACCTCGCCGCGTGGTTCCCGATTCTCAGCAAGTACCATAGCCGCATCGTCTACATCGATGGGTTCTCGGGGCCTGGACGGTACAAGGGGGGTGAGGCGGGCTCACCCATGATTGCCCTCGACGTCGCGGTGAACCACCGCAAGTCACTCGGGGGCGAAGTCGTGTTCTGGTTCATCGAGGAGCGGGAAGACCGACTCAATCACCTGCGCCAGGAGCTGGCCACCGTCGCCGTCCCCAAGCACTTCAAAGTCGTCTCCGAGTCGGGGAAGTTCCACGAGAAGTTCGGAGAGGTGCTCAACTCGATCGATGCCGGTAAGGACATGCTCGCGCCCACGTTTGCGTTCATCGACCCGTTCGGATTCTCGGGCATCCCATTCACCCTGATCGAACGGCTACTGAAGTGCAAGAGGAGCGAAGCCTTCGTCACCTTCATGGCGGACGCTATCAATCGCTTCCTTGAGCACCCCGAAGACAAGGTGGTGCAGCACATCGTCGATGCATTCGGTACCAGTGAGGCAATTCAAATTGCCAAGGGCTCCGGGGATCGCGTCGCGAAGCTGCGCGAGCTCTACCAGTCGAAGCTGCAGCAGGTGGCCAAGTACGTGCGATACTTCGAGATGCGCGATCGGCAGAACCGCCCCCAATACTACCTCTTCTTCGCGACGAACAACGATCTGGGCCACCTAAAGATGAAAGAGGCGATGTGGAAGGTCGACCCGGACGGCGACTTCAGGTTCTCGGACGCGACGAACCCCAACCAGCTTGTTCTGTTCGAGGCCGACACCACGTCGACGCTGGTCGACCAGCTCCGCAGGGAATTCTGCGGCAAGGGTCAGGTCACCGGCTCTGCGGTTCGGACATTCGTAGAGAACGAGACCGCCTACCTAAAGAAGCACATGACGGCGGCGCTCAAGCAGGATGAGCAGGCCGCGAGGGTTCGTGTGGAGCCGCTGAAGACCGATGGGAATAGGCGTCGGGCTAATACTTACCCCGACAAGGCCAAGCTGACATGGGTCTGAATTCGGCCATTGAGTGGACCGAGTCCACTTGGAATCCCGTTACCGGCTGCACGAAGATCAGCCCGGGCTGCAAGCACTGCTACGCCGAACGGATGGCGAAGCGGCTCAAGGCCATGGGCCAGCCCAACTACGGACGCGGGTTCCAGGTATCTATCCACGAGCACGCCTTGGGGCTACCACTTGGCTGGAAGAAGCCACAGATAGTCTTCGTCAACTCCATGGGCGACCTCTTCCACGACGAGATTCCGGAGGCCTTCATCCGACGCGTCTTCGAGGTCATGCGGTGCGCGTCCTGGCACACCTTTCAAGTACTCACCAAGCGCGCCGAAAGACTAGAGACCCTCGGGATGAAGATAGATTGGCCGGCGAACGTCTGGATGGGGGTCAGCGTCGAGACACCAAAGTACCTGTACCGGCTCGACCATCTTCGTCGAACCCCGGCGAGTGTCCGCTTTATCTCATTCGAGCCCCTGCTCGATGCGCTCGGGGAGCTCGACCTCGAAGGCATGCACTGGGCGATCGTCGGCGGCGAGTCCGGCCCCGGCGCAAGACCGATAAACGCAGCCTGGATAACCGAGATCCGAGACCAGTGTCTGGCCGCACGGGTCCCGTTCTTCTTCAAACAGTGGGGTGGGACGAACAAAAAGAAGGCTGGCCGCCTTCTCGAAGGCCGTACCTGGGACGAACAACCACTTCTAACCGCACCCATGATTTAGAAGCACTGTCCAATTTGCTCGCCCCCTTTAGCGGAATATAGACGCCGTAATAAAGTTCGATTAACTTAACAATGAGAAAATCTGCGGGACGATGGTGAAAAATTGACATATTTTCGGTCGACGCTCATATCAAGGACGATTTTCACTTTCGCCGACGCATCTTCTTGATAGCGTCAGAAATGTCGGCGGGCTTCAGCACGGAATGAGGTTCTGATACGGTTTGACGTAAGCACCTGAAATGCCGTAAGAGCCTTATAAGTAGATTCCTAATGGAGACCACCGCATGCATCGCCAACTGACCTGGTCCACCACCCAGCTGCGCCGCCTGAAAGAACTGCAGGCCACTCCCCAACAGAGAAAGCTGACGTTTGCGTCCGAATCCAGTCGGAACCGTTCCTTCCAGGCGATCGCGGATGCGCTCGCCCGGAAGGAAAGAGATCGCCTTTTGGAGATCCAAAAAAATCGCCAGCGGCCCCGCCTTTGTCGATTAGAGAGCCGATTGGTCGAAGCACTCTGCACGGAGGGTTTCGTTCAGGTCACAACCCCTGTCATCATGGCTAAGACGCACCTCACCCGGATGCAAATCACCGCTGACCATCCATTTTCGTCTCAGGCCTTCTGGATCGACAGCAAACATTGCCTTCGCCCGATGCTGGCCCCCCACCTTTACTGTCTTTTACAGAACCTGCTGCGGTTGTGGGAGAAGCCGGTGCGAATCTTCGAAGTCGGCCCCTGCTTTCGGAGGGAATCGGGGGGCGCTCGACATGCCTCCGAATTCACTATGCTGAACCTAGTGGAAGCCGGTCTGCCGACGGAAGGGCGTGCGGAACGCATACGGGAACTGGCGGACCGGGTCGCCGAAGCGGCGGGCATACAAGCCTATCGGCTCGAAGCGAAGCACTCAGCGGTTTACGGCGATACGGTCGATATCCTGGCGGGCGAGAATAGCCTGGAGGTGGGTTCAAGCGCAATGGGGCCCCATGCCCTGGACAGGGCGTGGCGCATCACCGATGCCTGGGTGGGGATCGGGTTCGGACTGGAACGCCTGATCATGGCCGCCGACGGAACTGATAGTCTGGCCAGACTGGGGCGAAATGTTTCTTATTTGGACGGCATTCGGCTAAACCTTTGATGAACGTCTATGTACGGCCGACTAAAATCCTCGATGTCATGAAACGCGCGATTTGCCGAGCAAGGCTGGGTGACCTGCTGGCCGAGGTTCGCAAAGGGGGCGGGCTCGGCGACGAGGAGGTGCGCTTTCTCCTCGGGTTGACCGAAAATGAGGATTTAGAGAGGCTCTTTCAAACCGCACGAGACCTGAGACAAGCGGTCTTCGGAACGGCCGTTTTTCTTTACGGGTTCATTTACTTTTCGACTTTTTGCCGCAACGATTGCCGGTTCTGCCTTTTCCGCAGATCGAACCGCGGCCGCCGCCGATATCGCAAGACAGCTGAAGAAGTTCTCGATGCGGCATCCCAATTAGCCGCGAGCGGTGTACACTTGATTGATCTCACCATGGGCGAAGACCCCGAGATTCTCGACTCGGGGACTTCTGGAGCTGAGGGGATCGCTGAACTCGCCGGAGCCGTGAGGAGTGCCACCAGCGGCCTTCCGATTATGGTTTCGCCTGGGCTGGCTGGGCCGTCGACACTGCAACGTTATGCGCGCGCTGGCGTTGAATGGTACGCCTGCTACCAGGAAACGCACCATCGCGGGCTCTTCGAGCAGCTCCGTCCCGGGCAGAGCTTTGACGCCCGCTGGCAGGCCAAGCTTTACGCGAAGCGCCTGGGGTTCTTGGTGGAAGAAGGGATCCTCTGCGGCGTGGGGGAGCGCATGGAGGAGGTAAGCGAATCCGTTGCATGGATGCGGCAGCTCGATGCCGACCAGGTGCGCGTCATGAGCTTTATTCCCCAGCCCGGGACCCCCATGGAGACCCATTTGGTTCCTGATTTTCGGCGGGAGCTTCATATCTTGGCCGTATTGCGATTGGCGTTCCCTGACAAACTCATCCCCGCCTCTCTGGATGTCGAGGGGCTGGATGGCCTCAAGCGCCGGCTTGAGGCCGGCGCCAATGTGGTCACCTCCCTCATCGCCCCGGATGCCAGCATGGAAGGGGTCGCCAACGCTTGCCTGGATATTGGAAACGCCCGGCGCACGACTTCGGCGGTTTTGCCGGTGCTGAGGTCATGTGGCCTGCGGCCGGGCCGCAGTGAGCATTTCCATCTGTGGATGGAAACCCGGCGGCGCGCCGGCGGCTGCCGCGATGGGGCACGCCTATCATGTTGATTGCGGTAGTGGGTGGTAAGCTGCAGGGGGTCGAGGCTTGCTATCTTGCGCGGAAAGCCGGATGGGAGGTCGTGCTGGTGGACCGCAACCCGCTTGCTCCGGCGCGGGGCCTTTGCGACACCCTCATCGTGGCCGATGTGCTCCAGGACAGAGACCTCGGCCGGGTTCTCCAAAGAGCCGATCTGGTGCTCCCGGCCCTGGAAGATGCAGCCATCCTCGAGGCCCTCTTGCGCCGGGCGCAAAAAGAAGATCTCCCGCTGGCTTTCGACCCCGGCGCCTATGCGGTTTCTTCCTCTAAGCGCAGGTCGGATCGACTTTTTGCCGAACTTGGCGTATCGGCGCCACAGCCGTGGCCCGATTGCCGGTTCCCGCTTATCGTCAAGCCCAGCGAAGGAAGCGGAAGCCGCGGCGTGCGGATTATAAAGAATCGCGACGAGCTGCGCGCCCTCTTTCCGGACCTCACGCCACCTCCGGACCTGGTTGTCCAGGAATTCCTGGAGGGGCCGTCATTTTCCATCGAAGTCATCGGTCGGCCCGGAGCTTATGAGGCATTCCAGGTCACGGAGCTCTTTGTGGACAGCGGCTATGACTGCAAGCGCGTTCTATCACCCGCCGAACTCGGTGATGAGCGGGTGGAAGAGTTTGAGAACCTGGCAACGTCGATTGCCCAAGCGATCGAACTGACAGGCATCATGGACGTGGAGGTTATCCTGCATGGAGGCAAGCTCAAAGTGCTCGAGATCGACGCCCGCCTCCCAAGCCAGACGCCTACCGCCGTGTTCTGGTCGACCGGCTGGAATTTCATCGAAATCCTATCCGATCTGGTGCTGTCCGGAGCGCCGGTTCGAAAGAAGGCGCCTCTCCGCAATCGGGCGATCCTCTACGAGCATATCCACGTGACCCCGGGCTGCCTTGCAGTGGCCGGTGAACACGTGATGGCCGCGGCCGGCGAGTTGCGCCTGCATGAGGATTTTTTCGGGGCCGACGAGGCATTGAGCGACTATATGCCCGGCCGCCGGGAGTGGCGCGCTACCCTGATCGTTACGGGTGTCGATCGGGGAGAGGCCGTGGCCCGCTGCGACCAGGTGCGGGCGACGATTCGGCGACGGTTTAATTTGGAAGGCTTTATCGATGACGACCCGGCGGGGCCTGATCAGCCAAACTCGAAGTAGAAGCAAGTGCCTAAAGTGCCTAACCCGGACAAGCTGGAGCCAAAATCCGAAATCCGAAGCACGAAAATCGAAACAAAGTGGTGAATCATGACGCGCCTGACCAGCAAGGACATGCCGGGGGTCGCCGCAAATCTTGACGACTACGACGCGGAGCTTTTTTCAAAAACCGGGTTTAACCTGAGGGGCCTCGCCTGCTGTGCGGCGGGATTTGATGAAACCGCGTTCTCCGGTCGGGTCTCGACCAGTAAGGCGGCCGTTGTTCCGCTGAGCTGCGGTGAAGGCGTCATCGACGGGTTTTGTGAGGCGGTACAAC
>Ga0316617_100000536_pt1 | contig 10390 bp, 10 predicted proteins | sample OWC_Aug_M1_C1_D2_FD_207801 | JGI IMG/M metagenome (GOLD analysis project Ga0316617, IMG submission 207801) | Wetland soil microbial communities from Old Woman Creek delta, Ohio, United States - OWC_Aug_M1_C1_D2_B | ecosystem: Environmental > Terrestrial > Soil > Wetlands | place: USA: Ohio... | reverse complement strand
GCGTGGGGAGCGCCCCGGAGATCCTGCCGCCGGCGGCCTCCTTCCGGCTCCAGTGCGACGTGGTCGAGTGGATCTGCCGCAACATCCCGCGCTGGAACCCCATCAGCTACAACGGCTACAATCTTCGGGAGGCGGGGACGGATGCGGTGCAGGAGGTCGCCGTCGCGATTGCCAACGCCGTGGCCACGGCCGAGGAGTTGATCCGGCGCGGCATGCACATCGATGACTTCGCCCCGCGCCTGTCTTTTTTCTGGGACCTTCACAACGATTTCTTCGAGGAAATCGCAAAGTGCCGCGCCAGCCGCAAGGTTTGGTACCAGATCATGAAGGAGCGCTTCGGGGCCAGGAACCAGAAATCCCTGCTCATGCGCTTCCACGTGCAGACCGCCGGCGTCACGCTCACGGCGACCGAGCCCTTCAACAACATTGCACGCTCGGCCATCCAGGGGTTGGCCGCGGTTCTGGGCGGGTGCCAATCCCTGCACATCGACTCCTACGACGAGGCCTACTCCGCACCCACCGAGCAGGCGGCCCTGATCTCGCTGCGCTCGCAGCAGATCATCCAGGCGGAAACGGGCGTCGTGAACACGGTCGACCCCCTGGCCGGTTCCTACTTTGTCGAGTCTTTGACCGACCAGATGGCCCAACGGATTGCGGCCTATCTGAGCAAAATCGAGGAAATGGGCGGTCTGGTCAAGGCGGTCGAGAGCGGCTGGCTGCACCGCGAGATCAGTGCCTACAACTACAAGCACCAGCGATCCATCGAAACCGGCGAGACCAAGCTGGTGGGGGTGAACTATCAACCGGCCGAAACCGCCCAATGCTGCAACATCGACGTCTTCCGGTATCCCGAAACCTACACCCGGCAGAAGGCCAAACTGGAATGTCTGCGGCGGGAACGGAATCCCCGCAAAGTAAAGGAGTGCCTGGAGGTCATCCGCGACAAGTGCGGCAGCGGCGAAAACCTTTACCCGTACACCATCGCGGCCGTGAAACAATTGGCCACTCTCGGTGAAATCGAGGAGGTGTTCCGGGAGGAGTTCGGGCTGTGGGCCTTCCCGCTGTTCTGACCTCCCCGGCGACGGACCGTCCGGCGGCAGCGGCAGTACTCAACCTCAGTTAGAAGGAAACGAACGATATGACACGGAAAGTGCGCGTGGTGATGGCCAAGCTCGGGCTGGACATCCACTGGCGGGGGGTGTACCTCGTCGCCCAGTTCTTGAAAGACGCCGGGATGGAGGTGGTGTTTCTCGGCAATCAGTTCCCCGAACAGATCGCGGAGGCGGCCCTCGAGGAGGATGCAGACATCGTGGGCCTGAGCTGCCTCAGCGGAAACCACATGACGCTGGCCCCCAAGGTGGTGCGGCTGCTGCGTGAGAAGGGGCTGGAACGGGTCAAGGTCTTCATGGGCGGGGTGATGGCGCCGGAGGACGCGGTCGAGCTCGAGCGGACCCATGGCGTTCACAAGGTGTTCCTGCCCGACACCCCCATGGAAACGATCGTGAGCCACATGTACGAGAGTGTCGGGAGGCCTCGCCATCAGCCCTGACCGCGACCGCGGGCCCGACCTGGCCGCCTGGATCGATGCCTGCCTGCGAGGCGACAAGCGGGCGACGGCCCGCCTGATCTCCATGGTCGAGCGAAGGGACCCTGGTGCCTCCACCATCTTGGAACGCATTTACCCCCATACCGGGAAGGCATACACCATCGGCATCACGGGGCCGCCCGGCGCTGGGAAAAGCACGCTGGTGGACCGGCTGGTAAATGAATTCTGCAAGGACCGCTTTTCGGTCGGGGTCATCGCCGTGGACCCAACCAGCCCGTTCAGCGGCGGGGCCTTGCTCGGGGACCGGGTGCGCATGACGCCCGGCTCCCGCGGTCGGGACTGTTTCTTCCGGAGCATGAGTGCCGGCGATGCTGTGGGCGGGCTCGGCCCCGCCACGCAGGACGCGGCGCGCGTGCTCGAGGCCAACGGCCGGCAAATCGTCCTGATCGAAACGGTGGGCGTGGGGCAATCCGAGCTGGACGTGGCCCAAGCCACGGACACGGTCCTGGTCGTCCTGACGCCGGAGTCCGGCGACACGGTCCAGATGATGAAAGCCGGGCTGCTGGAGATCGCCGACATCTTCGCCGTCAACAAGGCCGACCGACTCGGCGCCGACAGCCTGGCGCTGGCGCTGGCCGGGATGCTCGACCGTAAACCGAGGGCCGCCGGTGCGTGGCGGCCGCCGGTGTGCACCACATCGGCCTCTCTTGGCAATGGAACCCGGACGGTATACGATAGCATCTGGAGGCATCACCATCATCTCCGGGATACCGGGGAACTGGAGCAGCGTCGCCGGTCGCGCCTGGAAAAGGAGCTGCGCAGGAAGGTCGAGGAGGAGCTCAAGCGGGTACTGTGGGACGAACTCGTCCAAACCGAAAAGATGTCCGCTTGGGTGGAGGCGGTGCGGAAACGGGAAGTCGACCCGCAGCGGATGGCCCGGCGAATCGTCACCGAACGCCTGGAGGCCAAAATTCATCGCCGCACTCGGATGACGCGGACGAAAAAGGAGGATCATGCTGGAGATTAGGGGGGCGGTTGCGGTGGTCACCGGCGGCGGCAGCGGGATCGGCGAGACGGTGGCCAAATACTGGGCACGGCAGGGCGGAAAGGTCGTGCTGGGGGATGTCGCCCTGGAGGGGCTGGCCCGCGTGGAGAACGACATTCGCACGGCCGGGGGGGATGCCGCGTCGCTCGTCTGCAACGTGACGCGCGAGGAGGACTGCACCGCGCTGGCTCGCCTGGCGGTCGAGCGCTACGGCGCGATCAACCTGGTGTTGCCGTGCGCGGGGATCATCAAAGACGGGATGATGGTGTCCCCGGATCGGAAAAGCGGGAAAGTCTTGCGGAAGATGGCGCTGGCCGATTTCAAGGCGGTCGTGGACATTAACCTGACCGGTGTTTTCCTGACGGTGCGCGAGTGCGCGGAGCAGATGATCAACCACAACTGCAAAGGGTTGATTTGCCTGGTTTCCTCCACCGGATCGCTCGGAACCGCCGGCCAGATCAACTACTCCGCCACGAAAGCCGGCATGTCCGTCATGCCGAAGGTGATCACGGCCGAGTTTTTCCGCCGCGGAATTGCCGACCGGATTCGCTGTGTGGCGGTTGCACCCGGCTACGTCGGGACCCCCATGGTGAGGGGCATGGATCAGAAGGCGCTCGCCGATATTGTCGAGAACGTCCCCATCGGGCGGTTGGTGGAACCTGACGAGGTGGCCAGCCTGATTGTCGAGTTATACAGGAACGAAGCGCTGGCCGGGGATGTGTTCTACGTGCACGGCGGGCTGCGGCTGGGTTCCAAGGGGTAGTTCGTTCTATATGCCCAAGAAGGCCTGCCGGAACTTGTCGCTCGCCAATAATTCCTTTCCCGTGCCTTCGCCGACCATGCGGCCGGTCTGGATCACATAGCCCCGGTCGGCCAAATCCAACGCCTCGCGCACGTTCTGCTCGACCAGAAGAATCGTCATGCCCTGCTGCTTCAGGCGCCTGACCGTGTCCAGCACCTCGTCCACCAGCTTCGGGGCCAGCCCCAGGGACGGCTCGTCCAGCATCAAAATCCGGGGCCGCGACATCAGGCCGCGGCCGATGGCGACCATCTGCTGCTCTCCGCCGGAGAGCGTCGATGCCGGTTGCAGGCGGCGCTCTTTGAGGCGCGGGAAAAGAGCATAGACAAAATCCAAGTTTTCCCGAATCCGGTGCGGATCAGACAGAATGTAGGCCCCCAGGAGCAGGTTCTCTTCGACCGCCAGCGGCCGGAAGAGCATTTTCTCCTCGGGGACATACACGATCCCCAGGCGCACGATCTCCTCGGTGCGCAACCGCTGAATCTCCGTGCCCGAGAAAAGGATCTGCCCTTCGAATGCGCGCTGGGTGCCCATGACGGCGCGCAGCAGGGTGGACTTGCCGGCGCCGTTGGCGCCGACCACGCACACGGTCTCGCCCGAATTCACCGACAAGGAAACCCCCTGCAGGACCGGCAGCCCCGAGTACCTGACTTTTATGTTTTTGACTTCAAGGATCGGCGCAGCCATTACAAAGCCTTCCGTTCGCGCACGTAGCGTTCTCCCAGATACGCCTTGATGACCTGGGGGTCGCGGGCGACGTTCTGTGGGAGACCCTCGGCGATCTTCCTGCCGTAGTCGAGGACGATGACCCGCTCGCTGATGTTCATCACCAGCTCCATGACGTGCTCGATCAGCATCACGGTGATCCCGAGCTCCGAATGGATGTGCCGGATGCCGGCCATGATGTCTTCGATTTCACTGGGGTTCAGCCCGGCGGCCACTTCGTCGAGCAGCAGCAGCCGGGGGGAGGTGGCGAGCGCCGTGGCCATGGTCACGCGCTTCTGGGCCGCCACCGGCAGTTCGTTCACCAGGTTCAGTTTGAGGTCCCGCAGGCCGAGGTCTTCCAGGATGCCCTCCGCCCGGGTCCTGGCCTGGGACTGGGATCGGGTGTGCATGAAGCACCCCACCATGACATTTTCGAGTACGTTGAGGTCGCCCCCGGCCACGTAGACTTGAAAGGTCCGCGCCAGCCCGCGCCGGGCCATCTCATGGGAGCCCAATGCGGTGACGTCTTCGCCGGCGAAGACGATGCGCCCGGAGGTGGGCGGGAACATCCCGGCAACGCAGTTGAACAAGGTGGTCTTGCCGGCGCCGTTGGGGCCGATCAGCCCCAGCAACTCCCCCGTCTCCACCGCGAAGGAGACGTCGTCGTTGGCCTTCAGGCCGCCGAACGCCTTCACCAGGTTGTGAACCTCCAGAAGAGCCATCAGATGCGTCTCCTCCGGCGCGCCTTCTCGACGATGCCCCAGAGCCCGCGCGGTTCGAACGCCGAAATGATCATGATGATGAGCCCGTAGATGATAAGGTCGATCCCCACCAGCCCGGCCGCCGCGCCCAGCCACTCCTTCAAGTAGCTCTTGAGGGGGATCAGAACCCCGGCGCCGATGATGGGGCCCCAGAGGGAACCGGCGCCGCCGAGCATGGCCATCAGGGCGATCAGGATCGATAGGTCCAGGCTCATGGTGTCTTCCGGCTCGATGTTTTTGACGTAGACGGCGTGAAAAGAGCCGACCACGCTGACGAACGCCGTGGCGATGGCGTAGGTCTTGATCTTGGCCCAGTGCACGTTGATCCCCAGCGAACGGGCCACCTCCTCGTTGTCCTTGATGGCGCGCAGCTGGAAGCCCAGCCGCGATTGGCGGAACCAGTTCATGTAGAGCAGGCCGATGCTGAAAAAGACGAAGATGACGTAGTAATAATAGATGTCTTCCTTGAAGATCAGCCGCGTGAAATCCGGGACCTGGTACTTGAAGGGCAGAATGCCGAGGCCGCGGGCCGCGCCGACGAATTTCCAGACTTCGAAAAGGTCCTTGAGCACCAGCGAGGTGGCGATGGTGGCGATGGCGAAGTAGTGGCCTTTGAGCTTGAACAGGGGGTAGCCGATGATGAACGACCAGCCGATGGAAAGGCAGGCGCCGATCGGCATCGACACCCAGAAGGGGATGTCCCAGCGCAGCAGGCAGACCGTGGTGGTGTAGGCGCCGATGCCCACGTACTGGGCCTTGCCCAGGTCCACCTGCCCGCCGTAGCCGCCGATGGTGTTCCAGCCCATGCCGTAGAGGGAGAACATCAAAAACTGGATCATGGTCGCCATGGCGAAGGCGGAGAGGGGAAACAGCGGGAACGCGAGCAGGAACGAAAAAACCGCCAGCGCGAGCATGCGGTCGATTTTGGGGAAGTCGGAAAAATCCAGGGCGTTTTTTATTGCTTCCATCCGAACAATCCCCTCGGGCTGATCAGCATGATTACGAAATAGGCGACGTAGATCCAGGTGTATTTGAACGACGTCATGGGCACGTCCGCCATCCAGCCGATGTCGAACGTGATGGCGAAGAAATCCCAGAAACCCGGGATCTCCATGATGAAGCCCACCACGAGGCCCGCAAAGAAAGCGCCCGGCACGCTGCCGAATCCGCCCAGGGCCACCACCGTGAAGGCGATCATGGTGAAAATCAGCCCCACGTAGGGGTTGACCGACCAGAAGTTCACGAGGAGCGCCCCGGCGACGGTCACGGTGGAGCCGCCGATCCCCCAGGCCAGGGCGTTCATGCGTTCGGTCGGGATGCCCATGTAGCGCGCCCCCTGGCGGTTCAAGGCGGTGGCGGTCAGCGCCTTGCCGGTTTTGGTGCGGTTCATCAGCAGCCAAACCCCGCAGAAGGCCAGCACGGACAGGGCGGCCACGGCCAGCTTGGTGGCCGATAGGATGATGCCCATGCCGACATCGAAGCTCTTGCCGACCAGCAGCCCGTGGTGCAGCGCCCGGTCCTCGGACCCGAAAAAAAGCAGCGCGAGGTTTCTCAGCAGCAGCATCAGGCCGAAGGTGCCGAGGAGCTGGGCGATCATCGGACCGCGCAGAAGATACTTCACGAACCCGCCGTAGCAGGCCACTCCGAGCAGAAAGCCGATGGCGCCTGCCAGCGGCAGGGTGAACAGCGGGTCCATGCCGGTGGCCTGGGCGGTCAGGAGGCCGGTGTACATCCCGACCATCAGAAACTCGCCGTGGGCGAAGTTGACGATGTCCATCAGCCCGAAGATGATCGTGAGGCCCAACGCGACCAAAGCCAGAACCATGCCCAGCAGGATGCCGGAAGCGACGGCCCCGAAAAGGATGTCCATGATGTGCCTTTCCTGGCGACAGGCAGCCCGCGCCCTCTCCCCCCGGAACAAGCTCGGGGGGAGGGGGCCGGGGTGATCCGGAGTCAACCCGCTAGAACTTCGGGAAGGGGTAGATCATGTTGGCCGTGGCGACGTTGAAGGGGTAGACGATTTCGAGGTCGATCTTGCCGTCGGCCCCTTTCTGGTACTGGCCGATCAACCCCATGCCCAGGGTGTTCTGGCCGATGTCGTCGCCGGTGGTGGCGAATTTGATGCCCTGCCAGGGCACCACCAGTTCGTCGCCGGGGATCTCGATGGCGTTGGCGGCCTTCTGGATGTCGGCCGGTTTCAGCGAGCCGGCTTTTTCCAGGACATGGACCCATGCCTGCAGGCCGGTGAAGGACCGGGCCGAGGCCCCGCTCAGGTCGTTGCCGGTCTTGGCCTTGTACATGGCGTTGACCTTGGCCGCAACCGGCTTCACCTGGGCAATTTTGGGGATGAACACGGTCCGGGTGAGGGACCCGACCGTGGTGTCGCCGAGGGTGGTCACGAATTCCGGGACCTCGAACCCGGCGTTCTGGCCCCAGAGGAGCTTGGGGGCGGCCTTCTGGTCCTTGAGTGTTTTCATCATCAGGATCGCATCGGAGGTGTAGGAGGCAAACAGCATGGCGTCCGGTTTGACGGCGATCAGGGAACGGACTTCGCTGGAAAGGTCGGTGGCTTTGGCGGCGTAGAGGATCGACTTCTTGACTTCGAACCCGTACTCCTTGCCGAATTTCTCGATCAGCTCGGAGACGGCCGCCCCCCACTCGGTCTTCTCGCAGGCCGAGGCCAGGTTCATGATCTCTTTTTTCGGAACGGCCGGGACCCCCTTGACCTTGCCTTCGGTCAAGCCCTTCAGGAACTCGAAAAGGTCCTTGGTGAAGTAGACGTCGTGCGGGGTGGTGCGCCAGAACCACTTGTAGCCCTGCTTGGTCAATTCGGGGGAGGTGGACGAGTCGTTGATCAGGGGGACCCCGTACTGCTCGGCCACCACGCTGACCGCCTTCGTCACCGCGCTGTGATAGGCGCCCATGAGGCCGTGGACCTTGTCGTCCAGGATAAGCTTCTTGGCCAGGTCGGCGCCCAGGGTGGGGTTGCCCTCGTGGTCCTTGAAGATGAGGGTGATCTTGGCCCCCCCCATGCTCTTGATGCCGGCGTTCTTGGCCATGGTCATGTTGATGTCGGGCATGGCGTTGTTGGCGATGTCGAGCGCCAGTTCGGCGCCCGACCGAAGCTCGCGGCCGGCGGATGCAGCGCCGCCGGTCAGGGGGAACAGCACGCCGATCTTGATCTCTTCAGCCGTAACCGCGCTGGGAAGAACCAGCGCGGTTAACAAGAAGATTCCGACAAGCAACCGTGCACATTTCGATGAAATTTTCATGGCGGTCCTCCTTTGATGATCGAGTTAAAAGTGAACGGGGGTGGGGGCTGATGGTTCTAAACCCGGAGAGCGGCGCGGGCCGCCATTCCGACAAGTTGAATACGGTTACAGCACTCGTTTCGGCCTGTCAAGAAATTTGGCGCGATAATGTTTTAAGACGGGCGCCGAATTACAAAATCGTCAAATCTTCGTCTTTCAGGTCGGACACGAACATGTGCCCGGGGGAATGGGTGATCACCAGCGGCAGCGGCACCGAGGTGGCCGCGAGCTGCGAGGTGACCCCGCAGGCCCAGAACACGGGGATCTCGCCGGGGCGGACGGTGACGGGGTCGCCGAACTCCGGCCGCGAGAAATCCTTGATCCCGATTTCGCGAGGATCGCCGATGTGCACCGGTGCGCCGTGGGTCAGGTGAAAGCGCGTGGTGATCTGCACGGCGCGGATGGCCTGCTGCGGGGTCATCGGCCGCATGGTCACCACCAGCTTGGATGTGAACGGTCCGGCCGGCCGGCAGTCGCGGCCGGTGACGTACATGGAGACGTTTTTATTTTCTTCGATGTTGCGGATCGGAAGCCCGGCGGCCAGCATGGCGTTCTCGAACGAAAAGCTGCAGCCCAGCAGAAAACTCACCATGCCGCGGTGGGCGACGTCGCTCACATCCTCCACCTCGGCCTTGAACGTGCCGTTCTCGTAGAGGCGGTAGCGCGGCAGATCGGAGCGCAGATCGGCCCCGGCGGCGATGGCCGGCTCGAAGCGCCCCGGCTCCAGCACGTCGAGGAGCGGGCAGGGCTTGGGGTTGCGCACGCAGAAGAGCAGAAAGTGGAAGGCCTGCTCCTGGGGCATCATCACGAGGTTGGCCTGGATGTAGCCCTTGGCCGCGCCGCTGGTGGGCCGGGTCCATTGGCGTTTGCGGATGAGATCCCTCAGTTCCCGCGGGGATAATTCGGTGGACATGGTTTTCCTCCTGATGGTTGCAAAGGCGTTTTTACACTGCTCTAAATGACGGTGATCTCCCCCGGAAAATGCCCCAATTGCTCCAGTCCGTCTTTGGTGACCACGTGAGTATTTTCGATGCCGACAACCCCGCGGCCGGGGAAAATCAATTTGGGTTCAACGGCGATGACCATGTTCTCTTGCAGCGCCATCGTCTGGCCGGTGTTGAGAAAGGGGAACTCGTCCAGCTCGAGGCCGACGCCGTGGCCGACGAAACGCACACGCTCGCCGCTCCCCCCCATGAAGTGTTCGGCGTACCCCCGGTCGGAAACGTATCGCAGGGCGAAGTCGTAGATCGAACCGGATATGGCCCCCGGTTTAGCCCGTTTCTTGATCTGCTCCTGCAGTGTCAGCATGGCCTGATGAGCCTGAACCAGATCATCCGGGACCGGGCCGAGCGAGAAGAGGCGGGTGTGGTCGGAGATGTACCCTCGGTAGGCGAACACGTAGTCCACCATTACCGGCTCGTTGCGCTGAATGGGCCTGAAGCTCGCGCTCTGCGCCACGGCCGGGCTCACCCCCTTGCCGCCGGTGGGCGAGGAGTGGTAGCTCGGCACCCCGCCGGAGGGTCCCGCAAGCAGATGGCCATAAAAGAGTTCGGCGCCCCACATGCGCATGCGCACGATGCCCTGGTGTCCCAGGCGGCGGGCTTCCGCCTCCACCCGGCCCGCCAGCTCGATTTCAGTCATGCCCTCCCGGAGCAGCGCCGGCACCCGGCCCGCCACCCGGTCGGAATATTCCGCGGCCTCGCGGATCAATGCGATTTCGAAGGCGGACTTCACAGCGCGCAAAAGTCGAATTCCGGTCGAGACGTCCACCCTCTCGGTCCCTTTGAAAATTTCGCCGTATCTCAAAAAAAGGTTGGCCGGCAAAACGTCGAGTTCGAGCCCCAGTCGTCCGGGCGGTGCGCAGCCGAATCGCTTCAGGATCTCGGGGATTTTGCTGGGGCTCGGCAGGGGCACGATTCGCTCCAGCGGCGATTCCGCCCGGGCGCGCTCCAGGATCCGGTTGACCATGAGGATCGGCTCGCCCTCCGCTGGGACATAGAGGCTGGCCTGCTGAATGGTCCCGGAGAAATAGAACAAATCGGTCTTCTGGAGAATCAATGAGGCTTCGACGTTCAGGCGCTTGAGCGCCGCCTGGAACTGGTGGATGCGCGCATCGATTTCCACCTTCGGCGTGTTCAAGTGTGTGTCGTACATCAGCGAAGCTCCGGTCGGGTGAGGTGAAGCGGCTTCGTCTTCCAGCAGCGAACAAAGTGGTCTTTGCCG
>Ga0316617_100000534_pt1 | contig 10401 bp, 9 predicted proteins | sample OWC_Aug_M1_C1_D2_FD_207801 | JGI IMG/M metagenome (GOLD analysis project Ga0316617, IMG submission 207801) | Wetland soil microbial communities from Old Woman Creek delta, Ohio, United States - OWC_Aug_M1_C1_D2_B | ecosystem: Environmental > Terrestrial > Soil > Wetlands | place: USA: Ohio... | reverse complement strand
GCGGCCGACTCGGCCAGGTGCAGAAGCTCGCCGGTCTTCTTGTCTGAAATCATACCGATGCCTCCTGAAGCCCGCGGATCAGGTTTTCCACGGCGTCCATTTCCATCCGGAGCCTGCCCTCGGCGGTGTAGGAGCCGACGTGCGGGGTGAGGATCACCTGCTCGTAGCCGGTCAGGGGCCCTTCGTAGGGCTCTCTGGCGAAGGTGTCGAGCCATGCCCCGGCGACTCTTCCCGAGTCGAGGGCTTCCCGCAGGGCCTCCTCGTCCAGGACTTCTCCCCGGGCCGCGTTGAGCACGAAAGCTCCCGGCTTGATCAGGCCGAACTCGCGCTGCCCCAGAAGCCTGTTCTGTCCGCTTGCGTGCAAGGCGACCACGTCGGCCCTGGACAGCCCCTCGTCGAGGCTGACGATCGGCCAGGGGGCCTCGCCCTTCGCGAGGGCCGGGTCTGAAGCAATCAGATTCACCTCGAAGGGGGCAAGAAGCCTTGCCACGGCCGTCCCGATCCGGCCCAGGCCGACGATGAGCACCGTCATCCCCTTGAGCTGGCGGCCCACCCGCTTGTTCCACAGGCGCCCGTGCAGGGCCCTGTCCATCTGCGGAATCTGCCGGATCAGGCTCAGGAGGCAGCCCACCGTCATCTCCGCCACGGCCTGCGTGGGCCCGAAGGGGGTGCTGTAGACCCGGATTCCCAACTCTCGCGCCGCTTCGAGGTCCACGTTGGCCATGCCCGCCCCGCAGCGCGAGACAACCTTGAGCCCCGAATGGGACAGCACATCCCGATCGAGCGTTTCCAGACCCGCCACGAGGCCTGCCACATCCTTCCCGAGAAGGGACTTCGTTTCCTCCTTCGTGAACTTGCGGCTGAAGGGGTTGTCGATGACCTGGAACCCCGCTTCGACAAGGCGTTCATGGGGTGCCCTGTTTTCCTCGGCGAAGGAGGAGGGGCCGATGAGGATTTTTTTGCCTGAATATGTCCCGGGGGTTGACGTCATTTCGAAAAATTCCTTTTTGCGGGTCTGCCCTTTGCCTTTCCGCCTTCGCCCAGGAGGGGGTTGCGGATACGATGGGCTCTCCTCCACTCGGGGTCGGACCAATAGATGGCATAGACGAGACGCATCGTCTCCAGGGCGTCCTCGACACTGCCGTTTGGGATGGGGCGCTTGCCGACAATGGCCGTTGCGAACTCGTCGATCTCGTCCCTCCACGAATTGTCCTCGATGTAGGTGATGACTTCCTCGCGCTCGGTCCCGGTCGCGGAACTCGACCTGCGTCCGATGACGAGCTTTTCCTCGCCGTAGCTCTTCGTGTTGGTGAGAAGGCCCTGCAGCTCCAGGTAGCCCTCGGACAGGTAGATCTCGAGGGAAAACTTGTGCTGCCACTGGGTGGCGCTGGAATGAAGCATGGCGACCCGCCCCTTCCTGTCCCGCATGACGGCGTAAGCGTTGTCCTCCACGTCACACTTCCAGTAGCTGCTGGAAACGAAGCTCTTGACGTCGACGAACTCCCCGCAGAACAGGCGCATCAGGTCCACCATGTGAATCCCCTGGTCGAGCAGGATGCCGCCGCCTGCGTACCTGCGCTCCGAGCGCCAGCTTCCCTCGAAGGGCGTCACCTTGCTCTTGCCGTAGACGCCGCGGACATTGACGATTTCTCCCAGGCGGCCCGACTTGAGGATCCGCAGGGCCTCCCGCACCGAGTCGTGGTAGCGGTGGTTGAAGCCGTACTTGAGCTTCAAATCGGGGTACTTTCCCCTGACGGCCAGCACCCGCTTGACGTCCCCGACGGTCCGTCCGGGCGGTTTTTCGCAGAAGACGTGAAGGCCTTTGCGCAGCCCGGCAATTGTCACGTCGGGGGCCAGGTAATTGGGCAGACTGACGAAGAGCACATCCAGGTCTTCCCGGAGCAGCTCCCGGTAGTCGGCATGGTAGCGAACCCCGTCGGGCATCCTGCCGGAGCCCCCGAAGGTCCGGTCGCAGACAGCCACCGTCTGCATGTGCGGGTTGAGGTCGATGTGAACCCGGCGGCGCTTTCCGATCAGTCCGTAGCCGGCAATACCGACCTTGAGCGTTTGTTTCACGGCGATGCTCACTTTCCTGCGTAGGAGGGGAAAAGGGGGTCTTTTTTCATGGTCTCGATGGCCTGGGCCAGGTCGGCCGGCGTGTCCACGCCGATGGACTGAAACCGGGTTTCCACGATCCGGATGGGGTAGCCGTGCTCGATCAATCTCATCATGTCGACGGACTCTACTTTTTCCAGCGTGGTTGGGGACAATGTCGCGAACCGCTGGAGGACCTCGGTGCGAAAGGCGATGATGCCGAGCTGCTTGTACTTCTTGAAGTCCAGCCCGCCCGCCTTGCTGCGGGAGGGGATCGGTTCCCGGGAAAAATAGATGACGTTCCCCCGGGTGTCAAAGACTGTCTTGACGACATCCGCGCTCTCGAACTCCTCCTCGGTGACGATCTCGGTGACGAGATTCGTGCAGAGCACGTCCGGTTCATGGATCAGCGGGGCAAGCAGCGGCTCGAACATCTCGGGCCGAACGAGGGGCTCGTCGCCCTGCACGTTGAGGACGATGTCGCAGCGTATCGCGCGCGCGGCCTCCGCAATGCGGTCCGTCCCGCGCTCATGGGTGCTCGCCGTCATGACGGCCTTTCCCCCGAAGGCAGTGACGGCCTCGAGGATTTCCCGGTCGCAGGTGGCAACAACGACGTCATGGATCAGGGGGCAGAGCGAAACCCTCCGCCGAACATGTTCGACCATGGGCAGGCCCAGGATGTCAGCCAGGGGTTTCCCGGGAAAGCGCGAGGAGGCCATCCGGGCGGGGATAACAGCCAGCACGTTCATTCTCATTCTCCTTGTCGGGTTCTGTCAGAGAGGTTTTCGGGCCAGCACGCGCATGTGGGAGCTCAGACGGTTCCGGCTCAGCCACTCCTGGAACTCGCGCTTCCCCTCGGCGGTGCCCTGCTGCGCCAGGAGCGTCCAGAAGCGGCCCGGGTCTGCCTCTTCGTGCCGGATCATTCCCTCGACGATGTCCCAGTCCAGCTTGCCCGGGGTCTCCACAGAGGGGACCTCGAAGCCCGCCCGGACGAGCATCTGCTCCAGGGACTCCGGATTCAGGAAATTCAGATGATGGGGCGGGGTGACGGCCTTCGCCTTTTCCCACAGGACCTGGATGTCGAATCCCTCCCCATTGAGCGTCGTCATGAAAAACCATCCGCCCGGCTTCAGGAGCCGGAACACCGCTTCCGTGAACTGCCGGAGATCGGACAGGTGCTCCAGCAGCTCATAGGCGGTCAGCAGATCGAAGCGGGCATCATAGCCGCGCAGCGCTTCGATCGTCGAGCACTCTGCCGTCAGGCCGGCCTTCGAGCAGATGCCCGCCTGCTCGGGCGAGGGCTCGATGGCCACATACCGGCATCGGGGCCATGAGGCCCTCATTTCCTCGAGGAAGAGGCCGAATCCCGCGCCGATGTCGCCGATCAACCATCCCGGGTCCGTCCCGAACCGGCCCGCGATATAGTCCGCCCGCGGCCGGAAGATGGCCTGCCGCCGGGCCTCCGCCATGGGCAGGAAAAAGTCGCGGATCCAGTAGGCCGTTGACTTGGACACCGTGTAGAAATCGACGAGCTTGTCATAGGGGGGGCGATTCCGGACAAACAGGGTGCGGCACTGCCCGCACTGCGCGTACTCGAACCCGTTCTTCTCGAACTGGCGTGTCGCCGATTCGGATGCGCAGGCCGGGCATGCGGATTTCGCATAACCCGCCCGCTCCCGGAAAAAGATCTCGCAGTCTTCCCCCACCAGCTCCAGGTAACGGTTCAAGACGTCTCTTTTTCGGATATCCTCTTCTTTCAAAATTTCCCCCTTATCGGCTCTTTTCAGCAAACGACCGGATGGCGGCCATGTCCTTCCTGCACGTTGCCCCCAGCAGCAGGAAATCCACGCTGTAGGACAGGAACCGGTACCCGTTTCGGATCTTCTCGCGCATCGCCTCCGGCTCAGGGGGCACCACATGGTAGCCGGCCAGCGCTTTTTTTGCGCGGGCCTTCTTCTCCATCATGGCGATGGCCTTCTTGAAGCGGGGGTGATCGAACTGTCCGGGGATGCCCAGGGAGCCCGAGAGATCGTAGGGACCCGCAATGAATCCGTCCACGCCTTCGACGGAAAAAATGGCGTCGAAATTCTCTACGCCCAGGATGTGCTCGATCTGGACGATGACGACGCTCTTCTCCTGGTTCCACCTCCGATAGGCCTCGAACCCCATTCCGTACTTCTGTGCCCGCGCCAGGCCGACTCCCCGCTTGCCCCCGGGCGGATACTTGACGGAGTCGACGGCTCGCTGCGCATCCTCCGGCGTGTTGACCATCGGGACGATGACCCCGTGGGCCCCCGCGTCCATGACCCTCTTGATCACGACCGGGTCATTCTCCCCGACACGGACCAGCGGCGGGATCCCCGAAAGCTCGATCACCTGGATGAGCGCGAAGGCCTGGTCCAGCGTAATGGCGGAATGTTCCATGTCGATGGCCAGCCAGTCGAAGCCCGCCGTTGCCATGATCTCCGCGACCGAGGGGTGACCGATGGTGATCCACGAGCCGATGGTCAAATCCCGCTTGTTCAATCTGTCTTTGAGCTGCTTCACAGGAGCTTCCTTTCTCTTTTAAAGGACTGTGTGTGAATCCAGAATCCGCCCGCGTCACACGTTGTCTGAATCGCTGATGGTGAAATGCCAGGTCTTGCAGGTTTTCCGCAGCCGGGCTGCGAACTCATTCTGGACCCAGATCAGCAGGATGTCGTTCCGCTTCAGAAAACCGTATTTTCTCAGGAAGGGGTAGTAGGGACTCTTCGAAGAGCACCACGTGTAGACGTGGCTGACCCCCGCCTTCAGGGCATCCTCGAGGACCTTCAGGAGAAGAGCACGGAGATGGGCTTCACGCCCCGGCAGGAACAGAAAGTCGGCGAGAATGAGCATCCGGTTTCCGGTGTCCTCCGAAACCCGGTGCACCACGTACCCCGCCAGTTCGCCCTGCTCCATCGCCCCGTAGACGGTGTAGCGGTTGGGGTTCTGGAAGAACCGCCATGCAAGCGCCTGGCGGCTTCTGGAAAAGATCGCGTCATAAGGCTTCCGGGCCTTCTCCCAGAAACGATCCCAGTCTTCCGGGAGGCCGGGGAGCTCGACGATTTCGACACCCGCCGCAGCATGCAGCGCCTTCATGAGCCGGAAGTACAGATAAGCCATTGTCAGGTGAAGCGAGCCGACATACTGGGCCGCAAGCCAGTGTCCGCGCAGCCGCAGAAAGGGTCCGATGTTCAGCGGCAGAACCAGGGACTTTACCTCTACGCCTTCGAGCGGCAGAAAGTTCGCCCGGTTGATAAAGGCGCTCAGCGAAGGGGTCTGGTGATCGGGAGTGGAGTAGACACCCTTCATTCCCCGGTCCCAGGCGTCCTGAATGGATTGCAGGGTCAGCAGGGTCTGCATCCCCTGGCGCTGATAGTCTGGGTCCGTGAAGGCATCGCCGATCTCCGCAACCAGGCTTTCCTCTCCGCAGACGAGGAGAGACTTCGGCGTGTTGCTCAGGATCGAGACGATCCGGCCCTCGTCCTTGACGAGATTGACGATCCCGCGCGTGAGATAGTGTTCGACGGCCCGCCAGTGGAAAAGACCCATGGTGCCGTAGTGGCCCGGGCCCGGAAAGTGGCGCTTGAAGAAACGTCCGATCGCGGGCAGGTCGGCGTCCTGAAAAGGGACGACCTTCCAGTCCTTCCTCGACTCCCGGCCCGAATCCGTGGCTGGCGTCTTCATAGAAAGACCCGCAGCGTTTCGGCCGTGACCGGCTCGAAGTAGCTCTCGACCATGGTTTTTCCGTATTGGCGAAGGCGTTCCCTCTCGGTGCTGTCCGCCCCGAGCGCCTCGTCCAGATGACGCCTGAGATCCCCTGCCGAGGAGGCCGGGGGCGAAACCGGGCCGTCGTCCCAGAGACAATCGAAATCGAAGTTGTTCTCCAGCGACACCCGGACCAGGGGGACCCCGGCGGCGATCGTTTCCATGCTGGAGACCGATCCCCCCGTCATCAGCACGGCGTGAACCTGTGCAAGCTGCTCCATGACCGTGCCGGAGGCCCACTCATAGCGGGGGAACCGGATTTCCTGCAGGAACCCGCTGATCCCCTGGACATCCGTTGTCGGGTGGGCCTTGATGAGGATCCGGAGATCGCCCGGGTTCTTCAGGGCCTGCCCCGCTTTTTCCAGCAGCTCCATGTTCTGGTTCGTGTCGTAGTTCAGGATGATGAGAAGCTTTCGCGGGCCAGTGACGTCGGGAGCGCCCGCCCCCACAAACCGGTTGACCTCCGTGTAGCGGAGGTTCGGTCCCGGTACGAGGAGATCAGGCGGAAACCCGGCCGTTTTGAGGATGTCCAGATAGCGCCGGCCGCTGCAGACGATTCGCCCGGGCAGGGGATGGTAGGACAACTCCTCGGGTAGAAGGACAATGCCCAGCTGTTCTTTCAGCCAGGCCGTGTGCTGGAATCCGATCAGCCGCGCATGGGGGTAGTGCTCCCGAACGGCCAGGATGAACGGCTTCTCCGGGGGGTTGTTTTCCACGGGGTAGATGAAACAGTCGACCCGGACCCTTCTCTCTGCAAATTTCTTCAGCAGGTAGCTGATGCTGTTGTAGGAGAGGTAAGACGGATGAAGACAAACGGATCGATGTATTTCCATCACCAGGGAGCGGATGTCCCTTCCCTGGAACGTGAAGCCATCCAGATCCGGGGAAAGCCCCCTTATGCCGTCCCGCAGGGTGCTCCAAATGTCTGAAAGCGAGAGGTACTGCTCCGGGATGAGGATCTTGTGCCCGGTTGCGGCCATGAGCTTCATCTGGGCGAAAATGTTTCGATCCAGGCTGAAATAGAGCGGAATCGTCCAGACGTCCTTGCCCTGCTCGGCCAGATAGTCCGGCAGGATGCCGAAATTGCGATCCCGGTAGCGGCCGCTGCCGTCGACGGACCCGGCCGTGACCCAGCTGCGCAGGACGCATCGCTGCCCGGAAGGGGTATCCGTGAACCGCCTGTTCGGCAGCGTGCGGGCATACACCAGCTGCAGCAGGCCGGAGATCAGAAAGTAGAAGCCCTTGGCGATCAGGCGCAGCGAGGTTTCCGCACGCTTCAGAGAACCCCGGGGGGAGGAAAGGACGCGGCAGGGAAGAGCCCTGCGCTCTGCCTCCACCCGGATCAGACCGGACAGGGCCGGCGAGTCGCAGATGAAAACGATCCGCTGTCCGCAGGCCCGATCCAGGATCCTCCCGGCGCAGCAGAGATAGACGACGTGCTTCAGCAGCGGGAAGGCGCCGGAATTCCTCGATGCCAGGTGGGTCCCCCAGAACGCGCACGACCGGTTCCTGCTGTTGATCCGGTGGCTGTACTCCAGAAAGTCCCGGGAGATCTCCTCGAGGGTTTCGTGAAACTGATCGCCCAGCAGGCGGATTGTGATGCGATCCGCGTATCGTCCCCGGATATGCGTAAAGGCGGCATAATCATCGCAGAGATAGTAGCAATGATCCTCCCGGCCGATGTCGTCCGGAAGGTTGCGCAGGACCCTGTCCTTTGCAACGATGAGGACCGTAGTGGCGTTCATGGAGCCATCCCGAACAGGGAAAGGCGGGAAAGCAAACGGTTCGAATACCGGAGATTCTGCGCCTTCCTCATCAGCCTGGCTTTCGCCCCGAAGGAGTTTCGGATCTGCTCTCTGAGGGGACCGCCGTAATCCGGGTGAACCAGCGAGATCCGGTTGATGACCCGGTCCTTCGGGGAGAACCCGCCACCGTCGATGGTATAGATTCGCGTAAACCGGGCGAGCAGCGCCCGGGTCAATTTCCGGGTGTACAGGCCGCAGGGAAGGGAGAACTCCTCCCGGAGGACCCCCCTGTATCGTTCGAGGAAGGCGAGGTTTTCATCCAGCTCGACCCCCGCCTTCTCCCTGTATCGGCCCACCAGGGGCTGATGCGTATGGCCATGCGGCGCCAGATGCACGAGCGGATGGGCGGCAAACGTCTCCAGCTCCTCCGGGGTGAACGGGCGGTGAGCGTCGTTGTGCAGCAGGGATCTCTCCTCCGGGGTCAGGGATTCGTAAAGCCTTCGGTAGCTCACCGACGAGACGGGCCATGGCTGTGTCCGGGAGGCTTCCCAGATGTCCCAGATGAACGGGACTTGGTGGACCACATTGTAGGAGTTCAGGAAAAGGATGAAGGGAATGCCGAATTGCTCGGCCGTCTCCAGGAAGTGGCTGTTGTTGCGATAGCCGTCGTCGAAGGTGACGCAGCACACGGGCCCGTCCCCCGCTTCGGACCCGCCGGGCAGGGCGAAGCGATATCCTTCATCCCGCAGGGAGGCAAAGAGGGCCTCCAGCTCCCCGGGAGGCAGGAAAAGCTCGCGGTGCGCCTTCGGTTCGGGATCCCGCTCGCTCCGGATGCAGTGGAGGCAGAGACAGAGGTTATCGTCCATGAGGGTTCCTGTCACGGGTCGCCGGAGGTGTGGCAATCAGGCGTTTCCATTTCTCGCAGACCTCCCTGTCGCTGCCGGGACGAGGGTGCCGATCGGGCCGGTTCAGAAATGAGTCTCCTCCACGTAATGGCATTTCTCCGGGTGGGTTCGAATGATTTCGCCCATGTGCTCAAAAAAGGTATCGGCTCTGCAAAAATGCACTTTGGTTCCGCCCACATCCACTTCTTCTATAATTTTTCGCGCATGCAGCTCTGACATCGCAGGGACAATGTACGTTTTCACCTTCAGGGTTCTTCTCACGCACATGGTGTATGTTTTTACCTGCGCCTGACCGCTCTTGTCGACGTAGATTCCGGAGAAGGCTTTGATCCTTCGGTAGTGCGCCCCATTCCTGTACTCCACGTAATGATGAAACGAAAAGGTGTGATTCCAATCCAGGCCGATGCTGACAATCAATCCGTTCATTTTGTGAAACAGGGAGAAAACAGAATTCTCACCAAATGCCTCGATGTCATCGCATCGTTCATACTCCTTGGCGTGCTTTCCAAAAACCGAAAAGGAATAGATCGGGTGCGGTGTCCGAATCGCCTCCTTCCTCGTTCGGGCTGCCTCTGTAATGGCACCCATTCCCGACTGAGTTTCCATGATGTCAAAATAGTGATTTTCAGTCCATGATCTGAAATGGAAGGTCGGGAAAAGCGCAGTACCCTCCGGTCCGACAAGTTCCAGGAATGCGTCGATGACCGTGTCCACTCCGCCTTCCACTCCGCCCAGGGACTTGTACGAACTGTGCACCATGAATAGGTCGCCGCGACGAAGCCCCGTCTTTGCCAACTGGTCGATCAACTGATCTTTTGTCAGCATGGATTTCGACCTCCTCCGTTTATTCCGCGATTCTCAGCAGATCACAATCCCTGAGCTCTTCGATGAAGGGAAGCAACTCCAGGGCGCATACGCCGAACGTCTCGCCCAGTTCGATGACATCGGTTTTGCCATCGCAATACGCGATGAGGTTGCTGATCATCCGGTCTCGACCGAGCATTTGCTTGGCTGCGCCTACGGTGTTTCGCAGGTTTCTTCTTCCAAGTTGAGGTTCACCAAGCGTTGTCACCTGATACTTCCAGTTCTCTTCCAGGAGAAGAATGCAGTCCCTGTGCAGATCGAGCGATCCCTGCAATCCTTCCGGGGACACCAGGTCCAGATTGTCCAGAGAGGTGTGATATTCGGGAAATTTCCCGTACTTGGTCCTGAGCAGGGATACGACCGGCAGGTCGATGCCCGGGGCGCAGTACTGCCGTTCGTCGCTGCCGCGGTCCAGATATGTGTACCGATCGTAGGTTTTGATTTTCCTGTCCAGGATATGCCTTGCGACCCTGTCGGCGAGAGTGCCGCCATTGCGGGAAGGGACATACGAGTAACCTCGCTTGTCGCCCACGCATGTCAACTGAAAACCGGCAATGGTGTTTTTTTTCATTGCCGCCAGGTTCCGGCTCAGATAGGCCACGGCCCCGATGGTTTCCGGAACGAAGACAAAACGGTAGGAATAGCGATTCTTTCTCGGAGAGAGGAAATGATACAGGGCGACGGCCAGCGCCGGGCCTGACAGCTCGTTGTTCGCCATCGACGGGTGACAAACGTAGGTCGAAAGCAGTACCTCGCGCTCCTCTAAGCCGGGAATGATCTTGTCGGCATAGGTCAGGCTGCCCGGGGCGAGCGTGGAATCGATCTTGACCCGGTAATTGCCGGGTTTCAGCCGCACGAATTGAGAATGGGCCATGCAAAAGCCCCATCGTTCGACATAGTAGGATGTTCTGTAGGGAATGGCATCGGGCTGGTTCGGTAAGGTGTAAATGTGCGGGGTCAGCTCCTCGAGGCTGAACACGCCGTCCACGGGTGTGCTGTAGTTC
>Ga0316617_100000533_pt1 | contig 10405 bp, 7 predicted proteins | sample OWC_Aug_M1_C1_D2_FD_207801 | JGI IMG/M metagenome (GOLD analysis project Ga0316617, IMG submission 207801) | Wetland soil microbial communities from Old Woman Creek delta, Ohio, United States - OWC_Aug_M1_C1_D2_B | ecosystem: Environmental > Terrestrial > Soil > Wetlands | place: USA: Ohio... | reverse complement strand
GATCCCGGATGCCCGCCGGGGTCGCATCAGCGGGCTGACCGAGAAGTGCGTCCATCTCCTCACGACTGAGCGTGCCGGGAAGCCGCATCCAGGTACGGGCAATCTGCACCCGGGCCAGCGGATTCTCGTCCAGCCGGGCCTCGCGGAGAAGATACTTGTAAAACCCACGGATCGCGGCCAGCTTCCGGTTCATGGTCGTCGAGGAAAGTCCCTGTTCGCGAAGCCCCCCCAGGAATGCCGTCACATCCTCCGGCCTCACGGCAGCGGGCGATGAAACACCGGCCGTGGCGACGAAGTCGAGAAACTGCCCGATGTCGCGGCTGTATGCATCCAGGGTGTTGAGTGAGGCCCCTCTCTCAACGGCAAGATAATTGAGGTATTCGTCGACCAGGGTCGAATCGCCCGGTGTGGATGAAGACATGAATATTCCCCACAAACCTTCAAAATGCCCCTCTCCCCCCTTGATGAGGGGAGCCCCCACCCTTTCTTCTACAAAAAAAAGGGGCGGAGAGAATTTAACAGACGGAAGATCATTCCTTAGAGGTTCGTATTATCTCAAAGAAAGGGGGCAGGCAAAGACTTTTTTGCCGTTTCAGGATCAGCCGCCGGTGTGCGGCGGCTTTTCCGCCACCACCAACAGGACCATGGCCAGACGCAAGGGCGCAATACGGGCGTCGATCCGCGCAAGACCCGCGTAAAGGCGGTTGATCAAGTCGAAAGCCTTCACGAGTCCCGCCGGGGTGCGCCGCCCGATGCCTGCCGCGGCTGATGATCTTCCAACAGAAGGGATTACGGTGAGAAACGCTGCCACGGACCACATGGTGAGTTTTTCAAGGGGTCCCAGGACTTTTCCGACAGACAGGATCCGCAGGCCCGATTTCTCCAGCAGACCGATCATCTCCGGCAACTCGTAGCGTCGGTGATGCCCCACAAAGCGGTCATCGACGGCAAAAAAATCCCTGCGGTGCGGAAAGGTCACGATAAGGCGGCCTCCATTTTCCACGACGGACGCCATCTGGCCGATGGCCTCGAGGTCATCCCTGATGTGCTCGAGGACCTCGGAACAGACGGCACTGCGAAAGACCCCTCTTTTGAAAGGCAGGCTCGTAGCGTCGGACACTACGTAATGGCCTGCCACCTGCGCCGTTTTCAGGCACCGCAGCGCCGAAAAGGAAAGCTCCGTAAACACTGTCCGGTCCGTGGCGGGCGAGATCGGAGAGATGCCGCTTCCCACTTCCAGCGTCATCCCTTCACCCTGCCGGGGAAGCCGCTCCCGCACGGCTCGCTTCCGTACCCGATAGTTGTAGAGGTGGTTTTTCAGAGTGAGGTAAGCCGGCTCTACGAAAAAATCATCGAAACGATTGCCCGTTTCCTGCGTCAAGCGTGATTCCTCCGTCACCGAGTCGTGACCCGGCTGCCCGGGAAGAGAGATGTCCTGGCCAGGCCGAGACGGGAAAGTCGGAAAAGTACGGCCGTCCAGAGGCACCCGAGGCCGTACCGGACGCTGCGCCGGAAATTGATGGATGAAGAGTCTGCGTAATAGCGCGTCGGACAACTGATCTCGGCAATCGGGTGGTCGTACCAGAGCACCTGCAGAAGCATCTGGTTGTCGAAGATAAAGTCGTCTGAGTTCCCTTCCAGCGGAAGCTCCTCGAGAACCTTTCGGGAAAAGGCCCGGTAGCCCGTGTGATACTCGGAGAGTTTGGCGCCCGTGAAAAAATTCTCGAAGAGCGTCAGGAACCGGTTGGCTGCGTATCGCCACAGCGGCATGCCGCCGCGAAGGGCATGGCCCCCGAGGATGCGGGAGCCCAGGACACACTCGTAGAGCCCGTTGCCGACGAGCGACGCCATGGCCGGGATCAGCTTGGGCGTGTACTGGTAATCGGGGTGCACCATGATGACGATATCGGCGCCCTCCTCCAGGGCCATTCGGTAACAGGTCTTCTGGTTTGCCCCGTAGCCCCTGTTTTCGGGGTGCCGGTAGACTTTCACGCCCGGAAGGGTTCGCGCCAGCGCCGCAGTCTCGTCGTGACTCGCGTCATCGACGATGATCACCCTGTCGACGACGCCTTGGGCCATGACCTCCTCGAAGGTCTTCAGGAGGGTCTGCGCCGCATTGTAGGCGGGCATGACGACGACGACTTTCTTCCCTGCGAACATGTTTCCTATAAACCTTGTCTTGATCCTCTTCCCGACGGGCGAATGATCAAATGATCAGTGGAGAGGGAGATTCATCCTTCAGTCCTCAACGGATCACGTAGACAGCGTGACCATTCGATTCATAAACTTTAATCAGGCATTGCGCAAGCTTTTCGAGGACGCTCCGGACCGTTTCATCAGAGAAGTTGTCCACGAGCGCCTTGATCAAAAGCTCTTCCCGCACCAAAAGATGGGTGCCCCCCAGGGATCTCAGAAAGACCGTAAGGGTTTCCGCGTCCGCCGAGGATCGCACCATGGCTTTCACAATGCCCGTTTCCAAGCCGACATGATGAATGTAGTCCCGGTCCAGGTAGTATCCCCGCCCGCTCAGGTAGAGAAGATAGACAACGGCATCGTCCGGCAGATTTCGATTGATAAAAGCCGTGGCCGGGTAACTGCCGACCTGCCGGGAAAGGAAATCATCCCGCGACTCCGCACCGAGAAGGTACGGCAGGGGCCGGATGTCCGTGAACCGGTTCCCCAGGTAGACGAGGTTTGCGGCAATCAGCAGGGCAACGGAGAAAAGTACCGCCCTGCCTGCCAGCATCAGGGCATGGCTCCTGCGGCTTTGCAGCCATTCGGTGCCGTTCCGGATCCCCATGACGGCGAGGATCGTCATGAACGGCACGGTGGGCAGAATATAGCGGATTCGCAAATCGGCCATGAAAGCCGATACGATAAAAACGAAAACGATGAACAGGAAGAGGAAGGACCGATGGCCCTTTCGGTTCCCGACGAAAGCAAAGGGAATCGCCAGGGCAAACAGCGGGCTCAGAACGCCGTCGAAATGCTGCGGGGAGTGGTCCCTGCCTTCGAAAAAAATCCGCAACGGCAGCAGCAGGATCTGCCAGACCTCTTCCCCGTAAAAAAGCGTCCTATTCCGGATTAGATTGTATCCCCACGCATCCGCATCGCCCGCGGCCAGAAACCCGGCTATTTCTCGGCCGCCGTGGACCAGCGCAAACAGGTTGTCCATGAGGGGGTAGATCGGGTTACCCGTCAGGATGAGGTTTTTCACAAACCAGGGCGAGGCAGCGGCAAGGACAACCAGGAAAAAGAGACCCCCCCAACGGATCGCCTGCAGTTGTCTTCCCGTATCCCGTGCGTAGAGAAAACATACGGCCCCGTTGAGGAAGACCCAAGAAATGAGGGCATTGTATTTCGTACCTGCCGCCAGCCCCATGCAAACGGCGGAAAGCAAAAGCCATTTTACGTTTTCATATTGGTCGTCCCTCCAGCGAAGATAGCACAGGACGCTGGCCGTCGTAAAAAAGATCATCCCGAGATCCACATAGGCCGTGATCGACAAGCGCATCACCATCGGGGTGCTCACAAACACAAGCAGGCCGAACATCCCCCACGCCTTTCCCGCCTGATTCTTCAGGTATGCGTAAACCAGATATCCCGTGCCCAGTCCGAAGAGCATGTGGATCAGCGCAGGCACGAGATCGCTGCCGAACAACAGTGGAATGACGTACAGCAGGTCGATGTTCATCGGGAAATAACTGAACGGGGCCCAGGATGTCTCGAAGAAGCCACCGTGACGGATCCAGATCTTCGGAATGGCGAGATGGTGGATGAGTGCATCGCGGGAAATGGGCGGCGTCAGGCAGAGAAGCACCTCGACGAGCAGAATCCCCACCAGGGCAAACGCCATGACCAAGCAGAGCGGACGCACCACAGCGTCGCTGGGCGCCGCGTCCCGACGGTTCAGGGCGTTGCCCTGTTCCCCCGCATGGGTCACGATGGCATCTCTGGAGTTAGGCACGATCTAGATAGACCCTTTCCCCGGTGTGTCCTTCTTTGGCTTGCCGGAGGCGGTTTTCAGATTCTTTTCGATGACGGTATTGCCTGGTGCGAATTCCCGAGCCTTCAAGAAACTGGCGATGGCTTCCTCCGACTTTCCCTGCTCCGTGAAAACCAGCCCGAGATTATTGAGCGCCTCGGCATTGCGGGGGTTGACGCGAAGGGCCTCAAGCAGATGTGCCTCGGCATCCCCCAGCTTTCCCTGTTGAACGAATATCAAGCCCAGATTCGTATGGGCCCCCTCATGGTCGGGCTTCATGATCAGGATTTCCGAGAAATCCTTTCCTGCTTCCTCAAGCCGTCCCAGCTGCATGAGGTAATTGCCGCGATCGATCCTCGCCTTGGTGAACCGGGGATCGATTCGAATCGCCTTTTCGAACAAGTGCAGCGCCCTTTCCGGATTGTTTCCTCGGGAGGTGCAAACAGCCAGATTGCTCAAGGCATAGGGGTAATCCTTTTTCGCCTCGAGGGCCATGAGAAAGTACGGCACCGCTTTTTGACATTCATTGCGCTCCAGATAGTATGCCCCGATGTTGTGGTGCGCCAGGGGATTCACCTCTGTCGTGCGGAGAGCCTGCTCGAAAAGCGTGACACTGTTCCTCCAGGTCTCGACTTGCACCCTCGCGGGCATAAGCAGCCCCGCAAGCGCAACGAGAAAGAAGGCATTGACAACGTGGTGTAAGAACGGTCGCTTCTCGACGAGCGATTTTGCACCCCAGGCAACTACGATGAAGAGCCCCACAAGGGGCAGGTAGGTGTATCGATCGGCCATCGACTGCGACCCGACCTGGATGATCCCGATGACGGGGACCAGCGTACCCAGGTACCACAGCCAGCCGACGAGCAGAAAGGGCATCTCCCGAGCCTTGCGAACGGCAACATAGGACAGGGAGGCAATGAGCAAGACGGCCAAGGTGGTCTGCCAGGCAGTAGGCATTCCCGCATGGGGATATAAAACGGAAAGATCGACAGGCCACAACATCTTCCGGATGTATTCCATGTAAGCCACGAGGGCATTGGCAAGCCGGTGTTCGAAGGGCATTTTTTCGAGAGACCATAGGGCGCCCACTCCCCTCTGGGCGATGAACGTCACGATGCATGAGGCGGCAGCGAGGAACAAAAGCGGGACCTTTTCAACGACGAGACACTGCAGACCTGCGCGGCCTGCCGTCCCGCCCGCATACACCCATGGGTCGAAAGCGGTCCTCGCTCCGGCGAAGCGCTTCAAGGGCCAGTAATCGAGAAGCAGCAGAACGAAGGGCAGCGTCACGATCATCGGCTTCGACAGGAGGCCGAGACCGAATGAAAGCAGCACCCAAAGATAGCGCTCGATGGTCGGATGATTCACGTAACGGTAGTAGGCGCCCATCGTGAGGATCCAGAAGAACCCGCTGAGGACGTCTTTGCGTTCCGCGACCCAGGCAACCGATTCCACATGGAGGGGATGGATCGCAAAGAGGCACGATGCTAGAGCGCTCGCCCACGGCGAATTCGTCATCGCGGACAGAACGAAAAAAAGAAGAAGCGCCGCGGCTGCGTGAATCAGCGCATTCGTCCGGTGATGACCGCCGGCATCGAGCCCGTAGGCTTCAACGTCCGCCATGTGGGAAATCCAGGTGAGCGGGTGCCAGTTACCCGCGTGGAATGTCGTGAAGGCCCACTGGAGTCCATCCGTCGACAGACCGCCCCGAACCTGGCGATTGTCCGTCACGTAGATGTCGTCATCGAAATTAACGAAGTCGAAAGACTGCACCGGCCAGTACAGGGTCAGCGTCACAACGGCAAGAAGCAAACCGATCAGCAAAGTCCGGCGCAAGCGTTTCTCGTCCGTTATTTCCGTTCTTGAGATCGGCATCCTGCCATTCCAACAATTGCAGAGAGAATCTGCGGGGATTTGGAGCTTGTCCGTCTTAATGTAGCAAGAAACGCGCCCGGCCGCATTGTGACCCTTTTCGATGTTCCGTGCGCGGAACCGATGACCGGAACGCTTACAGACAAAAAAACCGGGTGAAGGAGAATTCCTCCACCCGGCTCGGTTTGATCTCATGCGCTGTATTCGTTACGGGGTAATCGCGCCCGATGCATCGATCGAGTAGGTCTTGTCGCCGCTGCCGTGGGCTGACGTGATGGCCAGCCCGGCCATGGTGCCCGTGCTTACCGTCAGCGTTACGCCGGTGGAGCCGACATAGCCTGCGCCACTGAGCTTTGCAACCGTAACCTGACCGGTGGGGTAGTCGCTGAAGTAGGCCTGTGCCGCCGTGTAGGCGTTTTTCACGTCAGCGCGCGCCGCCGTGTTGTAGCCCCTGATCCTGTACGAAGTGAACTGCGGGATTGCGATGGCTGCCAGGATGGCGATGATGGCCACGACGATCATGAGCTCGATCAGCGTGAAACCCTTCTTGCCTCTTTTCTTCGCAAAATAACTGATCATGACGACCTCCTCTTTCCTCTATAATAATGTATTTGAATTCTTTCGCCTTCGTGCTTGTCCGATGAAGACCGAACTGTTTTTTCTATTCCATCGCCTCCCTGTATCGATTTTTTTTGCTTACCCAGTAAAGAGCATTTCGCATGCCACAGAGGGCGCCTTTCAATAATTCTTTTTTTATCCATAGTATTAAATACATACAAACAAATTCCTGTTTTTGATCACGGGGCCACCTGCCGCCGACCTTCGGTAAATGATGATTCTCATCACCTCTTGGTCTTTTCGATCACTTACGCTTCGGTCTTGCACAAGGCTAGCAGCGTATTTCCGTCGCACGAATCCTTGGCGTCCTCAGTGAAAACGGGCCTGCCTTGCCCCTTCGCACCCGATTTCCCTGCCGGCGATTGATAAACGAGCCCGCAAAATAAAAAACCGGGCGGAAGTGGAACCCTCCGCCCGGTTCGGGTTGATCGATCCTTTCAGACGACCTTACGGGGTAATGGCGCCCGATGCGTTGATCGAGTAGGTCTTGTCGCCGCTGCCGTGTGCTGCCGTGAGGGCCAGGCCGGCCATGGTGCCCGTGCTTACCGTCAGCGTTACGCCGGTGGAGCCGACATAGCCTGCGCCACTGAGCTTTGCGACCGTAACCTGACCGGTGGGGAAGTCACTGAAGTAGGCCTGTGCCGCCGTGTAGGCGTTCTTCACGTCAGCGCGGGCCGCGGTGTTGTAGCCCCTGATCCTGTAGGAAGTGAACTGCGGGATTGCAATGGCTGCCAGGATGGCGATGATGGCCACGACGATCATGAGCTCGATCAGTGTGAAACCCTTCTTGCCTCTTTTCTTCGCGAAATAACTGATCATGACAATCCTCCTGTTTCTATTTCTTTTTCTTTTCTATCTTTCTTTAACTTTCTTTCGCCTTCACATTTTTCATTTTAGACCGAACTTTTTTCTATTCTCTCGCCCTCCCTGGTGTGATTTTTTCGTTCTGACCCTGATTCAGCAAATCGCATGCCACAGCATGCAGTTTTATTTAATTTTATATTATTTCATGATATCAAATACTTACAATTGATCATCCGTTTCCGTGCCTCAGTTCCACTCCGTTGAAACCCGGAAGAAAGTGATGGGTCTCATCAGCATCTGCTGAACTTCATCACCTTCCCTCCCCTTCCCCGTTCTCCATGTTGAGCTTCTCGATACGATGTCGCAGGCTGGGGAAACTCACCCCGAGAAGCAGAGCTGCCTTCGTCTTGGAACCCCTGGCCTTCTCGAGGGCTTTTACGATGATCTCCCGCTCGAATCTCTCAAGTTCCCCGTTGAGATCGATCCCTTTCTCAGGGAATTCCCCTGCCGGCACGCTCGAGGCGGCCGCGCCGCTGCCCTCTTCCGCGATGATCAGGTTCTCGGGAAGGATGATGCTCGAGCTCTCCAGGGCGACACTGCGCTCGATGATGTTCTCCAGTTCCCGGATGTTTCCCGGGAATGGGTAGCCCATAAGCAGTTCCAGGGCGTAGGTCGAGATCCTTTTGACCTCCTTGCCGAACTCCCGGGCGTACTTCTCGATGAAGTACTGAGCGAGAAGGGGGATGTCCTCCTTGCGCTTCCTCAGCGGCGGGATATGGATCGGGATCACGTTGAGCCGGAAGTAGAGATCCTCGCGAAATTCGCCCTTCTTCACCTTCGCCTGGAGGTCCTGGTTGGTCGCCGAGACGATCCGCACGTCGACCTTGATGTCCTCGGAACCGCCGATCCGGCGGATCGTCCTCTCCTGCACGACGCGCAGCAATTTGACCTGGAGGATGACGGGCAACTCGGCGATCTCGTCGAGGAAGATCGTCCCGCCCCGTGCGACTTCGAAGAGGCCCGCACGGTCGGCGTGCGCCCCGGTGAAGGAGCCCTTCATGCATCCGAAAAGCTCGCTCTCCAGGAGGTTTTCCGGAATACCTCCGCAGTTGATTGCCACGAAGGGCCTGCCCCTGCGCGCGCTGTTGTCATGGATGGCCCTGGCCACAAGCTCCTTCCCGGTCCCGCTTTCGCCCAGGATGAGCACGTTGGCAGGCGTCTCGGCCACCTTGCCGATGAGGGCATAGACCTTCTGCATCTCCTTGCTTCGCCCCACCATGGTCCCGAAATACCGGGCGTCCTGTCCCTGAGGCGGGGCAAGCGCGGGTTCTTTCCGAGCGGTCTCCTTTTTGTCGATGGCATCCCGAACGATGGCCAGCATGTCATCGACATTGAAGTTCTTCTCGACGTAGTCGTAGGCTCCCTCGCGCATGGCCGCCAGGGCCGTCTCCCCGGAGGCAAAGGCCGTCAGAAGGATCACGGCCGTCTCGGGCGCCGTCTCCTTTACACCCTTGAGCAGGTCGATCCCGTCCACCCTGGGCATCTTCAGATCCGTGATGACCAGATCGAATTTTTTCTTCCGGATGATCTCGAGCGCCGCGGCCCCGTCATCGGCCGTCGCGACCTGGTACCCCGCACGGGACAGCATGATGTCGAGGACGTCCTGCATGCCCCTGTCATCGTCGACAACGAGAATCCGTTCCATATCCGCTCCTCAGCCTGCCGCTGCAACCGCCTCGTGCCGTGACGAGCGGTCCCTGTCGTCGTTGCCCGCCTCTTCCCGTCTCTCAGCAATCCGGGGCAGCTCGATCGAGAACCGGGTCCCTTCGCGGGCATCGCTTTGCACCGCGACGAGGCCACCGTGGTTCTCCACGATCCGTCTCACGATGGCAAGCCCCAGTCCGCTTCCCCGCTCCTTGGTCGTATAGAAGGGCTCCCATATCTTCTCCAGATGAGCCGGGTCGATACCGGTGCCAGTGTCGCCGATCTCGATCCGCACAATAGTAGCCTCCCCGTCGACCCTGTTGGGGCAGGCCGTGACACTGAGCGTGCCGCCCTCCGGCATGGCCTGCATCGCGTTGATCATCAGGTTCCAGAGAACCTGCCGGATCTCGGAGGGGTCACCCATCACCCGAAGATCCTTCCCGAGGGTTTTCCGGACCTCCACCTGAGGATTCCATTCCGCACCGTAGGTGAGCGACTCGATGACGTCCTCGACGAGACGGCCCACGTCGGTTTCCGACCGCTTTCCGAGGTTCGATCGTGCCATGAGCAGGAAATTTCTCACGAGACTCTCCATCTGGTCCTTCGCCCGGAGGATGACCTGCATGAGCCGCTCGTCCGTGGGCTCGAGCTTCAGGTCCCGACGGAGAATCTGGATGGATCCGCTGATGGACTGAAGCGGGGTACGCAACTCGTGGGCGAGTCCCGCCGCCATCTGCCCGATGAAGGCAAGCTGTTTGTTCTTCTCGCCTTCCCGCTCCATCGCCTTGAAGGACGTCAGATCCTGGAAGATCAGGATGCTGCCGATCTTCACCCCTTGCTCGAAAAGGGGGGATTCGGAAATGCCCAGGATCATCGATTGCCCCGATTTTTTCCGGATCACGATCTCGAATCGCTTCCTCTGGCGTTTTTTTTCTTCCGATACGATCGGAGGCTCCAGCGGTGAAATAACGGCCGAGACCCCTGGAAAGATTTCCTCGATGCTGCGGTTGCCGACCTCACTGAAGGCGTAACCGGAGATCTCCTCGGCGGCGCGGTTGAAGGAGCGGATATGCCCCTCGAGGTTGACCGTCAGGATGCCCGTGTCGACGGACTCGATGATGCTTCGGTGCAGAAGATCGAGCCGGTCGAAGGCCGTTGCCTTTTCAGCCAGCAGGCGCTTGGTCTTGCGTTCCTGTTCGACGACAAAACTTGTCAGCAGCGCAATGAGGAAAAATGAGGCCACATGGGTGATGGCCCGGGTGATGATGTAGCTCCGGGTCAGTTCCCCCCTGGGGACGATCCCCTCGTCATAGAGAAACTCGAAGATGGCTGAGATGTCTATGTTGATGAGCACCAGGTAGCACAGGCTGCTAAAGGCCGCAATCGAGAGCCCTCCCTTTCGGCCCATCAACAGGGTCGAGT
>Ga0316617_100000532_pt1 | contig 10417 bp, 6 predicted proteins | sample OWC_Aug_M1_C1_D2_FD_207801 | JGI IMG/M metagenome (GOLD analysis project Ga0316617, IMG submission 207801) | Wetland soil microbial communities from Old Woman Creek delta, Ohio, United States - OWC_Aug_M1_C1_D2_B | ecosystem: Environmental > Terrestrial > Soil > Wetlands | place: USA: Ohio... | reverse complement strand
CGTTCCAGTTCACTGTAAATGCGGATCATCCAGTTGCGATCGCGCTTCTCAACCGTCTCGTCTATGGTAACGTCTTCAATCAACATGATTTTCTTCCTCCTAGGCTACTATAATTATCGCCGTATTATAGACTAATGTCAATTACGCAGGCAGAGCCCATCCTACAGCCCAAGTGAATGTCGTATTCGGCGTGGCACCTAGGTTCGTCTGGGCATCCAACAACGTCCAGTTGACGCCGTCGTTGCTGCCGTAGACATTCCAATCGTCGGGGTTACGCGCCGGCGTCATATCGTTGGCCGTACACCAATTGTACCCTATGAACTTGTGGGGCAGGTCGAAGTATAAAATGATCTGTAAGGGAAAGGCACTGGCATTGTAATGCTTGGTAGCCGTGTTGCCGTCGAACATCTTCTCAGGCTCTTCGCCAACTGGATAGCCGGCTGGAGCTGAGACCCTCATCGGGTTGATACGCGTCCCAGTTGGCGCAGCACCGCCAACAGACTGGTATGCGCCTGCAGAATAGAACCCAAGCTCGGAAAGCTGAAAGTTGGCTGTGTACGGCGCCGTCACCTCGAACATGTAGTACGAGTAGCCCGTACGAGCAGGCTTGATTCTGCTGATACCTGGTGCACCTGGCACGGCTATTCTCCCTTCATGTGCTACGTCGGAACGAACGTGAAATCAATCGTCCCGGACCACGAGCCAACATCGGTGTACCCATTTGCTATATAGATCGCCGTGTCATGCAGGTCGATCCCTTCAGGGAAATCGACACCTGCAAGTTTCCTGTCGGTAAAGTGGGTGGGTGGCCCGCCATCGCCCGCTGTGGTCCAATACACTCGGTTGATGATGCCTGTTATGTCAAGATAACCGCCTATCTGCAGCAGCGCATCACTGACAGTGTACAGAACGAAAGTCATATCGCTAGCCCAACTATCGGCTTCTGTCGAGTCAATCCGAACGTCTGCCGAAACGGACTTCAGTATTGAACCAACCGGCAGGGCGCCCAACGGGAACCACGGCTTGAACTCCCTGTCGGTAAACGTAGTGCCTGCGCCCTCTGGACCAAGGTAGAACCTGGCCGAGTCAGGTCGCTTCAGATAAAGTCCTGCGCTCATGCCTGTTCCTCAGCCTCCGACCATCTGGGCGATCTCAATGCCTGCCTGGATGAAAGCGCCTGCAGAGAAATTGTTTTCGGTATTATACGTCCAAACAGACCACGGGTCTTTGCCCACGTTCTGTGACCAACCTAACGTGCCATCCGGGTGCAAAGCAGTGTTAACCAAGGCGTTCCATCCTCGCGAAATGGCCTGCTCGTAGACGTTCCGGGCAAGCAGACCATTATTTACGCCCCATGCCAAACCGAAAGTAAAGAACGACGTTCCTGACGACTCCGGGTATGACGGATCTTGTGTATCCAAAAGATTAGCGCCCCAGAACCCGTCCTTTCGCTGAATCGTTATCAGCTTAGCTGCCATGCCCTGGAACATCTGTTCGTATTCCGTGCGATGTGGATCGCTTTGTGGGAGTTCACGCAGCACGCGAGCCAGCCCGCCAAACACCCAGCCGTTGCCTCGCGACCAGAACACCTTCGCGCCATTCGCAGCCGCCACCTTGGGGTAGACATAGGTTATGTCACGGAACCACAGGCTGCTGGCAGAGTCGTACAAACCAAACACGTCCGTCACACCAGTTACGATCTCATATCCCGTATAGTGGTAAAGCGCGTACATCTTATCGAAGTAGTCAGTGTCAACGTATTCTACACCAAGCTTCGTGAATACAGGCATGGCCATGTGCAGCGCGTCGCACCACCACCAGTCATCAACGTCCACGCGGTCCAGTTGCTCCTGCACGCTGGCCTGAATGCTGGTGAGCTTGGTCGGGTCAGTCTTGCCTTCGTATCTGTAGTAGTCAATGTAAGTTTGACCGCAGCACTGGTCATCCGCGAACGTGTTATCGCCTACACGAGTAGGCTTCGTCCAGCTATACTTGTCGCCCCATCCCTCAATGTAAGTGTTCACCGTGGACGAACCCTGTAATTCCAGCAGACGCATAGCGCCTGTGAAGTACGATGCACTGGCCCATTTATTATCTTCATAAGCAGGATACTTCGCCATCCAATGATCATTAACCAGATTGACCGTATCAAGGATCACATCTTGCGACGGGAACAACCGCCACTTGATCTTTGGAATACCGTGCATGTCAAATCCTCAGTTTATGCCGCTGGCAACCGTGGCGGCGCGAGCTTGAACGGATGACTCGCTGCCAGATCTCCGGTCAAGCCCCAATGCCATGCCAGGTACCCCTCGATGATCTGCCGAATCGCGGTACTAACCGTCCCATTGATGATGATGACCTCGCCAATGGCGCACGTATCGGTTTCAGATCCACCAGCGCCAGAGCCGATGGTCGGATTGCCGACTGTGTTGACGGTATGCCCTGTGGCATCACCAATCTTCAACGTCCCACCTTCGTAAATCTGTTGGACACTGTCGATCACGGAACAATAGTAGCTCATGAGGGCTATCTTGTTGTCAGCCCAGCCAGCACCATAACTGACGCGGTTTGCCCCACTGGTTCCACCGCAGTCGAAGTAGACCGTACCTGCCCACGGACAGTGTGACTGCCACCTGTTGGCAGCGTTGGCCGAGCCAGTCATGCTCCACGTCGTCTTGGTCTCAGCGACCGACTTGGTGTTGAGCACCATGAACAGGGCAGCGTTGCTGATCGACGCCCCAAATGGGTTTGAACCCATTGCCAGGAAATACGCCGTACCATTGAAACCAAGGACATTGAACCCGTTGATGTTATCAGCGCCGGTCGTGGGCTGGTTGCCAGCCGCAGCCTGCAAGAGATGGTTAGTGCCTGCGCTGCCCTTATCAGTCCATTGGCTAACCCTGCCAGGTGTAGTCGCCTGAACGATAGTAGCGGCATCCTGGGCGTCGTACCAACCGAGCGTTGTAATGTCCGCTGGGGTCCAGAGCTTCCAGTACTTGAAACGCAATCGAGTGTCTGGCATCTCAACACCCCGGTATCCGAACTGTGTCTAAAGCCACAAAACCCCAGCTGCCACGGAAGAAGTCTATCAGATCCAGTGTGTAATACTTATTATCATTCAAGTAAGACGAAACATCGAACGCAAACGGAGTCCAGATGTTCGCGTTGGCTGCACGAGAAGCTTTGAGAAGGAACTCGCCCGTAACGTCGTCACGTAATGCCAGACCCATGAATCCGGTCGTCGTAGAACCATCACCAGTAGGTACACTTGAATCATACTGAGGCAATGCCCCGACACCAAATCCAGCGCCTCCAGATAGGTAGAACGTCAATTCCTGACCTGGTGGTCCCCACAACTTGAACTTGGGAGATCTAATCCAGATGGTACTAAGATTGTTGTCTCGCTGCGCCCAATCATCAATTCCTACGAAGTTAGGCAGCGACTGTGCAGGGTCTGTGTCAGTACCAGTACCAATCTGTGAGGTGAATTTATACGTGCCGGTCGGGTTTACGTCCGACCAGCCTTGCAGCGTGCCGTCGTCGAAAAAGTAATTTGTCCACACAGGTTTTATTCGGCCAACCAACATGTTCAGCTCCTACGGCGCCAGCGGCAATCTGGGTTGACAGCTTGCGAACGGGTGGCTGGCCGGCAACAGTGCCTGCAAGCCCCAACGCCACGCCAGGTAACCTTCCATCAGTTGTCGTGCCTGTATATCCAAGAAATCCGTGATGATGAGTTCGTTGACATCACAGTCCAGGAATGCGCCAGGTGTCGCGCCGACCGTGGCGCCTATGCCGAAGTTTGTCGGCGTCAGCGTGCCGGAACGAGTGTAGTCGGCGTGGACCGCGCCAGCACCATTGAAATAACCCATCAACCGCGAACCGGTATCGCCCCAAACATAGATCCGCTGCGTGTTGTTGAAAGCTCCGGTGAGACTGAGTGGTGTGTGATTACGTAACGTTATATTGGCATCAGTACGTATGAACATGCACATCTGGCTGGCGTCGGTGTTGTGAGTCTCAAAACCATAGAACGGGTTGACTGATGCCGTGGACCGCTCGGAAACAAGCCGATCGTCCGTTCCAACCGTGTTCACCGCCGCGACGCAAGCCACCGAGAGATTACCGTTCGCATACATGAACGGGAGGGCATTGACCAGGTACTGGGCAATCCCGTCGAAGCTGACCGTGTCTGCCGCGAAGGTCGGTCTCGCCGCGCCTGCCTGCGCGAGATGCCTCGCGTTGCCGCTCCTATCGGTCCACTGATCGACAAGCCCGCCTGTCTGCGTGATGTAGGTTCCACCCTTGGCGTCGTACCACGCCAGCGTGGTCATGTCCGCCGGGGTCCATGCCTTCCAGGCTTTTCGTCGCGCGACGATCATGGTGGGTTCCTAAGTCAGAGTGGCGTAGCGCCAGCCACCGGAAGCATATACCCAAATCCTGCCGTTGAACGGATCGACGGTGATCAGCCCTTCTGTAGTGCCTTCAGGTTGACCACTGAACGAAGGAACCGCGAACGCAATTGCACCTGAAGCTATCAGGGAGCTGGCAATAGCGCCGGCAGCGATCTTGAAGGTGCTGATCGAACCAGATGCGTATGCGCCAGAAGTGACACCTCCACTTGCAATGTGGGAACCACCGACCTGACCCGATGCGATCTTGCTCGATACGATTGCCCCTGAACCAATGGTCTGAGCTTGTACCTGACCGCTGGCGAGCTTGAAGTAGCTGATGCTGCCGGAAGCGTAGTGTGCGCTCGTCAAACCACCGCTGGAGATGATGGCTTGCCCGACCGAACCGGACGCAATCTGCGCGGACCGGACGGAGTCAGCAGCCAGATGAGGGAAACCAACCTGGCCAGAAGCAATGTTGGCACTCAGGATGGCACCGTTGGTCAGATGCGGATTACCGATCTGTCCTGAACCGATAGACCCAGAAAGAACAGAATTGTCTCCCAGATCACCAGATGTGATCGTTCCAGAAGTTACCCAAGAGCCGCTGGCGAAGTGGTACAGCCACAACTGTCCGGATGCCACATTCCCCGACACGACCGCACCATCACCGATCATCCCGCTGGTGATACCGCCGGAAGTAATCTGGTTCGGCAACAGGGTACCGGAAGCGAAGTGCGCGCTGGATACCTGCCCGCTGCCGATCTGGCCGGAGGAGACGTACGCAGCACCGGAAGCCAGGTTAATCAGACCGGACTGCAGGTGCTCGACACCGATCTGGCCGGAAGCGATCGACCCGCTGACAACCGACCCGTCACCAAGCATGCCACTGGTAATGCCGCCGGAAGTGATCTGATTAGGCAGCAATGTCCCCGAGGCAAAGTGTGCCGAACTCACCTGCCCCGAAGCAATCAGGCTGCTGGTGATGGCGTCAGCTGCAATCTTGAAGGTGCTGATCGAGCCGGAAGCATAGTGCGCAGAGGTGACGCCACCACTGGAAATGTGTGAATGACCAATTTGGCCACTAGCGATATTAGCTGAGACGACTGACCCAGCACCAATGTCGCCGGACTGGATCGCACCGGAAGTAATGGATCCAATGACAATTCCTGAAGCAAGGTGCCGAGCACCGATCTGTCCACTGGCAATCGAACTAGATACCACAGCACCGTTGCCGAGGTCCCCCGACGTAATGGTGCCAGAGGTAACATACAGACCGCTCGCCAGGTGATTGAGCCCGATCTGACCGCTGGCAATGTTGGCGCTGAGCACGCCACCTGAAGCGATGTGCGGGCTATCAATCTGACCGGAAGCGATGGAACCGCTGACCACAGCGCCATCGCCCAGCATACCACTCGTAATACCTCCGCTCGTGACCTGATTGGGCAAGATCGTACCGGAAGCAAAGTGCGCGGAACTGACCTGTCCACTTGCGATCGAGCCTGACACGACTGCCCCATCACCGATGTAACCAGAAGTAATAATCCCGGAGGACAGCGTGAACATCACACCAGAAGCCAGGTGCTCAAGCCCGATCTGACCGCTGCCGATATTGGCGCTCAGGACAGCTTCGTTGGCAAGATGCGGCGAACCAACCTGGCCTGAAGCGATCGAGCTGCTGATAACAGATTCGTTAGCAAGATTACCAGAAGCCACCTGACCTGAGTCCAGTGTGCCGGCAGCACCTGCTCCTGGGGGAATCTCGTTGATCTTGCCGATGCTGACGAACTCAGCCTGGTTTACGTTGCTGAGGTTGACCGCATTCTGACGAACGATCACCACGCTCCTGAGCGCGCCGTCAAACTCAAGGTTCGGATCGATGACCGGAGCTTCTGTAGACAGCCCACGCAGAGCATTGGCCACGCTGGTATATACGGCCTGCCCGTAGGTAAGGTAGGTGACGCCGGTCGGGAAGACGTAGACGCGCTGATTCGTGAAGTAGGAGCCTGACGTCACCAGTGCCAACACGCCGGTACCGTTGTCGTAGTACGCCGGGTCAACGCCAGACCGAAGTGGCGTCGAGTTGAACCCGCCCGAACCGTTCTGGTACCGGTAGAAGAACCCCATCCCTGACACCGCACCGACATCCACGAAGTTCGGGGTCTTGTAGCCGGACAGGTAGCCGACGCCAAGACTATGAATCGTGCCTGATGTTCGGTTCAGGAACATGTTGGCGCCGTTGGGCGAGATCACCACACCATTGACCGTGATCGGACCCAGCGAATACGACATGTCATCAGCGTCGAGCGCGGCATTATACAAAGCCCGCGGGGCGACGCGCACGCGCTCGATGATCGTCCCGGCATTGTGAATGACCTTGCCCAGAATGATGTAGTCGCGGCACTCGTCAGGCGTGAACGGGATGCCGGGCTTCTGCACGATCGTACCGCTGGCCGTAACGCCAATCTGGGACTGCTGGTAGCCCGACATGTAGGTCACGGACTGGCCAACAAGCTCGTTCCACTGCACGAAATGCACGACCGGATTCAGCGGGTCAGTGTGGTTATCTACCACGAAGCCAGCACCGGAAGCGACGTCGAACTTGGTGTTGTCACCGCTGGTGATGGCGATAAAACCGCCCTTCTCCAACCCAGTGCCGGCCAGCGTGTTCCAAAGCAATGTCATGCCACTGGCCAAGTTGCCGGTGGTGACCGCGCCGTCGCCCAGATCGCCCGAGGTCAGCCTGCCGGAAGTGATCATCAGCCCGGAAGCGTGGTGATAATATCCAACCTGACCGGAAGCGATGTTGGCAGACAACACAGCATCAGCAGCCAGATGCGGTGAAGCAATCTGACCGCTGGCAATCGAACCAGATACGACTGAGCCGTCACCCAGCATGCCACTTGTGATGCCACCTGAAGTGATCTGGTTGGGCAAGAGCGTGCCAGACGCGAAGTGCGCCGAACTTACCTGGCCCGACCCGATATGGGCACTCAAGACCGCACTGTTCGCCAATGGGAACGAACCGATGCTGCCTGAAGCATAGTTACTAGACTGTATGACAATCTGATCCAACTGATTCAGCGCAGCCTGAAGCGTGCCCGAAACATTAAGCAACGTTCCGCTGAAAGGCAACGTGTCGATGCTGAGCGCTGCAGCCGGATGCGCGGGGTACGTGGACAGGCCAGTCAGACTGTTGTGGTCCGTGGCGACGTAGGTACCACCCGGAAGAGTAGTGACAGCTCGCAGATCCTGGATGTCACGCAGCCGGGCTCTCGGTGTATTGCCGTAACCGACTGCCGTCTGGAAAATCAGACGGTACAACACCTTCATCTCGGTGAACAGCAGGTTGCCGAATGCGAGCGAAGCATACGTGTTATTCGTCTGGGCATTGGCTAACGTGGTGTCCTGCCGCTGACCCATGATCGCGATGACAGGCTCGTAGTAGTTGGTCGTCGCAAAGACCCACATAGCTACATAGTTGGTATTCGTAGCCGGAGGTACACTCCAGGTGCCAGCCGTGTCCAGATTGTAGCTGATCTCGTCGCCCGTGTTCTCGTAGACAGGGAATCCGGTTGCCGTCTTCTTACGCCATGGGCCGCTTGCGCCAAGTCGGAAATAAACCGGCAGATACGCGACAGGTGAAATGCGTTGCTGGAACTGACCGGAACTGAGCCCGCTGGTGATATTGATTTCGTTGTCTTCGTCGTGAATAGAACCGTTAGAAATATCAACCTGCGCGTCGCCATCAACGTTGCCAGCACCTGCCGTATTACCCGTCAATGTCAGTCCTTGGTGGTAACGGGCGCCAACCGTATCGTGCAGGTATTCGTGCGTGGCCCAATCCATCGTCGGACCATGCCGTTCTTCTTGAATCGGATCCATCAAGCCACTGGACGCGTTCCAGTGACCAGCCATGGCAGGAGCACCGCCATTGAACGCCCACTGCGTATTCTGCGCCGTAAGAACGCCACCCGAACCGAAATAGAAATACCACATCCCCTCGCCACCAGAGGCGATTGACCCGGAGATATTGATAGACTGCGCACCACTGAAAATGTACTGCCGGCCAAGCACCCAAACGTCGAATGACGGCTTGCCGGAAGCCGGCTGGATCGTGAACTCGTACTTGCTGTTGTCGAACAAAACACCACCACTGCCAAACTGCGAATCCGACCAGTTCGGGAAGCCCATTGGCTCGCTGGTAGCACCCTTCTTGTCCAACGTCTCCAGCGCACGCTGAACCGTGAAATCACCGGAAGCCAGCCAGTAGCCGAACCGGGATGTATCAACCACCGAGTTGCTGGCCAGGACCGCACCGCTGGCCAGATGCATGTCGCCAATCGCACCCGAAGCGATATTCGCGCTCAGCACACCACCTGAAGCGATGTGTGGTGAACCGATCTGGCCCGAAGCAATATTCGCACTTGTGACCGCGCCAGCCGCGAGTTTAAACGTAGAGATCGAGCCTGAAGCGTAATGAGCACTCGTGACGCCACCACTAGATATATGCGCGTGGCCAACCTGGCCCGAAGCAATATTAGCTGAAACGACTGCTGCAGCACCGATGTCACCGGACTGGATTGCCCCTGACGTGATAGCTCCGATAATAATGCCGGAAGCAAGATGTGCAGCGCCAATCTGACCGCTGGCAATATTGGCCGAAACAACCGCGGCATTGCCTAAATCACCAGACGTGATCGTGCCAGAAGTAATATGCAGCCCGCTGGAAACGTGGAAGTATCCAATCTGACCGGATGCAATCGAACCTGAGACAACTGCTCCGTCACCCAGCATTCCAGAAGTAATTGATCCGGAACCGATCACAGGTTGAGGACCTGTAGGTCCCGTAACAACTGAACCTGTAGGACCTGTGATATTAGAGTCAGCGCCTGTAGGTCCTGTAACCTCAGGACCAGTCGGACCAGTAATGATGCTGTCTGCACCGGTCACACCTGTCGGTCCAGTAATTATTGACGCTGCGCCTGTAGGTCCTGTAACCTCAGGACCAGTCGGGCCGGTAACAATGCTTGCCGCACCGGTCACGCCTGTCGGTCCAGTAATTATTGACGCTGCGCCTGTAGGTCCTGTAACCTCAGGACCAGTCGGACCAGTCGGACCAGTAATGATGCTATCTGCACCGGTCACACCTGTCGGACCAGTAATTATGGAAGCAGCGCCTGTAGGTCCTGTAACTTCAGGACCAGTCGGGCCGGTAACGATGCTCGCCGCACCGGTCACACCTGTCGGACCAGTAATTATGGAAGCAGCGCCTGTAGGTCCTGTAACTTCAGGACCAGTCGGACCAGTTACGATGCTAGCTGCACCGGTCACGCCTGTCGGTCCGGTAATTATAGACGCTGCGCCTGTAGGTCCTGTGACCTCAGGACCTGTCGGGCCGGTAACGATGCTCGCTGCACCGGTAACACCTGTAGGTCCAGTAATTATTGACGCTGCGCCTGTAGGCCCTGTAACCTCAGGACCAGTTGGACCAGTTATAGTAGAAGCCGCACCTGTCGGTCCTGTCGGACCCGCAGATAAGGTACCTGAAGCAAGATGGTAAATACCAATTTGCCCAGATGCAATATTCGCAGATAACACCGCACCGTCGCCAAGATCGCCTGATGAAATCGACCCTGAAGTAATGTACATGCCTGAAGCCAGATGATCGACTGAGATCTGACCACTGGCGATGCTGCCAGAAACAACAGCACCGTCACCTATCATTCCTGAAGTGACAGCACCTGAAGCTAAACCGGCAACCGCGGCCCAAACTGTACCGCTGCCATTCGTCTGCAGGAACGTACCGGAAACACCCGGACCAGGTGGCAACGCAATGATCTGATCGCCGGTCGGAATTCCGGCTGGCTGGATATCCGTACGTATACCCGTACCTGAAGCCCAGAAAGTCAGTTTGCCAGGGAACGTGTTGGCCGCGCCAGTACCTGATGGAAGACCAAGCTGTAATGACTGGTCAGTGCCAACTATGCGCATCACGACCTTACGAGTAGGACCGCCAACAG
>Ga0316617_100000529_pt1 | contig 10457 bp, 7 predicted proteins | sample OWC_Aug_M1_C1_D2_FD_207801 | JGI IMG/M metagenome (GOLD analysis project Ga0316617, IMG submission 207801) | Wetland soil microbial communities from Old Woman Creek delta, Ohio, United States - OWC_Aug_M1_C1_D2_B | ecosystem: Environmental > Terrestrial > Soil > Wetlands | place: USA: Ohio... | reverse complement strand
CCGGCATCCCTCTTGACTCCTATGGGTTCGCCGACAGTCACCACATGGACCGAGACCCTGATAGCTTCAGTAAGCGACACTTCAAAAAAATCCGTATGAAGCAGCTCTCTGCTTACAGGGTCTACCTGGTAATCCTTCAAAAGCGCAAGCTTCTTCTCTCCGCCGGCAAAATGGAGGTCAACAATGACCTGTTCTCCGGAAATAGTGTTTATCAGCTTGGAGAGTTCCTTCCTTGCCAGCTTTATCGACTGCGCCTTGCCTTCCCTGTAGAGAACAGCAGGGATCATGTCTTCCCTGCGCAATGAACGCGCTGATCCCTTCCCTTGTACTTCCCTTTGTTCTACATTTATACTGAGCCTTTCCATTTTTCCTCCTCTTTATAATTCTTCACTAAACAAATAATGAGCTGATTGATGATTCTTCATGAATCATTTTAATAGCATCTCCCAGGAGAGAAGCCAGGCTTAAGACCTTCAGCTTCCCGCACAATACTGTTTTGCTGTCAAGGGGTATCGTATTGGTAACGATCAATTCTTCCATCGGGGAGTTATTTATCCTTTCTATCGCAGAACCGGAAAGCACTGCATGAGTGCAGGCAGCCGAAACCCTCCTTGCGCCCTGTTCCATCAGCGCCTTTGCGGCCTGGGTCAACGTACCTGCAGTATCCACCATATCGTCAAGAAGAAGAGTGTCCTTGTCGAGCACATCTCCGATAACGTTCATCACTTCGCACTCGTTCGCTTTCTCACGTCTTTTATCTATAATCGCGATGGAACAGTTCAGTCTCTTTGCAAACGACCTGGCCCGCTCCACGCCTCCGGCATCCGGAGAAACTATCACCAGATTGTCGGAAACATATTTTCTCTTTATGTATTCGGACAGGACAGGGGCCGCGTAAAGATTATCAACAGGTATATTAAAGAAACCCTGTATCTGTCCGGCATGCAGATCAACCGTAAGCACCCTGTTTGTCCCGACGGCTGTTATCAGGTCTGCCACCATTTTTGCTGATATCGGCACCCTCGGCTGGACCTTCCTGTCCTGCCTGGCATATCCGTAATAAGGGATGACAGCGGTTATCCGTCCGGCAGAGGCCCTTTTCAGCGCATCGACAATGAGCAGTAGCTGCATAATATTGTCATTGACAGGAGTACAGGTTGACTGGATGACAAAGGCATCGGAACCCCGAACATTTTCATTCAGTCTCACCATTATCTCACCGTCACTGAACGTCGAGACCGTAGTGTCCCCCAAATCAAGCTTCAGGTGTCCTGCAACCTCTGTTGCCAGTTCCCTGTCGGAAGTACCAGTAAAGAGCTTTAGACCCTGTGGCATTATTTCTCCTTAATCTATATTCAGAAGCAGAAAGAAAGTCTTCTCTGTTCTTAAGCTCCGCCTTCAGCGTAGCCGGCTTCGCTTGCTTAAAGCACTGCTGCTTAAATGCACCTACTTTTGGCTAATGCAGGTACTGTTCCCTACTTTTGGTTCACCACTGCTTCATGGCTGGGGCGGGAGGATTCGAACCTCCAAATGGGAGCTCCAAAAACTCCTGACTTGCCGTTTGTCGACGCCCCAAGATACCGTTTATCCGGGGAACCGAAAATGACATTCAAACCTCATTTCCCGTTCCCAATCCATCGCTGCTATTCAGCGTCCTGACAACCCTGCACCAACCCCCCGGCAGGTTTTTTGAGGCCCTGACAGCTTCTTCGAATGCAGTAAAAACACCGAACACTGTAGGCCCGCTTCCACTCATCAATGAAAATAATGCGCTGTTCTGCTCAAGTATTCTTTTGATCTCACCGATTACAGGATATCTTCCAATAACAACGGCTTCAAGGTCATTAAATACGTTATCGCGCAAAAAAGCAAAATTATTACTCTCAAGGGCTTGACAGAAAAGTTTAATATCAACGGCTTTTTTTGTCAACCTAGTTTTAAATAAATTGTACGCCCACGCGGTAGAAACTGATATGTCCGGCTTTATCAGCAGGACAACCATTGAACCTTTTGCATTCAGTTCCGTCACTTTTTCACCACGCCCTTCAACAAGTGCAAGCGGTCCTGCAAGAAAAAATGTCACGTCAGACCCAATCTCTGCGGCAAGTCGCATAAGGGTCCGCTTATCATAGTTCAAACCCCAAAGCCTGTTTAGACCCATGAGTGTAAATGCAGCATCACTGCTTCCCCCTCCGAGGCCGGCGGCAACCGGTATATTTTTCTTCAGCTCAATTCTTGCGCCGGACTTATATGAAGAAACCCTCTTCAGCAAGGCAGCAGCCTTATAGGCCAGGTTCCCTTCAACAGGGATATCCAGGTCAGACAGCAGATGGATCTCTTCCGCTTCTTCAAAAGAAAGAGAATCGAAAAGGTCCACACACTGCATAGGACTGATAATATTATGGTATCCGTCGTCCCTTTTATTAAGAACAGACAGAAACCAGTTTATTTTTGCAGGGGCAGAGAGAGAAATTTTCATTTTAGCCGGAGTTCAGACAATGCGACGCAAGCAGGCTCATTTCTTCACGGACGTTTCCAGCGCCTGGATCTTTTGCTCAACCCTCTCTTTCAAACCTTCTTCTTTTTCAGAATGCAACAGGGACTTTTTCCAGGATTCAAGCGCCTTTTCGGACTCACCAAGCTCCTTGTATACATCGCCGAGATGCTCCAGAACTAAAGGGTCTTCTTTTGTTATCTCAACAGCCTTCTGCAGGGCCTTCATGGCAAGATCATATTTCCCCTGCCGGTAATACACCCAGCCGAGGCTGTCTGTAATGTAACCGTTCTCCGGGTCAATCTCGAGCGCCCGCGTAATCAACTCATAAGCCTCAGAAAGCCTGATGTTTTTTTCAGCATAGGAATATCCAAGGTAGTTCAGTGCGTCCTTATTCCTGGGATTGATCTCAATGGCCTTCTTCAACTCCTCCACCATTGCGTCGAACCTGTCGGTCTTTTCATAAACCACCGCAAGATTGAAATGCAATTCATCATTATTGCTGAACTTTAGAAGGGCGTCCGCCAGTACCGTCTCCGCCTTGGTATAGTCTTTGAGCTGCATATACAAATTAGCCAGATAAATATAAATATCAGGATTGTCCTTCTCGAACGCAAGTATCTCTTCATAGACCTTAACTGCGTCCTCATCTCTTTTCAGCTTTGAGTAAACATACGCAAGATGCAGGAACGCATTGATATTCTTCGGGTCCTTCTGCAGGATCTCTTTCAGATACATCACGGATTCGTCATATTTCCCCATTTCTTCCAGAACAAGAGAAAAATAATAACGGACACTTATGCTTTCAGGGTCGTCCAGAAGGGCCGTCCTGAACTCTTCAAGCGCATTGTCATACTTTTTTTCCTCATAGTAGATCAAGCCTATCCTGACATGTATCTCGGCATTTCCGGGATTCTGAACGCTCAAGTCCTTCAATGTTTTCAGGGCTTTGCCGGAATCTTTCTGTTTAAGGTAGATACGGACAATTCTCTCCCTGGTCTGGGCCTTATGAGGGTTTAGCGACAAGGCCTTTTCATAATACTCCAGGGCCCCTGACAGATCATCCGTGAGCTCGCTGATAATCCCAAGCTTGAAATATGCTGTTTCAAGTTCGGGGTTGACCGCAACCGCCTTTTTCAGGTAATCTGCTGCTTTTCCATACTCTTTCTTGTCAAGATAGATAGCGCCCAGCGTATCCAGCGCTTGATAAGCATCCGGGGCCTTTTTCAGGAGGTCCTCCAGTACCTCAACAGCAGTGTCAACTTCGTTGTTAAAGTAATAGAGCCCTCCAAGGATGAAAGCAGCGTCCTTGTTATCAGGATCGGTTTTTACTATTTTCTTATATATCTGTATCGCATCCTGAAGCCTTCTCTGGTTTTTGTATATTTCCCCTGCCAGGAGCAGTGTGTTCATGTCATCAGGCCTTTTTTCCAGAACTTCATCCAACAGAGCAAAGGCCTCAGAAGCTCTTCCGGAATAGTACAACGCATAGACGATCTGCGTTTTGAGATAGATTGAATCTGGATCAAATTCCAGTGCTTTCTGATAATTCCTGAGCGCTTCTTCCCAATCACGACCATAGGCCGCCTGATATCCAAGAATGAAGTAATAAGAAGATTCCGCTGAAGGCCCAGTCGACTTTCTGTCAGCGTCTGCCTGACCAAAAGCAGTTGAAGCAACCAGGAAAAGCAATAATATAGCGGACAATAATGATTTCATTTTATATTATGACACAAAGGAATTTATTTGTTCAAAGAATGCCGTTGAGGACATCCTTCTGAAGAGGACCGTAAGCGGTGATAGAGAGCGATCTTTTCGCAAGCAATCTTTCTGAAAGCTCTCTTATCTGTTTCATGCTGACTACATCAACTGCCTTACTGATTTCATCCGGAGAAAAATACCTATTGAAATAGATTTCCTGACGGGCGATATTGTTCATACGGCTGTTGGTTGATTCAAGACCAAGTATCATATTGCCCTTTAGGTGCCTTTTTGCCTTATCGAGCTCATCCTCTGTCAGGGTGTCCTTTAAAGAAAGCATCTCATGGATAATCAGTTCAGCAACTTCTCTTATCCGTTTTTTGCTGACTCCCGCATAAACACCCCACAGACCCGTATCGAGGTACATGGAAGTATAGGAATATACCGAATAAGCCAGTCCCCTGTTTTCCCTTATCTCCTGGAACAGGCGGGAACTGACGCCGCCGCCCAATAATGTGTTGAGTACAAACAGAGAGTACCTGTCATCACTTGTTTGAGAAACAGACGGCACCCCGATACAGATATGCGCTTCGGAGATGTCCTTGGTGTATACCTTTATATCGCTTTTGAACTCAGGGGTAGGACCCTTCTCAGGCTCTGAGCCTCTCCTGAGTCCCCCGAAACGCTCACGCAACAACTCCATCAGCTTCGCAGGCTGAAATTTTCCTGCGCAGGAGATGATGATGTCCTTTGTGCCGTAATATTTACTGATGTGGTGGATTAAATCTTCCCTGGTGAAAGCAGCGATGGTCTCCCTCCGTCCGAGAATCGGCTGGCCAAGTCCTTCATGTCCCCAGATGGTCTGGTTAAAAAGGTCATGAATATAGTCATCAGGTGTATCCTCAACCATTTTGACCTCTTCCTTTATGATTTTTTTCTCTTTTTCCAGTTCATCTTCAGGAAATGTTGAATGGACAAAGATGTCGGAAAGCAGGTCAACACCCTTTTCGAGATATTCATCAAGCACCTTGATATAAAACGCGGTATTTTCTCTCGACGTAAAGGCGTTCAGGTCGCCTCCCATAGTATCAATCTCCACAGCGATGTCCTTGGGCGACCGCTTCTTTGTACCTTTAAAAAACATGTGTTCCAGAAAGTGAGATATCCCATTCTTTCCAGGCGTCTCATACCGTGAGCCCACTTTGACCCATATACCCACAGCAACTGAGCGGACATTTTTAATAGACTCCATTACAACGGGTATACCGTTATCGAGATATTCTTTGATAAACATTAGCTTTTCCTTGGTTGTTCAGATATTTTCTGCTCTTCTTAAACAGGCAATAAAACTGCGTCAAATTGTCATTCCCGCCTGCCCGTCCGGTAGGCGGGCTTGTCGGGAATCTTTCTTTTACCCACGCGAAAAAGGGTGCCGGACAAGCCGGCATGAAAAGCCCAAATATTACGCTATTAAATCACAGGTCAATAACAATGAAAAAGGGGATGCAGAAATCCCCTCAAAACATACTCATTAAATTTAACAGACGGCTGTCAGGCTTTTTCCTGCATTGCCTCTTTCCTGCTTAAGCGTATCCTGCCCATTTTATCTATTTCTATCACTTTGACAAGGACCTCGTCCCCTTCGTTCACCTCGTCCGTCACCTTTGCTACCCGCTTATCCGACAGCTGGGAGATATGGACAAGACCTTCTGTCCCGGGAATGATCTCAACGAAGGCGCCAAAATCCATTATCCTCTTGACCTTGCCATGATATATCTTGCCGATTTCCGCCTCAGCTGTAATATTGTTGATGATATCTATGGCCTTCTGGGCCGCTTCACCATCAGCCGCAGCGATATTGATCAGCCCGGAATCATCGATATTGATCTTAACACCTGTCTGTTCTATGATGCCCCTGATCACTTTGCCGCCGGTCCCGATAACGTCGCGTATCTTGTCCTGTTTTATCTGCATGGTATAGATCCTCGGGGCATGTTTGGCAAGGTCTGTTCGCGGAGTTTCAAGGGTTTCCCTGATCTTTCCGAGGATAAAAAGCCTTCCCTGTCTTGCCTGCTCAAGGGCTTTTTCCATGATTTCGCGGGATATGCCGCCTATTTTTGTGTCCATCTGGAATGCGGTAATGCCGTTTTCCGTGCCTGTAACTTTAAAGTCCATATCGCCAAGGTGGTCCTCAAGCCCGAGGATATCGGTGAGAACAACCACCTTGTCCCCTTCTTTTATAAGACCCATCGCGATGCCGGCAACCGGCGCCTTTATCGGGACCCCTGCGTCCATCAACGCAAGTGTACCACCACATACTGTTGCCATAGAGGAAGATCCGTTGGATTCCAGGATATCAGATACTATCCTGACCGTATAAGGGAACTCAGTCTTGCTGGGCATTACAGCACTCAAAGCCCTTTCAGCCAGTATCCCATGACCTATCTCTCTTCTTCCGGGGGACCTTAGAGGTTTTACCTCTCCCACACTGAACGGGGGGAAATTATAATGAAGCATAAAGGTTTTGTGTGTTTCTCCATCCAGAGAATCGATCCTTTGTTCATCGTCTGATGTCCCGAGGGTCACCACAGCAAGACACTGTGTCTCGCCCCTGGTAAAAAACGAGGAACCGTGCGTCCTTGGCAATAAACCGACCTCGGCGCTGATCGGTCGTATCTGGTCCGGGGTCCTGCCATCCGCCCTGACGTTATCATTCAGGATCATATTTCTTACAAGGCTCTTTTCTATATCATTAAAGGCGCCCGCGATATCCCGCGACATATCTTTTTCACCTGTGTTTAATGCCACTATGACTTCACGGAGTATTGCATCCAGGGCAGCCTGTCTCATCATTTTGTCGGGGATCACTATCGCTGTTTTAATCTTTTCAAGACAGCTCTCATTTATAGAATCTTTCAGGGCCTCATCCTTGACCGGAGGTACAACCACTCTTTTTTCCTTGCCTGCCGCGGCCCTGAATTCATTTTGTAGCTTGCATAACCTTTTGATCTCACTATGTGCTATATCTATGGCCTCCAGCAAGTCCGCCTCGCTCAGTTCCTGGACACTGCCTTCCACCATCGCCACAGCTTCTTCAGTGCCTGCAACCACTAGGTTGCAATCGCACTCTTCAATCTCCAGCAAATCCGGATTAATCACGAAGGTGCCTGCTATCCTGCCGATTCTGACTGCTGCCACAGGCCCGTTAAACGGTATGTCGGAAATGTGTAGCGCTGCGGATATCGTTACAATGCCGAGGATATCGGCGATATTTTCATCACCATAGGAAAGTACGCTCACGATCCCCTGTGTCTCACAATTAAAACCCTTTGGAAATAGGGGCCTGATCGGCCTGTCGATCAGACGCGATGTCAGGACTTCTTTTTCTGTAGGCCTGCCTTCTCTTTTAAAAAAACCACCCGGTATTTTGCCTGCAGAGTAAGTCTTTTCCTGGTAATCTATGGTGAGAGGGAAAAAATCAATTCCTTCTCTTGGGGTCTTGCTGCTCACCGCTGTGGCAAGCACAATAGTATCTCCGTATTGTGCAACAACAGAACCGTCAGCCTGTCTGGCCATCTTGCCGGTTGACAGGCTCAGTTCCTTACTACGAACATCAACAACACTTTTTATCATATTTTCTATTTCCTGATTCCAAGCCGACCAATAACATTATCGTATCGCTCTTTATTTTTAGATTTAACATAGTCGAGTAATTTTCTTCTCTGACTTACAAGTTTCAACAGACCTCTCCTGGAATGGTGGTCCTTCGCATGAGTTTTGAAGTGTTCGGTAAGATATCCTATGCGGTTGCTCAGAATAGCTATCTGGACCTCCGGAGAGCCCGTGTCCTTATCGTGCTGTTTATATTCACTAATAATACTTTGCTTTTTCTCCTTATCGATTCCCATTATATCACCACCTTTCATTATATACGGACTTCTTCAAATGCCTTTAAGATTAGCACATGCCGTCTTGTTCTGTAAAGATTACACACGGTCCCAAATTCACCATCAAACCACAGAGGCCACGCAGTAACTGATGGATTATAAAGATAAAACATCAAATTAGTTCCCCCTCTCTGTGCACCCATGCCTGAAAGATCAGTTTCTATTTCGTTTTCTCTAACATCTTGAGAACACAGAGAAATCCTCTGTGCGCTCTGTGGTTCACGATTTTAGGCGGTGGATTCTGGCGGTTTCCAGCAGCTCCGAAGTCCAGTCCTCTAACCGGCCTGAGCCGGAATCAGGCACATTTGGGGACCAGGAGTTCCCGTATTTTTCACTAATGATATATAAACGTAAAGAAACTTGCTGGCAGACGATCCCTGACAAGTCCGGTATTCTTATTGAGCATGAGCAATGGGGCAAGCATATGCAATAAGCTAAGGTGAGCTATCGAGGCGTTTGCAGAAGTCTCAACAGAGAGTTCACAGAGAAGAACCTTCACTCAAAAAAACCACACACGTTCTTTCTCATTTTGTGCAGGTAATAACTTCCTTTCATAACAAATGAAGTTATGGCACAACTGCGCTTACACACCCCGTATACATCGAATACCCCGTTGCATAAGGCAGGGCAACGGACTGGTTAAAGGCCCTGACCTCGTATGAATAGGAACTACCGAAAGTCACATCATGGATTAATCATCCAACTCCCTTTTACCTTCCATCCTGATGTTGCGCCAGACTTATCAATCGCACGCAACTTGATCTTTTTTGCTGCCGATGGATCGGTAAATGCCGCCTTGGGCGTTATTCTCAACTTAACTTTATAGTCAGTGGCTGTTCGTGTGAGATCAGACAGCCCGCAGTTGATGGTCCCCTGGCTGTTCTGGAGGGTACCTGCAGAGCCCGGGCGACAGCGTCCGACTAAAAGGGCTGTGCCTGAGTTGTTATAAAGGGCGAGTTTGTTCGTCGCCGGGTCATATTTTACCCATATCGCGTTCACCCCGGTCCCTGTCGTGCTTACCAAAAAATCAATGCCAAAATCCTTGAAGTCAGCGTATCCGTCAACATCTCTGTAAATCGCCGTAAAAGATTTTCCCTGGCCCACTTCTGATGTTGCCGACGAGGGCGTCAGAGACACTATCGTCGGCTTATAGTTGACATATCCTCCGCGGACCGGCCACACATACAGACTACTTTCCTTAAAGTAGGCGAACATGTGACCAGTGGACATATCGAGATACGACGCACCGTCCGGACTGCCCGCGGAACTACTGGACGACCAATAGTTGCCTGACTGCACGTTTATAAATGGCTGCGAATCAGGCAATGCAGGGCCATAGTTCGAATAGTCAACAACGCTTCTAAGCTCATTCACATTCGGCAGTCGCCAGTCAGTAACGCCGCAAAGACTAAGTCCGTTGGCCGAGTTAAGGGCGCTCTGCCAGGTCTGGGCTCCGAAACGATTGGCGTCCTTTGTCCAGATCAGACCGGTCAGGTTATCTGTCACGCAATCGCCGCTTACACTAAACCTTGGGCCAGGCCAGGCAGCGCCCATCCGGAGGTCACCATCCTGCCCTGTGCCTGCGCAGGCTATGACATTACCGTCTGTGTTATAGCACGCCGTCTGCCCTGTCCGGGGCAGATCAACAGTCGAAGTACCTAATGATCCAGACTGTCCGCCGCATACCGGCCACACATAATTACTAACGGACTTATCGCCGGATTCCACAGAGCCATTGCCCATCATATTGAGATACCACGCATAGTCCGTACTGTCCGCGCTCGTACTGGACGACCAATAGCCGCCCTCCGACTGCACGTTATTAAAGCCCTCGGTATTTACCCACCAGTTCGCATTGTTGGGTTCTCCAGCATTCACAAGACTCCTGAGTTCAACTATATTCGGCAGCCGCCAGTCTTTATGACCGCAGAGATTAAGGCCGTTTGAATAACTGAGCGCCTGCTGCCATGTCTTTGTCCCACCTGCAAGATTGCCGTTCTTCGGCCACATAAGACCGGTGAGATTATCAATGATGCACTCAGCCTCTGTGCCCGTGCCTGAGACAAACCGGGGCTCAGGCCAGGGCACGCCTGCCTGCAAGTCCCCATCCTGTCCTGTGCCTGCACAAGAGATAGCATCCCATGGACTCACTCCCCGATAACACGTTGTCTGCCCTGTCTGCGGCAGATCGATGCCGCCTGAGGCCGCAGCCTCCTTCGACAAGCCCAGAACGGCCATAAAAAGTAGAAGAGCGACAGTACAACAAAACAACAATGACGCAACCTTCGAAGACTTTTTTCCAGTTCTCATCATAA
>Ga0316617_100000528_pt1 | contig 10459 bp, 16 predicted proteins | sample OWC_Aug_M1_C1_D2_FD_207801 | JGI IMG/M metagenome (GOLD analysis project Ga0316617, IMG submission 207801) | Wetland soil microbial communities from Old Woman Creek delta, Ohio, United States - OWC_Aug_M1_C1_D2_B | ecosystem: Environmental > Terrestrial > Soil > Wetlands | place: USA: Ohio... | reverse complement strand
AGAAAGAGAAAGTCCAGGGCGACCTGCAGCTCCGTGCCATGCAGACATCGGCAAACATCGAGCAGGCCAAGGCCAAGCTCGCAGCAGATCAAGAACGTGAAGGTGTCCGCATGGGCATCGACATCGCCAAATCGCGTGCGGATGCAGCACGTGCTCAACGACAGGAGAAGAAGCCTAGATGATTGAAGAATTCGCACGCGTATTGCGCGAACAAATACGCACCGACATGAACAACTACGCCGATGATTTGGCGGCAGGGGCGTGTCGCTCGTTTGAAGAGTATCAAAAGCTCGTCGGCGTGATCCAAGGTCTGGCGCTGGCCGAGCGGTATCTCCTAGACCTTGCGAAGAAAGCAGAAAACCATGACGAGTGAAGTAGAACTGGTGCTACCGGCAGGGATAACCCTACCAAAAACCATCCAACCGCAGGAAGCTCCTGAAGAGGGCGCGACGAACGAACAGAAAGCCACGATGCTGCCGGAGCCTACGGGCTGGAAGCTGCTGTGCGTGGTTCCTGATGTGTCTCAGACCTTTGAGAACTCGTCGCTCGTCAAAGCGGACGCCTACATGCGGCAGGAAGAGCACACCACCACTGTGCTGTTCGTCCTCAAGGTAGGTCCCGACGCATACAAGGACACCGCCAAGTTCCCCACAGGCGCTTGGTGTAAACAAGGTGACTTTGTGTTAGTGCGTGCTTACTCCGGCACTCGCTTCAAGATTTATGGCAAGGAGTTTCGTCTCATCAACGACGACCAAGTTGATGCGGTTGTAGATGATCCACGCGGGCTGACCCGCGCATGAAAGGGTGAACATGGCTTCTGGTGAATCATTCAAGTTTCCTGACGAACAGGAAGAAGTAAAAGCAGTTGCGCAAGACGAAGTGGAAGTCGAGATCGTCGATGACACCCCTGAGCGTGATCGAGGCCGCAAACCTCTGGACAAGGAGGTCAATGACCCCACTGAGGAGGAGATTGAGTCTTACTCAGACAAGGTCCAGTCGCGAATCAAGGAATTGACCCACGCTCGTCACGATGAGCGCCGTCAGAAAGAGGCGGTAGCCCGTGAAAAAGCGGAGCTGGAGCGACTTGCGCAACAGCTTTTGGAAGAGAACAATCGCCTGAAGAAGAGCTACAACGAAGGCCAAGAAGCCCTCGTTAATACTGCACGCAAGGAAGCGGAAACTGAGCTGGAAACTGCTCGCCGCAAGCTTAAAGAAGCCCAGGAAGCCTTTGATACTGAGGCAATTGTGGCTGCGCAGGAAGCTCTGGCAGAAGCCAAGTACCGGGCCGAGGATGCAAAGCGTTTTAGGCCGCATGCTTTACAACCCACAGAAATTCCTGTACAAACGCAACAACAACCTCAAAATCAGGTACAGCCCGACGAAAAGACCCTGCGCTGGCAGGCAAAAAACCAGTGGTTCGGGCAGTCTGGATTTGAGGAATACACCAGCTACGCACTAGGGCTGCATCAAAAGCTAGTCACCGGGGGTGTAGACCCACGCTCAGATGAGTATTTCGACCAGATCGACGGTCGCATGAAGTCGAAGTTCCCCGAGTTGTTCGGGAATGAAGACAAGCCTCGGACGGTTGAGGTTCAAAAGAAGCCAACGACAGTCGTAGCGCCTGCGGCTAGGACGACAAGCGCGGGGAAGATCCGTCTGACCCAAACGCAAGTCGCACTTGCCAAGAAATTTGGACTTACGCCACAGCAATACGCTGCTCAAGTAGCAAGATTGGAGAACCAAAATGGCTGAAACTCAAAACCGTGCACCTCGTGATAACGCATCACGCGAACGTACTGCTCGTCCGGCATATCGCCCGCCGAGCGCGCTGCCTGATCCGACTCCCGCACCCGGTTGGGTGTACCGCTGGATTGCTACCCATGTCATGGGCCAAGCTGATCCGACAAACGTGTCCAAAAAGATGCGTGAGGGCTGGGAGCCTGTTAAGGCGGCAGACCATCCTGAGCTTATGCTGATGGGTAATGAGAAGACGGGTAACGTCGAGATCGGTGGGCTGATGCTTTGCAAGATGCCCGAAGAAAACGTCAGTGCTCGTAATGCTTATTACGAATCGGAATCAAGAGCCCAGATGGACTCAGTGGACAACCACTACATGCGAAACAATGATCCACGGATGCCGTTGTTCTCTGAACGCAAGTCCAGCACGACGCGCGGAAGTGGGTTTGGTCTAGGTACGAAGTAAAAGGAGTCAAACATGGCTTATCCCACTGTTGACGCCGCTTACGGTTTTAAGCCTGTCAATGAACTGAGCGGGCTACCGTATGCTGGTGCTACGCGCCAAATTCCGATTGATCGGAACTATGGCACTGCCATTTTCAATGGCGATCTCGTCGAGCTTGCCGGTGGTACTGTTGAAATCACCGGTATGTCTACGACCACTACGACTACCGCTCGTGCGGGTCAAGTCGGCGTGTTCATGGGCTGCTCTTACACCAACCCCAGCACGGGGCAAAAGATCTTCAGCCAGTACTACCCCGGTAGCATTCTGGCAAACGACATCACTGCGTATGTCGTTGATGATCCCAGCGCTGTGTTCAAGGCCGTGATGATTGGCCAGCCTTCCGCTGGTCTGAGCAACACTGCCACCACGGTTGGCTATGCCTCGCAAAACTTTGTCGGTACGAACGTGTACTTTGTCGGTGGTACGGCGGGTAACGCTAACACGGGTAATTCCGCTGTTGGTGTTTCCGGTGGCGCACCGACCAACGGCACGGGCAATACTCGTCAAACTGGCGCGTTGCCTTTCCGCATCATCGCGGTGGTTCCTGAGACTGGCGTGACCCTGACCGGTACTGCTAGCACCTCGGGCTCTTCTACCACGGTGACGCTGGCTACGGCAATCACTGGCTTGCAAGCGGGTATGCAGCTTATCGCTCCGACTGGAACGGGTTCGTTGGCAGGTAACTACATCACGGTTACCAACGTCAACACTACCACCCTGACTGTGTCGAGCGCGGTGACGCTGGCTTCTGGTACTGCTGTGACCTTCGTCGGGTTCCCCGAAGTGCTGGTCAAGTGGAACCAGGGTTACCACAGCTATCAGTTCGCTACCGGCGTATAAGGAGTGAATCATGGCAATTTCACGTGCACAACTACTCAAGGAACTCCTGCCGGGGCTTAATGCGCTTTACGGTCTTGAGTACGCCCGTTACGGCGAGGAGCACAAGGAGATCTACGAAACCGAGAATTCGGAACGTAGCTTCGAAGAAGAGACCAAGCTTGCTGGGTTCTCTGCTGCTCCGGTGAAGAATGAAGGTAGCGCTATTGCTTATGACAATGCGCAGGAAGCCTTCACTTCGCGGTACAACCACGAAACCATCGCCCTGGGTTTCAGCATCACGGAAGAAGCCATTGAGGACAACCTCTATGACTCTCTGTCTGCGCGTTACACCAAGGCCCTGGCTCGTGCCATGAGCTACACCAAGCAGGTCAAGGCTGCATCGGTGTTGAACAACGGCTTCAATGCTGCCTACACGGGCGGCGATGGCGTCAGCTTGTTCTCCACTGCGCACCCGCTGATCACGGGTGGCACCAACAGCAACCGTCCGGCGGTCGCCTCTGATCTGAATGAGACTGCGCTTGAAAACGCGGTTATTCAGATCGCTGGGTGGACTGACGAGCGGGGCCTGCTGATTGCTGCCAAGCCGCGTAAGCTGGTGGTGCCTCCGGCGCTCATGTTCGTTGCTACCCGTCTGCTTGAAACGTCGCTGCGTGTCGGCACTGCCGATAACGACATCAACGCCATCAAGAACAACGGCGCAATCCCTGAGGGCTACACGGTCAATCACTTCTTGACCGATAGCAACGCTTGGTTCCTGACCACGGACGTTCCCAATGGCTTGAAGCACTTCGAGCGCGTGGGTATGTCTACGTCGATGGACGGCGACTTTGATACCGGCAACGTCCGTTACAAGGCTCGCGAGCGTTATTCGTTCGGCTGGTCTGACCCGCTGGGCATCTACGGCTCGCCGGGAGCTTAATGTCTGATATTGCGTAAATATCAGCGCGAAGGGGGCCTTGTGCCCCCTTCTCTTTTGTGCTACTCTGGGCCCATTCCGAGACCATCACTGCCCGCCGACTGACTCGGCAGACTTCTCCTCAAAGACGACGGGCACAGACTGAGGACTGACCATGTCGAACACGACTTTCTCCGGCCCGGTACGTTCAGAAAACGGTTTTCAAACTGTTTCTGTTAACACGACGACTGGCGCTGTTACTACGACGGGCACGTTTGGCGCAACGGTAAGCACACCGGGCACCGTGACTGCAGATAGCGATACGGCACCTGTGGCGGGTGGCGCATCGGCGTTTCTTGCTACGACTACGGCCAACTTTGGCATCTTCGTGGGCTCCGGGGCTCCGACCGTGACAGCGGCTCAAGGTTCGCTGTATCTGCGTACTGACGGTACGACCACCAACGACCGTATTTATGTTCGTGGTTCTGCGGCCTGGATTGCAATCACCACGGCTTCTTGATAGGAGGCCGACATGAGGCCAATTTCGGTAATCGTTTCGTCGCAGACATCGTCTGCGCCGATTCCGCTTGATCATTATCAAGGGCCGTTTAACGTCGGTATTGGTGTGACGTTGTCCGCAGGGGCTTCATTGACTTACACGGTGGAGCACACCTTTGATGACGTGTTCAGCCCGACTTTCGATGCTTCGACGGCTACTTGGTTTGCCAATTCCAGTTTGTCTGCGAAGACGACCTCTTTGGACGGCAACTACGCCTTTCCTGTGATGGCAATCCGTCTGCGGGTGACTACTTATACCAGCGGCACCGCGACGATGACGGTGATCCAGGCTGGTATGCCGGGGAGGTAACATGGCTGTTGATCTGGGCGCGTTGCGCAAGTTCCAAGACCTTTGGGGGCCCGTCCTTGAGGCGCTCCCCGCTGTGATGGACAGCGTTGCCAAACAGGCTGACATGGATCGTGCGTTGGCGCAAGCCAAGCGTGATTACGATAAGGCCAAGGCAGAAGTTCAGGCAGTCTATGACGAGGCGGACAGGCGGCTTTCTGTAGCCAATGAGGCGTTGTCTGTGCTTGCAGACAAGCAGCAGAAGGCGCAAGAAGCGCTGGATGCGGCGGTAGTTGCTGCAGACGCTCGGGCACGTGCGGTTGAGCAAGAGGCCGATGCAAGGGTTCGTTCTGCGCAGGACCGTGTGTTGGCGGCGGAGCAGCGTGCGGGTGAGGCAGATGCACAAGCGCTGAAGCGTACGCAGGAAGCTGCAGAAGCACATGCCAGGGAAGTGGCGGTGTTTGAGGCCGAGATCAAAGCGTTGGAAGACCGCAGGGCCAAGGCTGAGAAGGCCATCGAGGCGCTGAAAGCCAAGTTTGGGTAAATCGTGGGTAGCCTAAGCGGTGTCAGCCACGTACAGGACAGCGGTGAACAGGAGTACACCCATGTGGTTGCAACTGTCACTGCGTCCGGTAATACGACGGTTTACACCCCAGCAGCAGGCAAACGGGTTCGGTTGCGATGGACGTACGCCGTCAATGATCCAGGCTCCACTGCAACCCCACTGATCAAGGTATTTCTTGGCGCTGAAGAGAAGTTCAGGGTGTATGTCCTGAGTAAACGACAGCTAGTCACTGGACCTGTGGATGGCGCGTTGATCATCAATCTGAGCGAAGCGGCGGAAGTCGCTGTAACGGTACTCTTAGAAGAGGTTTGAAATGGCAACCTACAATAAGTTTCAGGACTTTTCTGAGCAGCTTACCAAAGGCGTTCAGAACTTCGGGACTGATGTTTACAAGATCATGCTTGTGAACTCCCCTGCGCCTGTTGCTACCAACACGGTCAAGGCAGACCTGACTGAGATTTCTGCGGGCAACGGTTACACCGCAGGTGGCACGGCCACGACGATCACTGTGTCTGAGACGACGGGCACGACAACGGTCAGTGGCACGCAGGTAGTGTTCACCGCCGCTGGCGGCTCCATCGGCCCGTTCCGGTACGTGGTGCTGTACAACGACACCACGACATCTCCAAGCAAGCCCCTGGTGGCTTGGTGGGACTACGGCAGCAGCATCACGCTTGCTGACGGAGAGACCTTCACTGTCAAGTTCTCCAACACCACTCCGGGCGCGATCTTCACCTTGGCTTGACACAGGTGTAGGGCATGGCTCTTGTTCTTAAGGACCGCGTCAAAGAAACGAGTACCACGACAGGTACTGGCACTTTTACGCTTGCTGGGGCGGTTACTGGGTTCCAGTCGTTCTCCGTCGTCGGCAACGGTAACACGACGTACTACACCATCACCGACGGCACCAATTGGGAAGTCGGGATTGGTACTTATACGTCCGCTGGCACGACGCTGAGCCGTGACACGATCCTTGAGAGCAGCAACGCAGGCAGTGCGGTCAACTGGGGCGCTGGCAGCAAAGATGTCTTTGTCACTTACCCAGCAGAGCGGTCGCTGTATGTTGATGGCAGCAGCATTACTCCGGCTACTACTGCGACGCTGCCAATTGCGTCGGGGGGCACGGGGCAAGCAACGGCCAACGCTGCGCTGAATGCTTTGCTGCCATCGCAAACCGGCAACAACGGAAAATTCCTGACGACGGACGGTAGCAATACGTCATGGGCTACGGCTGGGGGAGGTGGCGGCTCTAGCGCGGGGTCTAACATCTTTCTTGCAAACTATTTCGGGGGCTTCTGATGCCGGTTACAGCAACACCAATTTTTACTCAGACGCCCAATGTTGGGGCCTTGAATGCCATCGTCTCTACGGCGATGACAAACACCAAAGCGTTTGATGGAACGGAAACGGCGGGCACCGCATTGGCGTTGGTCTTTACTGCAGGGGCTAATGGTGCCCGGATTGACCAAGTGACTTGTCGTTTTTCTTCGACTAATGGGGCGGCGGCATCTGGCACGTCAAACGCAACGCTAGTGCGTTTTTGGATGAACAATGGGTCAGCGAACACCACTGCCACAAACAACATTTTTCTCGGCGAAGTGGCGATGCCTGCTACCGCTGTAACGGCGTTAGGAACTTCAGCGTTGGCTGTTGGCGCTTTGCAGTTGCCTGTAGGCGGGTTAAATTTACCAAATGGATATCGGATTTACGGTGGACTCACAGTCGCCGCAGGCGGAACTAGCATTGCAATTGCTTTGAATGCAATTGGTGGGGACTACTAATGGGCCCGCTACAAACGCAAGCGTTTAATTACTATCCGAACCAACCAGTTCGGATAAGAAATATTTCGTCTGCGTATACGGTTACTGGCGCGGATGCGGGTTTTATTATCAATTGCACTGCAAACGCTTTCACAATTACGCTGACTTCTGCCGCAACCCTTGGTAGAGGGTTTAATTGTTGGATTTGGGATTCTTCAGGAACTGCTGCGGATGCAATTACGATTGACCCAAATGGAGCGGAAACTATTGACGGCCAAACAACAATAATATTGCGTCCGGGCGAAGGCTGTCAAATTGTATGTGATGGCGCTAACTGGCAAACTGGAGACGTGAAAAGGCCTCGTACTTATACGGAAAATGTGGCCCCTGGAGCAACGCGCCCTATTGCGTCAGGAACGCAATCTCTTGCATTAGGTGCGGGAGCGCAAGCTACAAATACAACAGATATTGCGATGGGAAACTCGGCAGTAGCGAGCGGTGGGGCATCTTTTGCTGTCATTTACGGAAATTCTGGTGGCGCGGGAAGTGTAGCGATAGGGAGGGGGTCTGCTGCTTCTGGGGCAACTACGGCTGCGGGCGCATCTGGTGCAGTTGCTTTAGGTTCTTCCTACGCATCCGGTACAAATTCGTTTGCGGTTGTGCAAGCAACTAATACAAGTACCTATGGGGCGAAAGGCAATAACAGTATTGCTCTTGGATATTTTACAAAGGCGACAGCTAACCATTCAATTGCAATGGGGGGCAACGGAGGGGGGACAACCGCAAGTGGGGATGGCGCTGTTGCTCTTGGCGGAACTACATCTCTTAATATAGGTTACGCAACAGCTAGCGGGGTAGGTTCATTTGCTTGTGGTGATACAGCGCTTGCATCAGGTCAGGCCTCTGTAGCCATTGGTTATATATTAGATGCTACACAAACAAATTCAGTTTCTTTAGGTACGTACGCGCTTTCTAATATTATCGGTAAGTACGTTTTTTCTAGTGGTCGTATTTTCGGTAAAGGTGATTCTCAATACGGTTTATTTGTTATTCGTTGCGCTACTACAAACGCAACTGCAACAGTTTTAACAACTAATAACTCTGCCGCAAGCACAAATAATCAAATCATTCTACCTAATAACAGTGCCTACGCCTTTACCGGCACTGTAATTGCCAGACAGCAAGCCGCTGGTGGAAGCGCCTACGCTGCTTGGGAGATCAAAGGGGCCATTATCAGATCCGCCACTGCAGCGTCTACAACTATTGGCACCTACAACATTAACACATTGAGCAAGACTGCCGGTGCTTCTGCGTGGGCGGTTGCGTTGAGTGCTGACACAACTAACGGCGGGCTTGCAATTACTGCAACAGGTGCTGCGGCAACAAATATATACTGGGTCGCGACAGTGCAGACCAGCGAAGTGACTTACGCATAAGGAATAATATGGGTGCTGTAAATATTGACAACACAGGCTCTGGCGCATCTGTAACGCTATCGTCTAACGGCACTGCTTTGCTTTTGAATGGCTCAGCTATCGGAGGTGGTGCATCGGCCATTACTATTAGCAATAAAACAGGGGCGTATACGGTTGTTGCAGGTGATCTTGGCACGATCATCAATTGCACTAGCGGAGCATTCACTGTCTCGCTTACGGCTGCGGCGACTCTTGGCTCAGGATTCAATTGCTGGATTTGGAACACAAGTAATACATCAACCGATGCAATAACAATTGATCCAAATGCGGCAGAGACTATTGATGGTCAGACAACATTAATTCTTCGTCGTGGAGAAGGGATGCAGATTGTGTGCGATGGCACCAATTGGCAAACCGGCGATAAAAAGACAATGAGGGGGTATTCAGAGAATTACCCGTCAAATGGAACACGCGCACGAGCCATTGGCGATCAATCTCTTGCACTTGGTGGAGCGGCAATCGCGAACAATACAGGAGGTCTGTCGATAGGATCAGGAACAACATCGACTAATAATTACGCTTGCGCCATTGGGAACAATTCATCCAATTCTGGATCGCAAGCCGTTGCTGGTGGCGCAATGGCCATTGGCGGTTCCTACGCATCCGGCACAGATTCGTTTGCGGCGGCGATTGCCAATAACACAAGTAGTTATGGTGCTACTAACTCCAACAGTGTTGCAATAGGTTATCTTTCAAAAGCCAGCGGTACTTTTTCCACCGCATTAAATAGAGCCACGGCATCTGGTAATAATTCGTTTGCTGTTGGGTACGTCGCCACGGCCAGCAACACACATGCTGTTTCTATTGGGCCCTATGGCGTTGCTTCAGGATTACCGTCAATCGTATTGTCAACCGATGACGGCGGTTATGGCACAACAGCAAGCCAAGCATATGCCGTTGCAATCGGTCAAGCGTGCAATGCAAATCTAATCGGAAAACTAGCGTATTCAGGTGGTACGTTTGGTTCTTTGGGGAGCCCGCAAAAAGGCACTCTGATTTTATTAAGAGCTTCTACCGACGCAACGTCTGTTGTTTTGACATCAAATAACGGGGCGGCGGGAGCGACAAATCAAGTCGTTTTGCCTAACAACTCTGCACAGGCTTTTTCTGGGATGGTTGTCGCACGCAGGCAGGCTTCTGGCGGCACGGAGTCTGCGGCGTGGAAAATTGAAGGCTTGATCCGGCGGGAAGGCACGGCTGCAAGCACTACTCTTGTTGCATCAACGGTTACTGCGATCAGCAACGTGCCAGGGTGGACGCTAGCATTGAGCGCAGACACAACCAATGGTGGTCTTGCAGTCACAGCCACCGGGGCAGCGGCAACAAACATCCGTTGGGTTGCCACTGTGGAAACCAGTGAAGTCATTTACGCTTAAGGACAATCATGGCTATTCAAATTGATCTTGCTCAGTCGCAGTACGGCGTGCCGTTTGCAGGGGCTTACTTTCGCATCGTCATGGCATCCGCGACTCGCCGTCGTTCTGGCGCACCAAAGTTTTTAATGACGATTGACGTTGCAGGCTACGGCACATCTAGCCCCGGTGATGACACTAGAGAGGTGGACTTCCGCCGGTATCACTGTCCCCTGGAAGATGTTGAGGCTCAGGCAGGCGCATCGTTCTTGGACAAGTGCTACGCATGGGTGATGACGCAGCCTGACATGGCCGGTTCTGTGGCGGTGTAGTCACCGCTTGCTGAGGGGCAGCCGTGCTGGGTTTTACCGCTCTCAGCGAACAACCGTTTTCCAGTCTGCCTTCAGGCACGACTGCGTATACCCTCAACGCCGAAGCAGGCGCATACAGCCTCATTGGGCAGGCGGCAACACTAACAACAACACG
>Ga0316617_100000527_pt1 | contig 10463 bp, 14 predicted proteins | sample OWC_Aug_M1_C1_D2_FD_207801 | JGI IMG/M metagenome (GOLD analysis project Ga0316617, IMG submission 207801) | Wetland soil microbial communities from Old Woman Creek delta, Ohio, United States - OWC_Aug_M1_C1_D2_B | ecosystem: Environmental > Terrestrial > Soil > Wetlands | place: USA: Ohio... | reverse complement strand
GATCTGGTTCTGTACGATGTGAAACACATGGATTCGGTGAAACACCGCGAAGGGACTGGAAAGACCAACGAGCTGATCCTGGAGAATGGCCGAAAGGCGGCGGCCAAGAGAAGGCTCTGGGTCAGGTTGCCGCTGATTCCAGGATACAACGACTCAGAGGAGAACCTGAAGGCGACGGCCAGGTTCGCCAAAGAGATCGGTGCCGCCAAAGTCTCGCTTCTTCCCTACCACATGTGGGGGGTGTCCAAATTCGGGAAGCTGGGCCGGCGGTTCACCATGGAAGATGTCCCCACCCCCACGAGTGAGCATGTTGAGCGTTGCCGCAAGATAGTCCAGGATGCCGGGCTGATGACGGCCGTCGGCAGATAGTCCTCGCTGGTGATCTCTATGCCATCCAACTTTGAGTCCCCGGGGCGACCGCCAACCAGCTCCATTGAGGAGTTGAGAAGGACCTTCTCCAAGGAGGCGGTTGATCACATCTCAAACCCGCGCAACATGGGCGGATTCCGGAGCCCCGATGGCCTTGGCCGCGCTTCCATTGCGTGTGGCGACTCGATGCAGATCGGGCTCAGAGTCGGCAATGAGCGGATTATCGAGGCCAGGTTCATGACCGACGGCTGCGGACCGGTCATCGCCTGCGGCAGCATGGCCACCGAGCTAGTCAAAGGGAGAACGATCGGTGAGGCCATGGCGCTGAGTGAGGATGACATAATGACTGGCCTGGACGGCCTGCCTGATTCTGAAACTCACTGTGCCATGCTGGCTGTCAACGCATTGAAGCAGGCTCTGACAGACTATCTCGCCCTTCGACGGGAGCCATGGAAGAAGACGTACCGCCAGGTCGGCCCCTTCACCCTGGGCAAGTAGTCAGAGAAGCTCCTGTAGTTTGGAGCGTAGTGTCTTCTCTGGAAGCGCGCCTACCGATTGGTCAGCCAACTCCCCTTTCTTGAAGAAGAGCAGTGTCGGTATGCTCATGACGTGATACTTGGCAGCCGTATCGTGATTCTCGTCCACGTTGACCTTGCAGAACTTCAGCTTGTCTTTGTAGTCCTCGGATAGCTTCTCCACTACCGGGCCAATCTGGCGGCAGGGGCCGCACCATGGGGCCCAGAAATCGACTACAACCGGCAAACTGGCCCTCAGCACTTCCTGGTCGAAGTCCTGGTCTTTGATTTCTTTCACCATTTCCCCTATTCTCCTTCCTGTGCTTCGCGTAGTCTCTTAGAAAACGGGAACCCGTGGTGGTAGAATGGGCTGGCTCTGGCTGGAGCCGCAGCCATTATATGCCAACACGAAGTTGGCGACAACTCTGATCCAGAGAGTATTGCGCCAAGGACGAGGTACTCACAGCTACGAGAGAGAACATGAAGGAAGTGCGCTGGAAATGGATGGACCACCAAGGCAAGAGAATCATGTACGTCGACTACCGCGGAATGAAGCCACAGGACATCATGCCGCTGATGAAGGAAACGAACGACGCGGTGGCGGCTTCGCGGGGCAAGGTGCTGATTCTGGGCCATATCAAGGGTGCAGTCGTAACCAGAGAGGTCATGGATTATCTCAAGAGGTCGGCGAGCATGGTCCTCCGCCACAGGGCGGAGAAGATTGCGGTCGTTGGCGCTACGGGCTTGATGGCCGTATTCTTCGATTCTTTCGTCGTGGCACTGGAGAGAGACAACGCCCGGAAGTTCGGCACGGAAGAGGAGGCGTTGAAGTGGCTGGTGGAGTGAGATACCCAGGGTCGGTTGACCAGGACCACTGCGATTGAACTGTGATTGGAGAGCCATAGCGAACATCATCACCTTGACCATAGACAGCCGAAAGGTCCGGGCCAAAGAAGGCGAAAAGCTCCTTTGGGCGGCGCTGGATCATGGCATCTACATCCCTAACCTGTGCGCCATGCGCGAGGCGGATCTGCCGTTTGGCGGGTGCCGGCTCTGCCTTGTCGAGATCGAGGGCAGGCGGTCGCCGGTGGCGGCATGCAGCCAGCAAGTCGAGAATGGAATGGTGGTGCGCACAGATACCTCTCAAGTCAGACGGCTTCGCCGCACGGCTTTTGAACTCCTTCTTTCACATCACCATCTCGACTGCGCTCACTGCCCCAAGAACAAGAAGTGCGAACTGCAGAAGATCGCCGCCCATCAGGGTTTCAAGCTGAAACTGGATAGATTCCGGCGCATACCTCGCAATCTGCCCATCGACTCCAGTCACCCGCTCTTCACCCATGACCCCAACAAATGTGTTATCTGCGGGAAGTGCGTGTGGGTCTGCCAGCGCCATGGCGTTGGTGCCATAGACTTCGCCTACAGAGGTTTGGATACCAGGGTCAGTGCTTTCGACAACATGCCAATGGTGGATGCCAAGTGCGACTCCTGCCTGGAGTGCGTGAAGGTCTGCCCCGTGGGGGCTTTGACAGAGAGGAATGGAGCGGCTTGACCGGAGTTTCACGGGTATCCGAATCACTGCATGGTCGAGGAAGGATTGACGTGGGCAGACCGCTGAGATTGCCTAGGGCGGCTCTTGTGCTTCTAGCTGTTGCGCTTGTCTTGGTGGGTGCAGTTGGCTGCAGAAGCAGCGTAGAGACCAAGGTCAACTTCCTCCGCGACTGGGAAGCAGCCAAGGACCAGGCGGCCAGCGACAACAAGCCCATCATGATCAACTTCTATACCGATACGTGACCTTGGTGCAGTCGGCTGGATGCCGACGTATTCTCGAACGACGAGGTGAGCGCGTTCATAAACGAGAAGCTGGTGCCCCTCAAGAGCAAGGCGGGGAAAGGCACGCTTTACAGGGAATACTCGATCAGCGCCGTTCCTCAAACCGTCTTCACCGACGCGTCAGGATCCAAGATCGGAGTGATTGCGGGGTACAAGCCTCCGGCGCAATTCCTGGAGCAAATGCAGTCGATACTGACGGGCTACGTGAGCTGACTTTCGACATCTGCTCCGTTGCCAGTCGCGCGGTGAATCATGAAAGCTCATAGCCTCCTATTCATCCGCCTGATTCTGTTGCTGGCGTTCATTGGCCTCGTGGCTGGATTCGTGATGAGCCAGTATGAGGACGTGCGCAGTATGGTCATCACGATATGTGTCTCCTGCATAGGACTGGGTGGCTGAGGAGCCGATGAGCAAGCTGAGATGGACCACCCAGTTCATGGTTCTGGCGATAGCCAACCTCGGCTTCATTCAGGTACTGAAGACCGGCATCCCTTGCCCCTTCTTCTACTGCTATGCCTGCCCGGCAGCAGCGTTCGCCTGTCCCATCGGGGTCTTTCAGAACTACGCCATCCTGCAGCAAGTCCCCTTCTACGCCATCGGCGTTGTGGGCGTGTTCGGCCTGGCCCTGGGGAGGTTCTGGTGTGGCTGGGCTTGTCCCTTCGGTCTGGTGCAGGACCTGGTCTCCCGGCTCAGAGGACGTCGATCGCAAGACTTGGTAAGGCTTCCTCGCGTTGCCTGGACCAAGTTCGCGGTCCTCGTGCTGGCCATATTTCTGGCCTGGATCGCTCTGGATACGCTGTTCTGCAAGATATGCCCGGCGGGCAGCCTGTTCGCGGCGATCCCCCAGCGGTTTGTTTCCACTGAGTTTTCTTTCGGCACGTTCTTCTATGTCCATCTGGCGACGCTGGCAGTAGTCCTGGTTCTGTTCGTGCTGGTGGGGCGGTTCTGGTGTCGCTTTCTCTGTCCTATGGGGGCGGTGCTGGGTCTGTTCAATCCGGTGAGCATTCTGAAGGTGAGAGTGGACTTTGACAAGTGCAACCACTGTGAGGAGTGCCTGAGTGTCTGCCCGGCCAAGATCGAGAAACTGGAGGACATCCAGAGCTGCACTGATTGCACCCGCTGCGGGAGGTGCATGGAGTCCTGCCAGAACGACGCGATCAAGATATCGGCGTCGCTGAAGCGCTAGAGCAGTGTTTTTGTGACAGTCGTGGTGTATGCCATTCTGGTGGTCGGTGTGCAAGGCGTGGAAACCCCTCGATTCCCGCCTGCGTGGGGATGGCGAACAGGTGCAGCACAATGCTGCCGGGGCTGGGGTGGTATCCATTGGTATCACGGGCAAGCTTCCCTTCGCGCGTGCCGCTCGTTGGGGCGTGCAGAGGGGCGAAGCCCCTCTGCGTTCCTTTTTTTCCCCCAAGAATGGGGGCCAGAGGGTTGATATTACTCAATACCGTGAAGGAGGTCCATGATGGCGGTCGCCGAGATAAGCATCGTGCCCATAGGCACCAAGAGCACTTCTGTCAGCAAGCATGTGGTTTCGGCGCTGAAAGCGCTGCGCAAGGAGAAGAAGGTGATGTACGAGCTCACCTCGATGGGGACGATCCTCGAAGGGGAACTCGACGATGTCCTCAGAGCGGCCAAGAAGATGCACGAGGCGGTTCTGGAAGGTGGTGCGCGGAGAGTGGTGACCACCATCAAGATCGACGACCGCCGCGACAAGCCGCTGACGATGAGCGGCAAAGTGGAGTCGGTGGTGCTCAAGCTACAGCGATAGAAACTGGGCGCCGCAGGGCGGGCACGATGAGCCACATGCTGCCGGCGGGTAGAGTCCTGGCAAGGACTCTACCCGCGCGGCATTGAGGAGTCGACGCCTATGCACAACTGGGATCGGGAGTCTGTTCACTGGGCGTCGGCGTCGCCTGCGGTTGAGACGCGCTGCTGCGGAGCCTGTCGAGGAAGACCTTGCGAACGCCATATGAAGCCCAGTTGGCGTGATCGGACGTCTTCCTGTTGAACCCGACCAGGGAAGCCAGGTCATACACCATGGCATCGATGGCTCCAACTTTGAAGGCTCCGTCAGCAGAAGATGCTCCGATGCTGGCCTGATAGTCAGCATTGAGCATTCGGCGAGCCTTCCACTCCAGGATCATTTCGAATGCGCGGTCCAGTTCAGTCATTACTACCTCCTCTTAGATTTTAGATTCTGTGATTATGCGGCAAGCCCAAACGTCGTTGGGTCACTGACAGGGGGCGCGGCGGTCTCACGCTCGAGCCTAGGTACCAAATGAGACCTTGTTCTTGTGCACCCCCTCCACAACTTGATGAATTATAAGATATATCAGAAACAGATGTCAATCCTGTAGGTACTGTTCTGTCTAGTGAGACATCGGAGTCGGCAACCACAGGCAGTATCTGGAACTCGACTCGGAAGGGAAGGCAAGGGTCTCTGGCACAAGAGCCGGGCAGTAATGCAACACCATTGCATTTGACTTCGTCACATGCTATATTGAGCCTCTAGTTCACGGAGTCAGAGAATGTCTTTCACCGAACATGCTATTGGAGTACTGCGCGAAAGAGGCTACAAGGTGACCAGGCCCCGGAAGCAGGTGCTGGAGGCCATCGAGAGAGCCGAGGGCCCCATGTCGCCCTACGATATAGGAAAGATGATGCAAGGGGAGGGCCGGCACCTGGACCAGGTCACCATCTACCGCGTCATCAATCTGCTGTGTTCCCTGAACCTGGTGCACCGAGTGTTCTCCAGGGGTGGCTTCGTCAGGTGCGATTTGCAGGAAGAAGAGGGGTGTCACCGGTTCTTGGTTTGCCGGGGATGCGGCCACCTCCAGGAATTCCGCGACGAAGCGCTCTGCCGCCAGGAGAGCCAAGTTGCCCGGAAGCTGGGCTTCCAGGCAGAACACCATGTGACCGAGTCTTCCGGCCTGTGCAAGGATTGCAGTTCGAAGTAGCTGTTTTGAAAGGGGATCTATGCTCAGACTGGCTGGTAGATTGACAAGCATACCCCGCGTACTACTCACCGCAGTAGTGCTACTGGCTGTCCTGAGTAGTGCTGGGTGTGGCCAGGAATCGGCCGATGACAAGCTGACAGTGGTGGTCACCATCTTCCCACTGGCTGATTTCGTGGAGAACGTGGCGGCAGACAAGGTCGAGGTGGTCACCCTGCTGCGCCCGGGAGACAGCCCTCACACCTACGAACCGTCTTCGCGTGACATGAAGGCTGTGGCCAAGGCCACGCTTCTGGTAGTGAACGGCGCCGGTTTGGACTTCTGGGTAGAGGAACTGAAGACGGCGGGTAGTGCTGATCTTGTGCTAGTGGACACCTCTACCATCATAGAGGAAGAAGGTCTGCTGCTGTCTGGCGACGAGCACGAGGATGAAGAAGACGACCATGGCGGAGTGAATCCCCACTACTGGCTGGACCCGGTGCTGGCACAGAAGCAAGTCGAAGCTATTGCTGCTGCTCTCGTAGCAGTCGATCCGGACAACAGGGACTTCTACCAGGAGAATGCGGCGCACTACATCACCGAGTTGAAATCGCTGGACGAGGAGATCGAGCACGTGACACAGTCGTTCTCTTCCCGCGAGTTCATCACCTTCCATCCTGCCTGGACCTATTTCGCCCAGAGATACGGGCTGGTAGAAGCGGCTGTGATCGAGGAATCGCCGGGCAAAGAGCCGTCGCCAGAATATATCATGCATGTGGTCGACGTGGCCAAAGCTCTCAAGGTGAAGGCTATCTTCGCTGAGCCGCAGTTCAGCACCAAGGCGGCCGATGCCATTGCGGCTGATAGCGGGGCAGAAGTACTTCTGCTGGACCCGATCGGCGGCCCGGGGTTGGATGGCAGGGACAGCTACATCGCGCTTATGGAATACAATGTGAGGCAGATGGGGGAGGCGATGAAATGACCAAACAGAGCGTGGTGAAGCTGGAAGACGTCTGGGTCTCGTACCACGAGACGCTGGCCTTGAGGGGCATCGATATGGAGATCGAGGAGGGCGAGTTCCTGGGCTTGATTGGCCCGAACGGCAGCGGCAAGACAACGCTGATCAGAGTCATCCTGGGACTGGTGAAGCCGGACCGGGGCAAGGTTGCAGTCTTCGGCGTGCCCCCCGACAGTCTGGGCGCCAAGCATCACCTCATCGGCTATGTCCCGCAGAGGAGCCAGGGCGACTGGAGCTTCCCCGTCTCCGTCATCGATGTGGTGCTGATGGGAAGATATGGCCGTATTGGTCTGTTCAAGCGCCCTTCGGCGGCTGACCGGGAAGTGGCCCTGGGGGCCCTAGAGGATGTTCAAATGCAGGATTTTGCCCGGCGCCAGTTGGCGGAACTGTCAGGTGGCCAGCAGCAGAGGGTCCTGATCGCCCGGGCCTTGGCCACCGAGCCGAAGCTCTTGCTTCTGGATGAGCCGGCGGCGGGTGTGGACGCGTACGGCGAGGAGAGGTTCTACGAACTGCTGAAGGGGTTGAAGGAGCAACAGGGCCTGACCATCGTGATAGTGACGCATGATATTGCGGTGGTCTCGGCCCATGTGGAGAAGCTGGCCTGTCTCAACCAAACGCTGTATACCCATGCTCCGCCGGCCGAGGTCATCACGGCCGGCACACTGGAGAAGGTTTACGGGTGCGAAGTGGAATTGCTGGCCCACGGCCGGATTCCTCACCGCGTGCTCGAGGAGCACAAGTGACCGATATCCTGAGCTATCCCTTCATGCAGCGGGCACTGGTGGCAGCGGTGTTGGTGGGGGCGGTGTGTTCGGTCATCGGGACGTACGTCGTCCTGAAGAAGCTGGCCTTCATCGGTGCCGGCATATCCCATTCGGCTTTTGGGGGGGTGGCGCTGGGCTACCTGGTGGGGCTGGATCCGATCGGCGTCGCCATACCTTTCTGCCTGGCGACGGCTATGGCCATTGGCTGGGTGAGCAGGAAGGGCCGGGTCTCGGAGGACACCGCGATAGGGATCGCTTTCGCCAGCACCATGGCGCTGGGCGCGCTCTTCATCGGTCTCAAGGAAGGCTACAACGTGGACCTCTTCGGCTACCTGTTCGGCTCCATCCTGGCCGTCTCATGGTCCGACCTGTGGTTAATCCTGGGCATAGGCTTGGGAGTCATCATGGTCGTGGTGCTTCTATTCAAGGAACTGCTGTTTGTTAGCTTTGATGAGGAGATGGCCGCGGTGAGCGGCCTGCCGGTGCAGGCGCTTTATTTCCTGCTGCTGGGGCTGATGGCGCTGACGGTGGTCATCTCCATCAAGATCGTAGGCATTATCCTGGTTGAGGCCCTCCTGGTCATCCCCGCAGCGGCGGCATTTCAGTTGACGCGCAGCTTCGTGAGGATGATGGCGCTCTCCGTGCTCATTGGGGTGGTGTCAGGGGTGGGGGGGCTTCTTCTCTCCTACTGGTGGGACCTACCTTCCGGCGCTACTATCGTGCTGACTGCGGCGGCGATATTCTTCGTGTGCTTCGTCTTGTCGCCGAAGCGGCGACGGCGCCTGATGCTGACCAGGGAGCGAGTCTAGTTCTCAGCCGATCTGGCCCGCCTCGGCGCACGAGAGGTTCCACACATCCTAGCTAGCCGACGTCCTTTCGCTCTGTCGTCAGGATGGCCACAGTCAGCGACCCCGCCACCAGCACCATCAGCAGGATGGCGGAGACCGCCGGCGTGACGTAGTTGGCCAACTGTGCAGGGTATTGATACTCGGAGGAGTCATAGCCCTCGTCCAGCCTCCCCCCCTCGAATATGCCGGCGAAGTACTTTATCTCACCCAACTGCTGTGCCGGCAGCATCTCCCCCCCCAACGCCTGCTCGAGCGCAGGCGCGAAGGCGTTTCCAAGCTGGTAGGAGCCGTCAATCATGTAGACGTAGTTGTTCTCGTACGATTGGGGCTGCATGGCGAAGAACCTGATGCCGATGGGACCGAACATGAACACGAAGAAGATCAACCCACAGGCCAGGACGGTGGTGACCACCTGGTTGTCGATGAGGGAGGACAGGGCCAGTGAGAGAGAGGCAAACACCAGGATCACCAGCAGCGAGTAGAGGATCATCCAGGGGATGGCCAGGAGCAGTGCACCGAAAGTGGGGGCCTCCACCGGCAGTACGAACCACAGAATGACCGCCTGGATCAGGAAGATGACGGTGATCATCAACAGGGCGTGTATTACGATGCCGGTGAACTTTCCCAGCACTATCTGCCGGCGGGCGATCGGCTTGCTCACCAGAGTGAGGAGCGTCCCGTCGTTGGATTCCTTGGAGATTGCCCCCGCGGCGCTGGTAACCACGGCGAAGGCCAGGAAGAATCCGGTCGTCCAGATGAAGGAGACCCCGATGAAGCTCTTCAGCAGATAGTAAGTCGCCATGTCTGGCGACAGGCCGGCATCCCGCAGATGGAAGCGCCAGAATACGCCGGTGAGCACCGGAACAAGCAGGCCGAACACCAGCAATATGAGGGTTCTCTTCCATCCGGTCAGGTCGATGAGCGTTTTGCGGACTACGGCTCTGAATCCCATCTACTTGTCCTTTCCCTGGTCCATTGTGCTGCGATAGATATCTTCCAGCTTCACCTGCTCCTCGCCGAAGTACTTGAGCAGACTGCCGGTCTTGGTCACCACCTCCATGACCGCCGACTGAAGCTGGCCCATGTCCGGGCTGCTGATGTGAATAGCGCCGTCATTCCCCAGCTTCATTTCCAGTATTGACGCATGCCCCTGCAGAGCTTTCATCACCGCCTGGTTGTTTGATGTGTTGAGGACATAGCGATTGAGCGATATCTCCTCCTTCATCACCTTGACGCTGTCCTCAGCCACCGTGCGGCCCTTGTTGATCAGGGTGACTGAATCGATCAGGAATTCCAGCTCAGACAGAATGTGGCTGCTGATGAAGACGGTCACCCCCTGTTCCCGGGGGAGGCTCTTCAGCTTCTCCAGAAGCGACATCCGCCCGTCGGGGTCGAGGTTGGCGGTGGGCTCATCCAAGACGAGCAACTCCGGTTTGTGGGACATAGCTTGGGCGATGCTCAGGCGCTGCTTCATGCCGGCGCTGAATCCACCCACCTTGGCTCTGGCGAAGTCGCTGAGTTCCAACCATTCCAGAAGGTCCTGGCTGCGTCTCTCCGCCTCGTCTGTCTTGATCCCGCTCAAGGCAGCCATATGAACCAGGTAGTCGAAAGCGTTCCAGTCCTTGTAGAAAGAGGGGCGCTCCGGAGAGTAGCCGATGGCCCGGCGGGCGTCCACTGAGCCGATGGGATAGCCCTTGATGAATCCCTCGCCGCTGGTGCGCCTGATCGCACCTACCAGGAGCTTGATTGTGGTGGTTTTTCCGGCACCGTTCGGGCCGACGAAGCCGTGGATGATTCCCTTCTGCACCTTCACGTCAAGGCTGTCCACGGCCATCAGCTTGCCGAACTTCTTGGTCAGTCCCTTGGTCTCAATCATTACGTCACTGGGCATGTTGGCCTTCCTTTCGGTCATGATAGGAGAAGGGATCGAGGGAAGCCTCGGTCAACCCCCTGGGCCCCCACTCTTGGGGGAGAACAAATATGCGACCGAGGGACACCCTCGGACTCCCGGCAGGGACGAATCCCTGCACCCTCCCAAGGTCTCGGATTTGCGGTTCTGGGATGCCCCCAAGCCCTCGGGCAGCACGTCTACTGTACTTCACTTCGCTGCCCTCCGCCGTGCGCGCCATGTCCGGTGCAGCCTGGCATAGAAGAGGATCGGGATGATGGCCAGCAGGGCG
>Ga0316617_100000526_pt1 | contig 10466 bp, 10 predicted proteins | sample OWC_Aug_M1_C1_D2_FD_207801 | JGI IMG/M metagenome (GOLD analysis project Ga0316617, IMG submission 207801) | Wetland soil microbial communities from Old Woman Creek delta, Ohio, United States - OWC_Aug_M1_C1_D2_B | ecosystem: Environmental > Terrestrial > Soil > Wetlands | place: USA: Ohio... | reverse complement strand
AATCTCGTGAAATAATCGTTCATCAGATCGCTACGTGTGACTTACTTCACGATGAACCCACCGGAGCTGGACGCCACCGACCTGCGCCTGCTGGAGCTGCTGCAGCGCGACGCCTCCTTGTCCAACCAGGATCTGGCGGCCGCGGCGCATGTGTCGCCGGCCACCTGCCTGCGCCGCGTGCGCCGGCTGGAAGAAGCCGGCATCGTGGAAAAACGCGTGGCGTTGCTGTCACACGAGCGCCTGGGCCACGGCCTGACGGCGGTGGTGGAGGTGACGCTGGACCGACAGGGCGCCGAGCACCTCGACGCCTTCCAGCAGCGCGCGGTGGCCGACGCGGGTGTGCAGCAGTGCTACCGCGTGTCGCCGGGGCCGGACTTCGTGCTCATCGCCTGGGCCGCTGACATGCCTGCCTACCACGCACTGGTGCAGCGGCTCCTGACGCAAGACGCCAACGTGCGTCAGGTCAAGGCCTATTTCAGCGTGCTGCGCGCCAAGTTCGAGCCGGCCATCGGCCTGCCCGGCGCCGCTCAGCCGCGCGCCAGCAGCGCCAGACCCGTGAGGTAGTCGCCTTCCGGGAACTGCAGCGTGGTCGGGTGATCGGGCGCCGCGGCCATGCGGCCGATGATCGCAGCGTCCACGCTGGCATCGATGCCGGCCCCGGCGACGATCTTGTGGAACAGCTCCGGTCCGATGCCGCCCGAGCACGAGAAAGTGAACAGCAGCCCGCCCGGCTTTAGCAGCATCAGCCCCAGGCGGTTGATGTCCTTGTAGGCGCGCGCCGCGCGCTCGGCCTGTGCCGCGCTGTGCGCGAACTTCGGCGGGTCGAGCACGATGGCGTCGAAGAGCCGGCCCTGCTCCAGCGCCGCGCGCAGGTAGGCGTTGACGTCGGCATCCGCCGTGTCGTGGCGCGCGGCGTCGAATCCGTTCAGCTGCACATGCTCACGCGAGCGCTCCAGGGCCGGCGCCGAGGAGTCCACGCTGGTCACCCGCGCCGCGCCGCCGGCCAGCGCCGCCAGCGTGAATCCTCCGGTGTAGCTGTAGCAGTTGAGCACCTCGGCGCAGCCGAAACGGCGCACCGCCTGCGCGAAATGCTGGCGGTTGTCGCGCTGATCTAGGTAGGTACCAGTCTTGTGGCCCTGCGCAATGTCCACCTGCAGCGCCCAGCCGTGCTCGCGGATCGGCAACAGCGTGGCGCCGTCGCCGCGCAGCCAGCCCTGCAGCTCGCTCAGGCCTTCGAGCTTGCGCACGTTCAGGTCGGAGCGCTCGTACAGCCGCGGGCAGCCGGTGGCGGCCAGCAGCGCGTCGGCGATCGCGTCCTTCCAGCGCTCGGCACCGGCGAAGCCGAATTGCGCCACCAGCGTGTCGCCGTAGCGGTCAACCACCAGGCCGGGCAGGCCGTCGGCCTCGCCATGCACCAGGCGCATGGCATCACTGTCCACCGCCAGCCGCGCGCGCAGCGCCACTGCCTGCCGCACGCGGCGGGCGAAGAAGGCGGCGTCGATGCGCTCGGACTCAATGAAGCTCCAGGCGCGCACGCGGATGCTCGATTGCGGGCTGTACGCGCCCCAGGCCAGGAAGCGGCCGTCGTGGGCCTCGACGCGCACCGTCTCGCCCGGGTCGGCGCGGCCCTTGGCGATGCTGCCTTCGAACACCCAGGGGTGGCGGCGTTGCAGCGAACGCTCCTTGCCTTCGCGCAGGCGGATGGCTTTCATGGCGCGCGCCGCTTGGCCCGCGGGTGCGCGGCGTCGTACACCTTGGCCAGGTGCTGGAAATCGAGCCGCGTGTAGACCTGCGTGGTCGCGATGCTGGCGTGGCCCAGCAGCTCCTGCACCGCGCGCAGGTCGCCGCTGCTTTGCAGCAGGTGCGACGCAAAGCTATGGCGCAGCATGTGCGGATGCACGTGGGTCGGCAGCCCAGCTTGCAGCGCCAGGGACTTCAGCCGCGAGCGCAGCTGGCTGGCAGTGAGCCGCGTGCCGCGCTTGCTGACGAACAGCGCCGGCTCGTCGGACGCCGCGATCTGACCGCGCACTTCCAGCCAGGTGCGCAACGCGGCCAGCGCCCCCGTACCCACCGGCACGCTGCGCCGCTTGCGGCCCTTGCCCAGCACCGTGGCGCTGGCATCGGCGACATCGACCCAGCCGGCCGCCTGCTCGCTTGCACGCAGGTCCAGCCCCACCAGCTCGGCCGCGCGCAGGCCGCTGCCGTACAGCAGCTCCACCATACAGTGGTCACGCGCACGCAGCGCCGGGTCGCCCTGCTCCGGCTCGAAGGCCGCCAGCGACACCGCCTGCTCCACCGACAGCGCCTTGGGCAGCGGCTTCGGCGCCTTGGGTGCACGCACGCCTTCGACCGGGTTGATCTGCACTTCGCCGTGGCGGCCCCACCAGCGGTACAGCCCGCGCCAGGCCGACAGGTGGATGGCGATGCTGCGCGGCGCCAGCGGCCGCTCGCGCAGCAGCGCGGCCCAGCGCCGCACGTGCAGCGGCTGCACCTGGCGCAACTCCACCGGCACGGCCGCGGCGGCCTGCTGCAGCCACTGCAGCGCGTCGTGCACCATCTGCACGCTGCGCGGCGCCAGCCGGCGCTCGACGCGCAAATGCTCCAGGTAGCGCTGCAGCGCCGGGTCGAGTGCAGGGGCTGCTTCGGCCACCGCCGCGGCCGTCAACCGCGCGGCAGCAGCCGCAACAGCGCGGCGCTGGCCACTTCTGCGATGCGCGACAGGAATTCGGTGCCCATCTGCGCGGCATAGCGCGTGGGGTCGGGCGAACCCAGCACCAGCAGCCCGAAGGCATCGAGCGCGCCTTCGCGCCGCAGCGGCAGCATGGCCATGCTCTGCACGCCGGCGGCGGCGTCGAACCAGGCCGAGGCCTCGAAGCCGGCATTGGCACCGCAGTAAGGCAGCGACAGGCTCGAGGCAAAGGCGCGCAGGTCGTCGCTGACCGGCTGCGACGCCGGCAGCGCGGCATGGGCTTCGTCCACGCCCCACAGCCGCAGTGCCGCCTGCGGCACCTGGAAACGCTGCTTCAGGTCGTCCAGCAGCAGCTGCGGCAGCTCGGCCGCGTCATGGGTGAGCAGCAGCCGCATCGTCCACTGGTGAAGCCGGTCGGCGATGGCCACGTTGTCCTGGCCGTTGCGGATCATCTCGATGATCTTCTGCTCGAGGCCCTTGATGCGCTCGCGCAGCATTTCCATCTGCCGCTCCTGCAGCGACACCGCGCGCTGTCCGTGCGGGCTGGTCAGCTGCACGGTGGCCAGCAGCTCGGCGTGGCGCTCGAAGAAGCCGGGCGTGTTCAGCAGGTAGTTGCTGATGTCGTTTTCGGTGATGCCTTGGATCGTCACAGTTCGATTTCCCCTTCGAAGACGGTGGTGGCCGGGCCGGTCATGCGCACCGGCTGGCCGCTGCCGGCCCATTCGATGCCCAGGCGCCCGCCGCGCGTGTCGACCTCGACCTCGTGGTCCAGCCAGCCCAGCCGGATGCCGGCCACCACGGCCGCACAGGCCCCGGTGCCGCAGGCCAGCGTCTCGCCGGCGCCGCGCTCGAACACGCGCAGCGCGATGTGGCCACGCGAAACCACCTGCATGAAGCCGGCGTTGACCTTCTGCGGGAAGCAGTCCAGCACCTCGATCTCGGGACCGATGCTGCCGACGTCGGCGCCGGCCACGTCATCGACACGCTGCACCGCATGCGGGTTGCCCATCGATAGCACCGCCACTTCGACGCTGGCGTCGATCAGCTCCAGCGGCCACAACTCGAAATCGCCTTCGCGGCGCGGCGTCATGTCGCCGCGAAGGAAGGGGATGCGCTCGTGCGCGAACTCCGGCGCGCCCATGTCCACCGTGACCCGGCCATCGTCGCGCAACTGCAGCTCGATCACGCGGTTGACGGTCTCGACCCTGATGCGGCGCTTGTCGGTCAGGCCGCGCTCGCGCACGAAGCGCACGAAGCAGCGCGCGCCGTTGCCGCAATGCTCGACCTCGTCGCCGCTGGCATTGAAGATGCGGTAGCCGAAGTCGACGCCTGGCGTGCGCGGCGGCTCGACCACCAGGACCTGGTCGGCGCCGATGCCGAAGTGCCGGTCAGCCAGCGCGCGGTATTGCTCGGTGCTCAGCTCCAGCGTCGCTCGAGTGGCGTCGAGCATCACGAAGTCGTTGCCCGCGCCCTGCATCTTGGTGAAGCGCAATTTCATCGGCCAATTATCAACGGCGATTCAGTAATACCCCGCTTCGCCCGGCGGCCGGGTCTTGAAGCGCTTGTGCACCCACAGGTACTGCGCCGGGTCCGCGCGGACCACGGACTCGATCCAGGCGTTCATGCGCCGCGCGTCGGCCAGCGGGTCGTCGGTCGGCCAGTCGGTCCACGGCGGCAGGAAGCGGACGCGGTAGCCGCGGCCGCCGGGCAGGATCTGCGCCACCACGGGCTGCACCACCATGTCCAGCGCGCGCGCCATCCGCGACGGCGCCAGCAAGGTGGCCGCCGGAACGCCGAAGAAGGGCACGAAGGCCGCGTCCTTGAGGCCGAAATCCATGTCCGGCAGGTTGAAGAACGCATGGCCGCGGCGGATGGCGCGCAGCAGCGGCCGCGCGGTGTCGCGGCGGGCGAACAGCTCGCCCTGGCCAAAGCGCATGCGGCCCCGGCGCATCGCCGCGTCGAACACCGGGTCGCTCTGTGGCTGGTAGATCGACGCCACCGGGCGGCTCTGGAACAGCTGCGTGGCCACGCCGGCCACGTCCAGCGCCAGGAAGTGCGGCACCAGCCACATCACCGGCCGCTCGCTGCGTTCGGCCAGCGTGAGGTCGCCTTCGACGTGGATCAGCCGGCGCAGCCGCTCGGGGCTGGCGTACCACAGCAGCGCACGCTCGACGGCGCTGCGGCCAAGCCAGCGGAAATGGTCGCGCAGCAGCGCGCGCCGCTGCTCGGCCGGCAACGCGGGCATGCACAGCTGGATGTTGCGCGCCGAGATGCGCCGCCGCTCGCGCGCCACCGTGTACAGCACGCGGCCGAGCGCGCTGCCCAGCACCGCCTGCAGCCCCAGCGGCAGCCGGTGCAGCAGCCACAGCAAGGCCAGCAACGCGCGCGCCGGCCACGCCGTCATGGCGAGCTGGGCGGCGCCGCCGCCAAGCGGCGCGGCCGCTTGTAGCGGTTGTAGCCCCACAAGTACTGCTGGGGGCATTGCAGGATCAGCTGCTGCATCGCCCGGTTGACGACCTCGGCCTGCGCGAGCTGCAGCGCGTCGGCATCCTCGCCCTGCATCGGCAGCGGCTCGGCCAGACGGCTCAGCCGCAGGTGGAAGCCGCGGCCGGCGGGCAGCCGCTCGCACCAGGCCAGCACGACCGGCGCGCCGGTCTGCTGCGCCAGCCGGGCCGCCAGCGTCATCGTGTAGGCCGGCCTGCCGAAGAAGTCGGCCCACACGCCCATGCCTTCGGGCGGCACCTGGTCGGGCAGCAGGCCCACCGCCTCGCCGCGCTTGAGCGCCCGCATCATCTGCCGCACGCCGCCGATGGAGGCCGGCGCGGTGGCCAGCGCCTGCCTGGCACGTGCGCTTTCTTCGAGCTCGCGCAACACACGGTAGCGCGCCGGCCGGTACATCACGGTGATGGGCTTGTGCGCACCGAAGCGCTGCGCATAGGCCTGTGCGGTGATCTCGAAGCTGCCCAGGTGCGGTGTCAGGAACACCAGGCCGCGGCCCAGCGCCAGCGCTTCCTCGATCAGTGGCTCGCCTTCCCATCGCACCGGGTCGGCAATCGGCGTGTCGGCCGGGCGCAGCCACAGGCGCAGGCTTTCCATCACCATCTTGCCGGCCTCGGCCACCGACTGGCGGCGCTGCCGCAGCGAGATGCCGGCACGCTGCGCGTTGCCGCGCAGGCGGCGGCGATAGCTGGGCGACAGCCCATAAACGGCCCATCCCAGCACGGCGCCCAGCGCGTGCAGATGTCGCAGCGGGCGGCGGGACAGCCAGCGCAGCAGGAAGAGCATGCTTCGTATAATGCGGCCGGCGCCGAGTTATGAACTACTTGCAGGGCGCGGCGGGTGGCTTGGCTGGAACCCGAAAAATTCTGCTAAAGCGTTCGCCGCTCCTCGAAGGCAACGGTCGGCAACGCGACCTGTAACCGTGAGCCTAGGAGTTTAAGAGTGTCGAACGATTTCCTTTTCACTTCCGAATCCGTGTCGGAGGGTCACCCCGACAAAGTGGCCGACCAGATCTCGGACGCCATTCTCGATGCGATCTTCAAGCAGGACCCGCGCTCGCGCGTGGCCGCCGAAACGCTGTGCAACACCGGCCTGGTGGTGCTGGCGGGTGAGATCACGACCAACTCGCATGTCGACTACATCCAGGTGGCGCGCGACACCCTCAAGCGCATCGGCTACGACAATACCGAATACGGCATCGACTACAAGGGCTGTGCGGTTCTCGTGGCCTACGACAAGCAGTCCAACGACATCGCCCAGGGCGTGGACCATGCGTCCGACGATCACCTGAACACCGGCGCCGGTGACCAGGGCCTGATGTTCGGCTATGCCTGCGACGAGACGCCGGCGTTGATGCCCGCGCCGATCCACTACGCCCACCGTCTGGTTGAGCGCCAGGCGCAGTTGCGCAAGAGCGGCAAGCTGCCCTTCCTGCGCCCCGACGCCAAGAGCCAGGTGACGATGCGCTATGTCGACGGCAAGCCGCACAGCATCGACACCGTGGTGCTGAGCAGCCAGCACGCACCCGACCAGAGCGAGACGCCGACGAAGATGAAGGCCTCGTTCATCGAGGCGGTGATCGAGGAGATCATCAAGCCGGTGCTGCCCAAGGAATGGCTGAAGGACACGCGCTACCTGGTCAACCCGACGGGGCGCTTCGTCATCGGCGGCCCGCAGGGCGATTGCGGCCTGACCGGCCGCAAGATCATCGTCGACACCTATGGCGGGGCCTGCCCGCACGGCGGTGGCGCGTTCTCGGGCAAGGACCCGAGCAAGGTCGACCGTTCGGCGGCCTATGCGGCGCGCTATGTGGCCAAGAACATCGTCGCCGCGGGTCTGGCCAAGCAGTGCCAGATCCAGGTGGCCTATGCGATCGGCGTGGCCAAGCCGATGAACATCACTGCCTACACCGAAGGCACCGGCGTGATGAGCGACGAGAAGCTGTCGGCGCTGGTGGCCGAGCACTTCGACCTGCGGCCGAAGGGCATCATCCAGATGCTGGACCTGCTGCGACCGATCTACGAGAAGACGGCCGCCTACGGCCACTTCGGCCGCGAGGAACCCGAGTTCACCTGGGAAAGAACCGACAAGGCTGCGGCGCTGCGCGCCGCTGCGGGCCTGTAAGGCCCCGAGCGAAGCGGGCTTGTCGGTTCTTCGGCGAAGCCTGACTTCGCGCCAGCGAAGTCAAGGCGCGAGGCGGCGTGCCGAAGCCAATGCACCGACAAGGCGGGCGCGGTTGCGCTCGGGCCGGGCGCCGGCCGACGTCAGCGCCCGAGGATGCCCTTCAGAAGGTCCAGCGGCTTGGGCATTGCATCGGCCTTGTCCTCGCCTTGCGCCGGGCGCTGGGCCGGCGCTTCGGACGACGCCTGTGGCGCGCCGCCCGGCACGCCGGGCATCACCGTGGCCACCGACTTCAGGCGCAGCTTCACGGCCCAGACCGGGGCCCATGGCGCCTTCGGGTCGGCAGGCCGCGGCGGCGAGGCCAGGTTCAGCTCGTTGCCGTAGGCGATGACGCGCAGCATCGCGCCTTCACCGGGGAACACGCCCTTCGGCACGCTGCATTGCGTGGTCGTCGGCGCCAGCAGCACCTTGTCGCGCAGCCAGCGGTCGACGGCCGCATTCGTCTGGTAGTCGGTCAGGCCGAAACCGGTGTCGGGCAGCTCGCTCGAGGTCCACAGGACCATCTCGTCCTGGCGCGCGACGCCCATGCCGGCGGCGAAGTAGGCGCGTGCGGTGGGCAGCGCCGCCCAGCGCAGTTCGCCCGCAGCGCCCTGCTCGGCATACTGCAGTTGCAGCGGCGGCATCAGGTCCTGTGCGGCAGGCACCTGGAAACGGAAGCCCTCGGGCACGCCGACGCCACTGAAGGCATGTTCACCCACCAGCGAGGCAGCGTCGGGCACCATGCGGGCATCGGCCGCGTTGGGCCACACCGGTCGGCCCGCGGCGCCATGGGCCCCGCGCTGCGTGGCGCGGCGCGACACGAAGAAGGCGGCCAGGTCGGCAGCCGACGAGGTGGCCATGTCCAGCACCTTGGGCTGCCCGGCGCGCACCGCCGCGCCGCAGCCCCAGTACAGCAGCAGCTTGCCTCTGGGCTTTTCCTGGCCGGGCTCGTCGACGGTTTCATCGTCAGACGTGGGCGGCGCCTTGGCGTCGCGCGGCGCCAGCAGTTTGAGCGCCGGGCTCATGAAGCCTGTGGGCACGGCCTGCTGCGCCTCGGCCAGCGAGGGATTGTTGCGGCTGTACAGCGTCACGTCGACCCAGCGGCCGGCCGCGCCCGCCTGCGTCTGGCCAAAGCTGTTCTTTGGCGCCGCGCCTCCGCTGAACAGCCCGCCCAGGGCCGACATCGGGCTGGCGCCGGCACCCGACATGGCCGGCATGCCGATGCCGCTGAAGGTGGCCACGTCGATCCAGGCTTGCGCCTGCGGCGGCTTGATGTTGGCGCCTTGCGCGCCGACGGCGCCGGCCGCGATGGCGCACAAAGCGGCAAGGCTCGTTTGCAACTCGATCCGGGCCATGAACATCCCCGTGGCAGTGTCGACGTGGACGATTCTGCGCGCCGTGGCGGACGCCGCACATTGCTGCGACTCAAGCTCGCGTCAGATTGCGCCGCGGCATCATCGCGCCATGAGCATCGACCTGCACGCGCTGCGCCGCCATGCGGTGTCACGCACGCTGTTCGCGCCGACCACGCTGCCTCGGGCGATCGTGCGGCTGGGCTTCGTGCAGGCCGACCCGATCCGCGCGCCGGCGCGGGCGCAGGATTTGACGCTGCGCCACCGCGTGCGCGACTACCGCGCCGGCGACCTGGAGCACCGCTACCCGCGCCTGCCCGTCGAAGAGGACTTCTTCGTCAACTACGGCTTCCTGCCCCGGCCGACGCAGTTGCTGATGCACCCGCGGACACCGCGCAGCGCCTGGCCGAAGGCACGGCGCCTGCAGGCCGAAGCGGTGCTGGAATTCGTGCGCGAGCGCGGCGTCGTGCATCCGCGCGACGTGGACACGCATTTCCAGCACGGCCGCACGCGCAACTGGTTCGGCGGCACCTCGCGCGCCAGCACGCAGCTGCTCGACGACATGCACTACCGCGGGCTCCTGCGCGTGGCCCGGCGCGAAGGCGGCACGCGCTGCTACGCGGCACGCGACGGCCCGCCGGCGCCCGCGCACCCCGAGCCCGCGCTGGACATGCTGGTCGACGTGCTGGTGGCCAAGTACGCGCCGTTGCCGTCGCCGTCGCTGAACTACCTGTGCAGCCTGCTCGCCGGCGCCGTGCCGCAATGGGCCGGGCTGCGGCGCGCGGCGCAGCTGCGGGCCCGGCAGCGGCTGGCCCGCGCGCGCGTCGACGGCATCGACTGGTACTGGCCGGCCGGCGAGAACCCGGCCTCGCGGCGCCATGAGCCCGACGATGCAGTGCGCCTGCTCGCGCCCTTCGACCCCCTGGTCTGGGACCGCCGGCGCTTCGAGCTGCTTTGGGGCTGGGCCTACCGCTTCGAGGCCTATACCCCGGCCGCGCGGCGCCTGCGTGGGCACTACGCGCTGCCGCTGCTTTGGCGCGACCGCGTCATCGGCTGGGGCAACCTGGCGCTGCGCGACGGCCGGCTCGATGCGGACATCGGCCATGTCGGCGGCAAGGCACCGCGCGACGCCGCTTTCCGCGCCGCACTGGACGACGAGCTCGGCCGCATGCAGCGGTTCCTGCAGCCGCGTTAGCCGCGGCTACGCCGCCGGCCGGGCGTCGAGCAGGCGCTGCACGATCTCGGCGAAGCCTTGGCCGCGCTCCGATGGCGTGACATAGGCCGGCGGCACGCGCAGCATCGGCAGGAAGCGGCGGATGTTGGCCACCGCCACCGACAGCGGCAGGTGCTCGAACATCAGCTGGTCGTTGGTCGAGTCGCCGACGTACAGCCACTGCGCGGCGTCGAAACGCAGGCCGAGCGCCTGCTCCACCGCCCAGCGCGCGCCGCTCCATTTGTCGTGTGCGCCGATCCAGCCGTTGATGTGGATCGAGCTGACGCTGGCCTGCAAGCCATGGGCGCGCATGACCTGGAGCACGGCGGCGATGTCCACGTCGTTGAGATGCTCGAACTCGCCGTGGTCGACGGCGATGTCCGTCAACCGGCCGGCGCTGTCGCGGGCCAGCCTGGCGTGCGGCAGTGCCTGCAGAACGGCGTCGGCACATCGGCGCAGCCGCAGCAAGTGGGCCGCACGCGTGGCTTCGTCCTGCGTGAAATCGCGCCGCAGTCGGTCGCCTGCCCGGCGCAGCATGACCGAGCCGTTCTCG
>Ga0316617_100000525_pt1 | contig 10469 bp, 12 predicted proteins | sample OWC_Aug_M1_C1_D2_FD_207801 | JGI IMG/M metagenome (GOLD analysis project Ga0316617, IMG submission 207801) | Wetland soil microbial communities from Old Woman Creek delta, Ohio, United States - OWC_Aug_M1_C1_D2_B | ecosystem: Environmental > Terrestrial > Soil > Wetlands | place: USA: Ohio... | reverse complement strand
ACTGAGTCATAGCCCCCAAAACCGTCTTGCTTGCTGACTTGGCAAATCCGATGCCTGTGTACTCAGCCAGGACCTTGCTTATGACATCAAGAGGGAATCCCTCTGCCTGAAGGTTCATATTGAGGTTGAATAGGAACTCATCAATGATGTTCTTCAGGTTCTCCTTTTTCACCCTGGGGATGAGGAAAGAGTATAGGGTTTTCTCGTTGGTGAACAGTAGGCACTTCTTCCGGTCAATCCTTAGTAGGTTGGCGTACCAATTTCCGAGACTTTGGGGGTTGGGTTCACCAGGACTCTGGAGGGTAGGGTTTCCGAGTTCCTTTAGGAGTTTTTGGGTACAATGAATTAAACGCATGATTATTTTGGCACTGCAATATCTTCATATCTCGTACCAGCCTGAGCCATTAAGCGGATACGTTCTGGTTTCATTCGAATAACAACATATGTAGGTTCAGAAGGGTCTTTAATATATTTTATAAGACTTGGAACGGCTTCATATAGTTTCAACTTGTCATCATTGTTGGTACTAATGGTGCAGGAACCTGCAATCCTGACGTGCTTTCCTTCTCTATCGCTGAAACAGTATTCTGCATAAGGGACTTTCCTGAGTTGCATGATTTTCTCTGTACCATCCTTAGAAGCGCACCATAGTTCATTGCCCATCCATACACAGCTTCCCATAGGTCGAACCCCGACCTTATGGCTGTCACTTGTTGCAAGGAATCCCCATCCGACTTCTTTAATAAAACTTTTTACCATTTATAAACTCATCTTTGTACTCCTTCCACTGTCTTATTTTAAAGGGTCATATTGAGATTTTACTTCATCCATCACCGTGAACCAACATCTTTTGTTAATAAGTTATGAAAAAGTTTCAGGAGTCATTTATTCAACAAGGTCTTCTCCAATTTGCCTAAAAAATGACCACTCATTTTTTGTATACTATCTTATTATGGGAAAGATATTCACCAACAACAATCAAATAGAGGAATGGGTAGAAGCTGCGGAAGGGATTCAACACCAATTCGGGATTGAAAAAGCTCTTGGATATGTCATCGGTGAAAAGTTCTGCAACTTAGTCTCCATGCTTTACGCTTCCCGTACTACGATCAGGGCTATTCATGAGGAAAAGAAGAAGCCCAACTATAAGCCCATCCGGGAAAGGACATACGGGAACAGTAGATTGGTTGAAAATTTAGATGAGACTTATGAAGCTGAAAAGGCAAAGATTATCGAGGCAGAGGGTCTGCTTGTTAAATTTGTTTTCCTCATCAACCAAGCATTCTCCCCTCATGACTCCGCAAATACTTTAACTCCCATCCACGGCTAGGAATACACGGGCATATCATGACTGAGGAGCAACATAACCTCATGATAAGCAATGGAGCTATCGAACACTCCATAGAGACAGAGGTTCAGGATGCCTTGACCCTGGGTGATATGATGAAGTATTTTGGGATTGATGCCTAAGAAGCGAAAAGACTATGACGTGTCCAAAGATGGGAGGATAACCGTCTATCCGGCTCTCCACGAAACAAAGGAGAAGGGGAACCTCAAGCGCATCATCAAGAAGTTAATCCACATTAAGAAGGGGCATTGAGGGATACTGTCTTCTGGTGCTGATTTCGGCAGGGCTAGGCGCACCGGATTTTCAGAATCTTTTGATAGTTTTTTGATAGTTTCCCAAGAAACTATCGAAATATAAAGGACATAAAAAGCACTTGACATATAGATTTATAATTAAAAAACAATTAGTTACAATGATACCAATATCTTATGAAAATGAGGATTTTTGAGGTTCGTGCTCTCAAAATCCGGTGGGGGCGACCCCGTGAGAGTTCGATTCTCTCCAGCGGCAACATATATTTCAATTGGGTACGCCCTGCCTTGCTTATTCCAGATCAATGGACTTCTTGGTCTTTTCCCTTCTCTTTGACTCCTTTGCAGCGTATTCCTGCATACAGTCATCATTTTTCCCCTTGGTCAAAGAGCATTCCAGATACTCGGTAATCTCTATTAAGCAGGCCCTGATGGCCTTTCCTGTAGGGGTTTTTTCATAGTGCGAAAGGCCCCCTGAAAAATGACCTGTGCTTCCTCCTAAACTGAGTCCTCCGGAGGACGAAGTTCCCTCTACTGTCCTGGCATCAATTATCTCTCCTGTTGTGGCATCAATAACCTTTAAATCAACTGCCATGTAAGCTTTCGCTGATTTTCCCCCTATTGAGAAGCCGCCAATCCCGATGCCCCCTCCTGTTTCTTTTGTATCTTCTTCAAACGCAGAAACTGACCCTGCAACAAGGTATTGGGCGCCTTTAATCTTTCCAAGCTTCGCCTTTGTTGCTTTGCTTATCCTGCCTGATGCACCCAGGTCCTGCTCTCCAAGCACAGCATTGATCTCTTTTCTTTCCAGCACCTGAAATGCTTTTGTGCTCACAAGTTCTGATGCGAGCATGTCCTGGAGATCAGTGCCGGTCTTTGATGACCACCATCCTGCACTGGTTTCATTTGTGAATCTCAGGACCCCGATTCTCGGTTTTTCTCCGGAGAATGCAGTTGAAGCAAAAACAAGGGAAAGGACAAAGATAATATACAGATATTTTTTCATAAGACTGTCTCCTTTTAGAAAGCATATGGACTTTTGAAGATGATAAATGATTATTTTCCTATTGTCAAACAGCATATATTAATTCTACCTGAAGTGCCCGGTTTTGAAGCATGTCACGACGCTCAGGCCTATACTTTCAAGTCCATTCCCTCTGCGCATGCGAAACATTCAAGGGGACTTCCGGACTTGAGAATATACTCGCGGCACCAGTCGACCTGGCGGTCAATCTCCTCATCTGATCGGTCGGGGTCATGATGGAATAACCCCAGGCGTTTCACTCCAGCCTCCATGGCAAGGTCCACGGCGTCCTTAAATGTCGAGTGTCCCCAGGAGCGTTTTCTTTCATATTCAGCCTCAGTATACTGGGCATCATGAAACACGAGATCTGCATTACTGCAGAAATCTATGTATGCTTTTCTGGGAAGTCCGGTCTCATGATGATATCGTATTTCATTGTCTGTCAGAAATACGAATGTCTTGTCTATGCCTGTGAACTTGAATCCGTAACCGCCGTTTGGGTGATTGAGGGGGATAGAATGGCACATCAGGGAAGGATCATGACCAGGCAGTCTGTGATCGCAGAATTCCCGGCTGCAGATGCATCCCATCTCAAATCTGGCCTTCAAGTTGCTGAAGGCGACCGGAAAATAAGGCGGGTCCATCTTATGGGCCAGGTATTTCAAGACTGACTGCTGTGCCATGGGGCCGCCGCAGATGACTATGGAAAAGTCCTGGCGATATGCTGGCGAGAAGAACGGGAAGCCTGCGAGATGGTCCCAGTGAGAATGGGTGAGCAGAAGGTTGATGCTTGAAACTGTCTTGTCTTTCAATAGCTCATGCCCCAGGTTACGTATCCCGGAGCCCGCGTCGATTATGATCTTCTGTCCTGTGTCTGATGTCAGCTCGATACATGTCGATTCCCCGCCATAGCGCAGTGTTTTTTGTCCGGGGGTCGTTATGGACCCTCTGCAACCCCAAACTTTAACGTTCATGCTTTTCATCCTGTTTATGTAACGTCATCAAATCACCGGCACATCCTAGTTGCCATGGGTAAAAAGACCTTTATTGCAGCGTCAACTAAAAGCCTCCTGCCTTCAGTCTATCAACCTTAGTGGTTACACTTTTTAATCTCTTCCATCAATTCATTTAAAAGGTCTTTCTCTTTAACAGTTTTAATTATCTTCCCTTTCCTGAAGAGAAGGCCCATGCCTTTTCCTCCTGCAATGCCTATGTCCGCTTCTCTGGCCTCGCCAGGGCCGTTTACTACACAGCCCATAACAGCAACAGTCAAAGGTTTGTCGATAAGCTTCAGACGACTTTCTACTTTTGAGGCAAGTCCTCTGATATCGATCTGACATCTGCCGCAGGTCGGGCAGGAAATTATATTGGCCCCTTTTGTTTTGAGACAGAGGGATTTGAGGATTTCATATGCGACCCTTACCTCTTCGTGGGGATCGGCTGACAGGGAAACCCTTACCGTGTCTCCAAGGCCTCCTGCCAGGAGTATTCCGAGGCCGACGGAGCTTTTAATGGTCCCTGTAAAAGAAGGTCCTGCCTCTGATATCCCTATATGGAGAGGATATCTGAATCTGCGTGAAAAAAGCCTGTAGGCCTCGACCGTAGTCGGCACATTCGAGGCCTTGAGTGAGACCTTTATCTCCCTGAAGTTCAGCTGTTCAAGGATGTTAATATGCTCTTCCGCGCTTTCCACAAGGGCCTCGGGCGTTGGATGATTATATTTCGCAAGGAGTTTTTTCGAGAGGGACCCGGCGTTTACGCCGATCCTTATCGGTACATGCCTGTCCGAGGCGGCTGAGACCACCTCTGCCACCTTCCAGCGCGCGCCGATGTTGCCAGGATTGATCCGCAACCCCTCCACCCCCTGGTTTATCGCCTCAAGCGCGAGCCTCCAGTCAAAGTGTATATCAGCTATGACCGGTATGGTCACAGCTTTTCCTATACTGCCGAGGGCCTTTGCAGCCTCGAGGTCAGGGACCGCTATTCTTATGATCTCACAGCCGGCTTTTTCAAGGGATTTTACCTGTTTGACAGTGGATTTCACGTCTCTTGTGTCTGTCTTTGTCATGGACTGCACAGTGATGGGGCTTCCGCCCCCGACCGGTACACTGCCGACGTATATCTTTCTTGTCCTTTTACGAGTCGCCACTTTCACCTGTTGCTTCATCTTTTATCTCCTGCTGCCTCTGCCTGTAGAGTTTTACCGCCTCTATATGTTCTGCGGCTGTAGTGGAAAACTGGTGCATTCGGTCATCCTGTGATACAAAATATATATACGGCACATCAGCCGGATAGAGCGCCGCCATAATAGACTTCAGCCCCGGAGAGGCGATCGGGCCCGGGGGCAGTCCCTTTATCTGATAGGTGTTGTAAGGGGTCTTGCGGAGCAGGTCCTCCCTGGTTATCTTTTCCCTGGAACTTTTTATGCCGTAAATTGATGTAGGGTCTGCCTGCAGCTGCATCTTCTTTTTCAAACGGTTATGGTAGACAGCAGAGATCAGGGGACGCTCCGAATCTACCACTGCTTCTTTTTCGACGATCGAGGCCAGGGTCAGCACTTCATTTTCTGTCATGCCTATTTTCCCCATCCTGGCGAGGACGTCAGGAGAGAATTTTTCGCGCATCTTGTCGATCATGCTGCCGAGGGCCTCTTTTGGTGAAACGCCCTTAGGTATCCTGTAGGTATCGGGGAATATGTAACCTTCAACACTGTTTGACTCTATCTTGTAAGAGTCAAGGAACTCAGGGTCATGCGCGAGCGTCATGAACTCTTCCTTCTTCATAATGTCATTTTTTTCGAACTGCCCGGAGATCTCCCAAAGTGAGTCGCCCTCAAGGATTTTTATCTCATATTCAATTATCTGACCTTTGCGTATTATTTTGAATATGTCAAAAGGCCTCATGCTGCTCCATATTGAGTAGAACCCTGCCCGTATCTTCCTGTCTGCTCCTGTCAGTCTTCCGACGAGCAGAAAGATATTTTTGTCCCGTATCAGCTTCTGGTCGTGAAGTATATCAACTGCCTGTCTGAAGGTAGATCCCCGGGGTATTTCGATCTCGACTTTGTTGTTGCCTGTTTGAGCAGGCACGAACATCTCGAATGCGGCATAGGAGATGGCCATTATCAAAATACAGGAAAAAATAACAGAAAAGTTCTTTTTCATATACTGTTAGGATGACAAATGAGCTATTGAAATGTAAAGAAGGACGGCCCAAAAAAAAGCGGGGCAGTGCCCCGCTTTCCTGTGGCGTTGCGGTAGAAAAAATTTTAGTACATTCCGCCCATTCCGCCCATTCCGCCGCCCGGAGGCATTGCCGGCATCTCAGACTTTTCCTCAGGGAGATCTGTTATCATTACCGACGTGGTGAGCATCAGCGATGCTACGGATGAAGCGTTCTGAAGGGCGTATCTGGTCACCTTTGTAGGATCGATGATCCCTGCCTTAAGCATGTCGACATACTCTTCACCTGCTGCATCAAACCCGTAGTTAGCTTCCTTGGAGTTTTTTACTTTATCGACGATTACCGAGGGCTCGAGGCCTGTGTTATTGATGATCTGCCGGATCGGCTCCTCAAGCGCCCTCTTAAGTATATCAACGCCGACGTTCTGGTCGTGGTTTTCGAGTTTCAGTCCTTTTAAGGCGCTGACGCACCGAAGCAAAGCAACGCCGCCGCCGGGGACCACACCTTCTTCAACAGCGGCCCTTGTGGCGTGGAGCGCATCCTCAACTCTTGCCTTTTTCTCCTTCATCTCGGTCTCTGTATATGCGCCGACATTGATTACTGCCACTCCGCCGACGATTTTTGCGAGCCGCTCCTGGAGTTTTTCCTTGTCATAGTCAGAGGTGGTCTCGTCGATCTGGGCCTTTATCTGTTTTACCCTGCCCTTGATCTTTGCAGGGTCGCCGGCGCCTTCAACTATAGTTGTGTTCTCTTTATCGACAGTGATCTTCTTGGCCTTTCCGAGGTCTGTCAGCTTGACGTTTTCGAGTTTGATCCCGAGGTCTTCGGATATTACGGTGCCGCCTGTAAGGATGGCGACGTCTTCGAGCATAGCCTTGCGCCTGTCTCCGAAACCAGGGGCCTTGACAGCGCATACCTGTATGGTGCCTCTTAGTTTATTGACGACCAGGGTGGCGAGGGCCTCTCCCTCTACATCTTCAGAGATGATCATTAAGGGTTTGCCCATCTTTGCGGTCTGTTCCAGGATAGGAAGCAGGTCTTTCATCGAAGTTATCTTCTTCTCATGGATCAGGATAAAGACGTCTTCCATGTTGCACTCCATCCGGTCAGGGTCTGTTACAAAATAGGGGGAAGAGTAACCCCTGTCAAACTGCATTCCCTCTACAACGTCAAGGGAGGTCACCATGCTCTTTGCCTCTTCAACGGTTATTACACCGTCCTTGCCGACTTTGTCCATCGCCTCCGCGATAAGTTCTCCGATCGAGGGGTCGTTGTTTGCAGAGATCGTCCCGACCTGTGCTATCTCTTTTTTGTCCTGCACTGTCTTGCTGATCTTCTTGAGCTCCTCAACGATCTTCTCGACGCCTTTTTCAATGCCTCTCTTGATATCCATTGGATTGGAGCCGGCAACAACATGCTTTATTCCGCCGCTGTAGATCGCGTGGGCCAGGACGGTAGCTGTTGTAGTGCCGTCACCCGCAACATCAGAGGTCTTGCTTGCTACTTCTCTCACGAGCTGCGCGCCCATATTTTCAAATGGGTCTTTGAGCTCGATTTCCTTTGCTACTGTGACGCCGTCTTTTGTTATGGTCGGCGCGCCGTATTTCTTGTCTATGATTACATTTTTACCTTTCGGTCCCAGGGTTGCCGAGACCGCAGTCGTAAGCATTGTAATGCCCTTCAGTATTGAGCTTCTTGCTGCTTCATCAAAAAGAAGCTGTTTTGCCATTGTTTATTCCTCCTTGAAAAATGTTAGATAAGTTTAGTTTAGCCCTGGATAATGCCGAGGATGTCTTCTTCTTTGATAATCAGGTATTCATTGTTATCAATATTAATCTTGGACCCGGAGTATTTGTCGAAAAGTATTATGTCTCCGACTTTAATCTCCTTCACCTCTGACCCTACAGCCTCAATAACTCCTTTTTGCGGCTTTTCTTTCGCTGACTCAGGTATGTAAATACCGCCGGCTGTTTTTTCTGCTTCTTCAGAGTATTTTACGAATACTCTGTCTTTCAGTGGTTTGAATTTCATGAATAGTTCTCCTTTCTTTTTTTATCTGAGTTTTGGGTTGTTAGCACTCAACGCACGTGAGTGCTAATATACTAAGAAATGATATGTTTAGGCAAGGTCTTTTTGCGGGAAATAAAACTTAATAATTATTGTTTTCTGTTATTATCTTCTAAATTCTTTAATTTTCTAATAAAATTAACCTAATTCATTTTTCTTTTTAGCGATGAATTCCTCTATAGTCTCTTTGTAGTAATTTCCACTACTTCGTATTACCTGAGGGATCCTTTTTTCATACAACTTCTGTCCTTCTTTTATTTCGGGTGCAAATACAGCGTAAAAGTTCCCGTTCTTAATGGATTCCATCACCTTCGCAGAGTTATAAAGATAAATATCGTTTATGATTGTTCTGGAAAGCCTCTTCGCCTTCTCGAGGGCCTCAGGATCGTTTTCTTCAGAGGCCTTTGTTTCTTCCGGTGCGGTATGCTGTCTGAATTCTGGTTTTTCACCAGCAACCCCCGTACTGGTCCCCGGGACCTCCGGCGAAGGAGCAGTTACCTCCTGCGACAACTGGTTTTTTGCGGCGATTTCTTCAGGCATGGTCACGAGCTTGTTGATTTTTTCGATAAGCGTAGCAGGGATGTCCTGTGCCTCTATATAATCATCCGCACCGTAAAGCGAAGCAGGTTGCCGCCTGTATTTTGAGTGATCGAAGATTGAAGGGACAAGTATGAACTTCAGGTCTTTCATTTCCGGTCTTGACTTGAGTTTCTTACATACCTCAAAACCGTAAATCTTTGGAAGCGAAACCTCCACGACAGCAAGAAAAGGGAGTTCCCTGAGCGCTTTTACCATGACGTCGATACCATCGGTTGAAGTAATGACTTTATATCCCTGGTCCTGCAATATTGTACGGGCGCTCTCCAATACTTCAGGATTGGAGTGGGCAACGAGCACCTTAGAGGTGTCAAGGGTCTTCATTATCTGCACAGGTGGTTTTTTTACGACGAGTACTGTACTGCATTTAGGGCATTTAAACCTTGAACCAGCCGTCGAGAGCCTTGCCTCATCCACCTTCAGCTTTACCTTGCACTTTGGACATATTACTACCACTTGTTGGACCTCCTTGGTTGCCAGAGTTTAATTGTGAAGAGACCGGCAACGAAACCGCCTACATGGGCAAAAAATGCAATGCCACCCTGGGCTGCATTACCCTGTGAAAGCAGGCCGCTCACGACCTGTATAATAGCCCAAATTCCAATAACTATCAAGGCTGGGACCCTGACGACAGTGACATAAAAGCCCAATAGGACAATTGTGCGCACCTGCGATGTCGGAAAAAGCAGGATATAGGCCCCCAGCATGCCGGAAACAGCGCCGCTTGCCCCGATCATGGGGACATTCGAGTCCGGGCTGAGCAGTATATGCGACAGCGCGGCCACAACGCCGCAGAAGAGGTAGAAAAGGATGAATCTTAGGTGGCCGAGCCTTTCTTCAATGTTATTGCCGAATATCCAGAAATAGAGCATATTCCAGGCGATATGGAACACCCCTCCGTGCATAAACATGGAGGTAAGTATCGTAAGGTATGCGGGTATCGGCTGACTGGATTTAAAACCGGTGATGTTCTGCGGTATGGCGCCGTAACTGTAAACAATGCTTCCGCTGTCCTCTCCGGAGAGGAGTTGCATGATGAAAACCAGCATATTCAGGCTGATTATCAGGATCGTGCTGGCAGGTATTATATTTATTGGGTTGTCATCTTTGTAAGGTATCATCTGTAGCCGCCTTTAAAGAGCATGGTAAACATATACATTTTACACTTTATTTATATCCTGCAGCGCCGCAGTCAGATAATTTTTTAAAAATGACAGTGCAGGTGGTGATGTTATGGGCACCCCGTCGAGTTCTTTTTTTATCTCACGTGTGTCCAGCGAAAATGCATTGCTGTTTTTGATATAGGTGAACAGGAAATCGACCTGCGGATTGCCTGCTATAAGTACGACAAGGGTTTCGGAGATGTTGCCGAGAGGCTTCATGTCTATATGACTTTGTCTGAAAGTAGCGGTTACGATTGTGCCGGAGGTGTCCGCTGTCTTTACAGTAATATCTCCGCCGGTATCCCTGGCTGCCTGCGCAAGGAGCGGAAGCCCGAGACCTACCTTTCTGGTTGTGCGTGTCGTAACGAAAGGGTCGAGGACTTTCAGCCTTATGTCCTCCGGAATGCCCTTGCCGTTATCTTCGATTTCAACGCAGAACAGGTCTTTCGGAGTCTCTTCGGATATCGTGATTTTTACCAGGGTTGCCCCAGCGCTGACCGAGTTTTCAGCTACGTCGAGTATATGGAGGGAGATATCTTCCATGGTTATTGGCTTAAATCAATGTGATTGTGGGCCTTATGTTTTAACATCTCCTGCCGTGTTCTTCAGTTCTTCTTCCACACTGCTATGCCTTCACTATAATATTTTTAATAAAAACTGATTCACGAATTGAACTGTTTATTAAAGTATCGTGACACATAACTCCCAGTCCTCATTTTTCAAGGAAGGTGTGATATAAATCCTGCATGTATCAGCTTTGTTCAGCCCCGACATAGCTAATCCCCTAAGAGGTCTTGCATCTCAGCAGGCGATACGCTTTTAATGTTTGCAATATT
>Ga0316617_100000524_pt1 | contig 10474 bp, 5 predicted proteins | sample OWC_Aug_M1_C1_D2_FD_207801 | JGI IMG/M metagenome (GOLD analysis project Ga0316617, IMG submission 207801) | Wetland soil microbial communities from Old Woman Creek delta, Ohio, United States - OWC_Aug_M1_C1_D2_B | ecosystem: Environmental > Terrestrial > Soil > Wetlands | place: USA: Ohio... | reverse complement strand
AGCATCACCACCTATAATAAAATTACCAGAACCATTAATTTCTGCTCTTACTGCAGAATTACTAACATCAACAAAACGAAGACTTGGAGTTGAAGTATTCCCATAAACATCAAGATACCAAGCAGTTAAATTATCACTTGCTCTACTAAAACTTACCTGACCACCCTCACTAGATGCATCAACTCTACCTGCTCTGATTTCTCCACCAAGGACATCAAGTTTAATTCCTGGTCCTGGATTTGTGGTTCCGATACCGATATTAAAGTTCTCGTCACCGACTAACCAATACTTACTTGGGTTGGCATCAGTTCTTACACCTATTGCTAACTGATAATCTTTTTTAGGACTTGGAGTATCAAATACTTCGCTGTTTGGATCACCCCATTTATTACCACCTTGTCCTATTACAACCTTATAAGAACCTGTATCTATTCCACTAAAACCACCAAGATAAATGCTGTTATTTCCTCCATTAATACTATTTCCACTATAAGATCCTATGAATATATTTTTTATTCCACCAGCATTATATCCCGCAGCATGTCCTATCGCAATTATACTTGATGCGGTTCCAGTAATATTTGATCCAGAATATGATCCTAAGAAAGAATTGTATGATGAGGTTGTTGCATAAATTCCAGAATAAAATCCTAGATAAACGTTTAATTTACCGGTGGTATTTCCTCCGCCGGAGTAAAATCCAAAGAAACTATTACATGCACCTCCTAAATTAAAATATCCAGACTTATGTCCAAAAAAGGAATTTGAAGATCCACCTAGATTAGAGTATCCGCTGAATCCCCCAACAAAAACGTTTTGATTTCCACTAGTATTATCTGTTCCACTATAAGTTCCTATAAAAATATTGCGATCTCCCGTAGTGTTACATTTTCCGGCATAATATCCAATAAAGTTATTACAAGATCCAACAGTATTAAATTGTCCAGCACCATAACCTATAAAATTGTTAAGTGACCCAGTAGTATTGTTTATACCAGTAGTATAATTTCCAATAAAAATATTAGTATTACCTGTTGTATTAGAACAACCTGCATATAGTCCAAAGAAGCTATTATAATATCCACTGGTATTTGAACGTCCAGCATTCATACCCATAAAAATATTAGAATTTCCAGTGGTTGTGGCAGCACCAGTCCCAGACCCGATTAAAATATTATTAAGACCAGTCCAAGAATTAGTAGCCTGTGGTGTTAAACTTGATCCAGTTGTTTCATCACCAATTAATACATTAGTTGAGGAATATGCATATCCAAATACTGTTCCAAATCCTAGAGTTCCATTAATTTGAAGTTTTGTTATTGGGTTTGTGGTTCCTACGCCAACATTAGATGTCGTATGAATTCCAGCATCATTAGAAACCCAATATGTTGTTCCTCCTCCACCACCAGAAACATTTGTAAGACCAGAACCATCACCAACGAATGCCGTTGCTGTTACTGTTCCTTCTACATGGAGTTTAGTTGATGGATTTGTGGTTCCTATACCAACGTTAAAGTTTTCATTACCGACTAACCAATACTTATTTCCATTACCATCAGTATTCATACCAACGGCAAACTGTATATCCTTTGTTGTATCAGGAGAGTCGAAAAAGTTTGACCAGTTATATCCACTACCGATTATAACTTTATTAGATGAAGAGGTCGAAATTCCAGAATATGATCCAAGATATATGTTTCTATTACCAATAGAGTTATAATAACCAGCAACAGATCCAAAGAAATTATTATAATTTCCAGTATTGTTATAATGACCAGTCCATGAACCAAAGAAATTGTTGTAATAACCAGTTTGATTACTATATCCATTACAATAACCAAAGAAATTGTTACATCCTCCAGTTACATTTGTTGCTCCAGTATAATATCCAAAGAAATTATTATAATTTCCAGTTCCACAACAACCAGCACCAATTCCTATAAAAATATTAGCATCAGTATAACTATTTAATGTAGTTGCATATGCACCAGCATATCTTCCAATAAAGATATGACCCCAACCACCATATCCTCCACCAAATGCTCCCGCTCCATCTCCAATCATAACTGATGATTCGGATCCAGTTGCCCATGCTCCGGCATATTTTCCAATAAAAACATTACATTCTCCCCATCCATTTGCATATCCGGCATATGTTCCGAAGAAATTATTATTACACCCTCTTGTATAATTTCCTGCCGCTTTTCCAAAGAAATTATTGCAAAGAGAAGAAGCAGAATATGCTCCAGCTCTATATCCTATAAAATTATTATACTGAAATGGTCCACCTCCAAAAATACTAGCGGCAGCATATGATCCTATGAATGTATTATATTTTGCAGAACATTCTGAAGAAGTAGACCTATCCGAATGATTGTAAAATCCAGAAGAATATCCTATGGCAATAGTGTGTAAAGCTGAAGATTGACCACCAAATTCAATATCACCAACTATTAGTTTTGATAATTTTGTTGTTCCACTAACATTTAAATTAAAAAATTGTCTATTATCAAACTTAAGTGCTGGTTCATTCGTTATCCACGTCTGGAAGGTTGGCTCTCCCAGAAGATTCCTAGTCGGTATAGTTGAAAGAGAGATAGAAGATGTTGTAAATGTTGAAACGCCAACCGTTGTTCCTATTCCAACATTACTTACAACATTAAAAAAGTATGTAGGTTCCCCATCTGTATAACTAAAATCACTTATTACACCAACAGGAGAACGTGGTAAAACATATATACCGTCCCTAACTATCTCTAACTCTTCTACAGAATATCCACCATAAACACCTATACAATTTCCATCAAGATCTAAACTAGCAACAAGTGTAGAAATAGAGTCACTAGTATTTTTACCTATCCAACTTAAATCTGGATTGTTACTTTTATTAAAAAAAGTATTTTTTGTATTAGATGGTGTAGATACATCTGCAGTAAATAGTAATGAATTATTTTTAATTTCTATTTTTGATATGGTGGTTCTTCGTAAATCATTTATCACATCATAACCATTTTCCTCTATTATAGATGGAGCACTTAAAAATCTTTTCCAAACTAAATTTCCTGAGGAATTTAACTTAAAAATATCATAACCAAATGCATGTCTAGATTTGTAATTAATGTTTGTTCCTATTATATAAACATTTCCTGATGAATCTACATCTATGGAATTGGGATATGCATGTAGACTTCCATAAGAAGCAGAACGAAGAGTGTTTGTGTGAATTCTCTTTGTCCACTGTCTTACAAAACTAGAGTTGTATTTTTCCACAATATATCCATGTCCATATCCTGAATCGCCAAGTCCCCAATTAGAAACTCTAGTGAAGAAATATATATTTTCACTATCATCTATGGTTACTTTGAAGAAATTTGTTGGATCACCACTAGAATTAATTGGATTGAACCATTTATCCCAGACAATATCACCATTTAAATCAAGTTTAACAACTCTTACTTTTGTTCCACTACTACTTACCGTTCCTATCCAATATAAATTAGATCCTTTAAAAATAAATCCTTTTTGTCCAAGTATATTATATAAAATTTTACTAAAAACAATATTTCCGGAAGAATCTAATTTATTAATAAATGATCTTATAGATCCATCTATTAATGCTTTTCCAGATGAGTAAATATTTCCACTATTATCACTATATAAAAATACTTTTAAAGGTCTGGTGTTGTAATCAGATATTCCACTATATTCTAGATTAATATTATTAATAGTTTGTTGCCACTGTATAACACCTGATGAATTAAATTTAATATATGATAATGAATTTGCTCCTAAGGGTTCATAATTACTACCTTGAAAATAATAAGTTTCATATGCAACTACAACATCACCATTTGTTGCACTACAAATTCCACAAATTTTAGATGATTTATTATAGTCTGCATTTGTTGATTCTAATGAATAATCCCATTCTAGTTGTTTAGATGAATTTATTTTTGCTATAAATCCTTTTGCTGGAAAGTATAAACCACCACCATAATATGCATCATCAAATCCTCCAACAATATATGTGTTGTTATTACCATCTGTTACAAAATCAGTATGAACTGCAGAATATGTCCCAATACCTCTATATTGTTCAACATCAAAATTTCCATAAGTTATAATATAATTTGAAGTGCTTCCAATAGAAGGACTTCCAATATTAACTATTGAAGTAACTACCGTAGTTCCTATTCCAACATTACCTAATGTATGAATACCTGCTGAAGTTCTTACAAAATCTGATGTTCCTCCTCCACCACCAGAAACATTTGTAAGACCAGAACCATCACCAACGAACTTGGTTGCCGTTATAATTCCAGAACCAGAATCAATCTTAATATTATTTCCTACTTCTAAACCGTTCTTAACTCTAAAATTCTGATTAGTCAAGGTTCCACTATCCCCTTAATGACTTTCTGGTATTTATAAAAAAACCTCCTGACGGAGGTTTCGTATTATTGGTTTTCTATTGCTTCTATGATTTGATCAATATCAAAAATATCTTCTCTCTCATTAAATGGATACTCGTATTCAACGCCCATAAAATCAAAATCAAACAAATAACTTCCAGGAAGTTTAAAGTTACCTGGTTTGATTGATTCTATGTTGGTATGAAGTTCATGACCAAAAACTTTGGGACTAGTTCCGTTCCATAAAACAACAGAAGGAAGATCTAGAGCAGCGGCAGCATGTTGAAGGCAACTGTCAATCAAGACTCTCTTTTCGCTGTGAAGAACAATACTCAAAAACTCCATAGTAGACAACTGAGTATCTTTATCCCACTGAACTGGAGTGGCATTCATCAACTTTGGTGAATTGACCTTTGTAACCTGATAGATTGTATATTTCTTGTGATACTTATCTACAATCTGCTGGGCAATATCAAAAGGCATGTCTCTTGCCCACATGTATGGTTTTGCATCTGGTGAAACAAGACCGCCATTTGTATGTAAAACCATTACTGGTTTTTTCTTCACCCATACATCTTTGGAGATTTTCTTTTGAAGTGCATTAAACACCACTTCTGGTTTCTCCCCATTATATTCTAACTGATACATCTTGCACCAGGTTTGAACTAATGGAAGTTTTTTATGAATGTGATCGGTCGTAAAATAAGGTTCATTATGGAAAATTAATGAGTCCTTATCTTCAATATAATTCTGATAGAAATAACTTGTATTACCTAGTTGATAAACACGATCAACAAAATCCAAATTAATAAAAATATCCTGATAGACACAGACTACGATGAGTTTTCTATCAGGATGATTATTCTTGATACATCTTGCAACTGCAGTCGCTACAATATGTTTGCCCAATCCACCATGAACGTGGAAAATACTATATTTTTCAGTCATAAATTAAAGAGTTGAAAGGTATTCTATTGCCTCTGTTACTGTTTGTTGTAGGCTAGTTAAATCTGGAGAAGTTGCCAATACATCAGCATCAGAAAGAACACTTTGAATATACTTAACCCCTCTAGAAATTTTTTGATTTGTATTAGGGTCGTTATTAGTAATTAGTTCTTGTATTTCGTTTGCCGTAACTCCTGCTGCTTCCAGTTTCTTTTCAACAAGAAGTGTCTTAAGAATTTGATTCTGAGATTCATTAACTAAATTAATATTACGAAGTTGAACTTCGGCATTTGAAACCAGTTCTTCATATCTGGTAAATTCTTCTGGAGTTAAATTATCAGTATTAACTTTTGAAAGTCTATTTAACATATTTTCTGTTTGCTTTTGAAGTCCTTTAAATTGAGATGGTCTCATAATTATTCTACAGGAATAAATGCTTGACCAAGAGATACTGCTTCTTCAAAATTCACAAGAAGTGGAGATCCAGAATTTGCAATATTTTCTTTAGATAGCATCAGGGAAAGATGATCAATATTTCTTTTAATGGTTGAATGGACATTATCATTATGCTCTCCAGCGGCAACTAATTCACGAACTAGTTGTTCGCTGTGACCCATGGCTTCAATATGCTTGGCAACCTTTTGCTCTTCGGTTAATTCTTCTCTATTAGGACGTGGCATTTGTAATCTCCTTATTTTACAATATTTATTCCAGTATTAGCATTTCTCCAGAATTCTGCACCTTGACATTTCTCTAGAATTTTTTCCGAAAGAACCTCTTTTGGATCTGGTGATTCTGATTTTAGTTCTGGGCGAACATTATGCATATCGGCAAGACCATAAGTAATAATATCTCTTTCACGATTTTGATTTTCTAGTGAATTAAAATCGTGCTCATAGTATTCTTCTTCAAGAAACTCGTAGACTGCCTTCATCGTTTTCTCTGGATTTTTAACCAGATCTTTATACTCAATCAGATGAACACGATCACCGAATTCTTGGCGATATACTTCGGCAAGAGCATTCATGGATTGACCAAGAATTCCCTCTGGGCCAGCAATAAACTCACAACGATTATCATCATTTAGAGGAATATTTTTCTTGACGAGTTGCTCATCAATAAAATTAATTCTTGGCATTCCTTCTTGATAAGGATTGCGACGAATCATAGTAATAAATGAGGTTAAAATCTCATCAATAGATCTGACTGGAACAAGAATTTTTGCCTTCTGACGAATATATCCTTCAATATAAGGAACTCTTGCAGTCCATGCACGATTCTTATCAATCACCACAGGAGAATCTACATCACTATAGAACTGATGAATGATTGAAGAAATCATCAGATCTGCCTGAGCAGGTTTTGGATATCCAAAGAACAGTTCATCATTCTGAAGATGATTTTCAACAGTATACATCGTTGAAAGAACTGGACTTGATGGTCCAGAATAGAATCTAGGATTCTGGTTTAGAATTGCCGAAAGAGCAGAACTTCCAGATCTAGGAAGTCCTGCCATGAAATAGAATGTTTTTTGTTCAGGATTTTGAGCGGCTGATGAAAAAAATCCACCTTTAATCTTATTTTCAGACATGAGTTAATTATATTCTAGTTGCAATAAAGTTGACAATATAATTGGTCGTTGAAGTTGAGGATGCAGTTGCTACCAGTCTAACATTTCCTCCGGAAATGTCAACATCAAATGCTGCAACTTCAGTATTATATATGTTACCATACTGGGTATCATAAGCATTAGTTCCATCATGAATGGCAAGAATCTTAATTGCCTGATAATTGGATCCTTGTGATGCCTGAATTGTATATTCGACAGAACGATAAACAGAGGTTGATAACCCAGAATGAATACCAGTTGTAACTGTTGAGGCAGTCGATGCCTGAACAGAACCATAAAGAGTTGTCTGATTGATGAAAATGTTTCCACCAACAGATAATTTTTCGGATGGATTTGTCGTTCCGATACCGATATTAAAGTTCTCGTCACCAACTAACCAATACTTACTTAGATTTGCATCGGTTCTTATACCAATTGCAAGTTGATAATCCTTGGTGATGTCTGGAGAGTCAAAATTATTACCCCAGTATTCACCAGAACCAATAACGACTTTATAAGATGCTGAAGTTGATAATCCAGTATAATTTCCTAAGAAAGTATTAAAGCAACCAGACTGATTATAATGACCTGCACCATTTCCAAAAGAACTATTATATGATCCAGTTGTGTTGTAATATCCTGCATTACTTCCAAAGAAACTATTACTCCCACCTATTGTATTATAGTATCCAGATCCACTACCAACGAAGTTATTCCAAGATCCTGTAGTGTTGTAATATCCAGAATCACGCCCTATAAAAGAATTTCTATATGAAGTTGTGTTGTAATAACCAGAACTAGATCCTAAAAAGATATTACTATCTCCAGTAGTATTTGTATATCCTGAACGATCACCAAAGAAATTATTAAATTTTCCTGTTGTATTGGAAGGACCAGCATACCATCCTATGAAATTATTAGACCTACCTTCTTCTCCAATTGGAACTTGAGGGATATTGGATTTTCCAGCACCTTGTCCTATAAAAATATTTTTGCCGATAGTATTATAAGTTTCTGATTTTATTCCTGTTACAGTTAAGTTAATGTCATCCGTAGGGGAAGTTCCACCAACTAAATTTCCTGGAACAGTTATTCTCTCATAAAGTGAGAAATTTTTAGTTCCGGCAAGACCATCTCCCCAATACGCAAGCCCTCCGCTACTATTTCTAGTAAAATAAAATATAAATCCTGTTCCAGATAAATTACCAGATAAATTAGATACAGTATAGGATTGATTTGCCGCACCTGGAACTATTGAAAATGAAAGATCTATACCAGTTACTGATCCACCACTAATAGAAGTAACGGTAATTCTTAAATCATTTGTTGGAGTAGATCCTCCTATTAAATTTCCTGGTATTATAATTCTTTCACCAACAACAAATCCAGATCCTCCATTTCCAATACTATGTCCATTAAGTAGTCCTATACTGTTTCTATATAAAGTTGCCGTAAATCCAGTTCCACTTAAACTTCCACTTCTATTAGTAACAGTATAGTTTTGATTTGCCTGAGAGTTAATTAAATTTCCAATAACATAAGCGGTAACAATACCAGTTATTGCAGTTGTAACTGACGAAATTGAAACTTTTATGTCTGATTGTGTAAAGACAACTCCAGTAGTTCCACCTATACTAAGAACAGAAACTGGATTTGTAGTTCCTATGCCAACCTTACCTAGTGTATGAATACCAGCACCAGTTCTTACCCAATCAGAAGATCCAGAACCCGCTGGGATAATTGCAGTTACTGTGGCAATACCAGATCCAAAATTAACATCCAAATAATCGCCAAAGTCTATGGTTGCTGCCGTTCCTACAAGTGATCCACTATCTCTTATTTCTATACCAGAACCAGATGCAACAATACCACTAAGACCAGAACCATCACCAACAAACTTAGATGCCGTTATGATGCCTGTGGTATTAATACTTGATGTGGTCCCAAAACCTACTGCGACCGTTGCAATACCAGCAGTCTGTGCATAAGTAGCAATACCTGCAATTTGTGTATATAAAGATGTTGTAGAAAGACCTGAAGTTGTTGCAAAGGTTGCTATTCCTGTTGTTTGTGCGTAAGTTGCGCTTACAGCGACAGTTGCAATACCAGAGGTTTGTGCGTAAGTTGCGCTTCCTGCGACTGTTGCAATACCCGCAGTTGATGCATAAGTCGCTATTCCAGTAGTAGATGAATAAGTAGCAATACCTGCAGTAGATGAATAAGTCGCTATTCCAGAAGTATTAGCATAAGTCGCTATACCTGCTCTTGTAGAATAAGTCGCTATACCAGAAGTAGATGAATAAGTCGCTATACCAGAAGTAGATGAATAAGTCGCTATACCAGAAGTATTAGCATAAGTCGCTATTCCAGTAGTAGATGAATAAGTAGCAATACCTGCAGTTGATGCATAAGTAGCAATACCTGCTGTGGTTGCATAACCACTAGATGCCGCAAGATTTACTCCACCAGCATAAATTGCGGTTGCACTGACGATACCTGTAGTTCCATAAACGGTAACACCAGATCCAATAATAATATTGTTTCCATTACCATCAAGAGTAATTGATGATGTTCCTATGGTAAGAATGCCAGTAATTCTTGCATTACCTTCTACAAGAAGTGCCGTTGCTGCTGTCCCAACGATATGAAGATTTGCATTTGGGGTTATAGTTCCAATTGAAACATTACCAAATGTATGAATTCCTAATGATGTTGTAATCCACTGAGAAGAACCAATAGAAACAGTAACATTAGAAAGGTCTGCTCTCGCTAATTCAAATCCACCAGTGGTAATGCCATTATGAACACGAAGAGAATTAGTAAGAGTGTTGAACGAAATTTCTCCAGCAGCACCCTTAAAGTTATTATTCTGACTTGAATTTCCTCTTCTAAACTGTACTTGGGTAGGCATTATAATAGTTTTTTAGTTATTTATTATGATTAACGTGCTGCCATGAAAGCAGTAAAATTGACAAATATTTAATTTTCTTGTCTTTTGACTCCTCTTGGAAATACTTGTCCGATAGGATTTCTATTACCTGTTAAATAACCAGACCTAGTTTTATTTATTACTCCCGATGGACCAGAAGAAAGACCGACTACTAAATTTATAATTCCCGATTCATTTGCTCTAGAAGACGAATAATTTCTTGGATATAATTGTCCAGTTAAAGGTCTTCTGTCACTAAAATATCCAGTATTTGTTGAACTAAAGATACTTAGTCCAACATTAACAACAGGAACCGTGTATAAACCTGTTACGATTGGATTAGTTCCAGATCCTGGGAAATTTATCGGTGATCTTCCATCAGTAATCGTTTGAGTATATGATGATGTTGATTGAATTTGATAAATTTTACTTGTATCTATTCCAGATGTTGCGAAATTAAAAACACCTAATTGTTGATATGGATATGGTTCTGGTATATAAGAAATAACTGATTCATATACATATGGACTAGTCGATTGAACGATATAGTTTTTAGATGTATCTATTCCAGATGTTGTT
>Ga0316617_100000522_pt1 | contig 10490 bp, 9 predicted proteins | sample OWC_Aug_M1_C1_D2_FD_207801 | JGI IMG/M metagenome (GOLD analysis project Ga0316617, IMG submission 207801) | Wetland soil microbial communities from Old Woman Creek delta, Ohio, United States - OWC_Aug_M1_C1_D2_B | ecosystem: Environmental > Terrestrial > Soil > Wetlands | place: USA: Ohio... | reverse complement strand
CAAGGCAGTTCCGTGCGTGAGGCGGCTTGCCGCACAGCTGTGTGGGCTGCCCAACAGACGATGCGTGGGTGATTGCCTAGCCTCAAAAAGGGGTGACCGGGGCGCAGCATGTCGTCTCGCTCAATTCCCTGACAACCTTTCACTGGAGATGGACATGAACTACGAAGAACGCGATTCATACGGCATGTACAAGGTATCAACGATCAACGCTTCGGGCCCCGATGCGAGCCACGGCCCAGGGCCAAATCTGATGGGCGCCGACACCCTCATCGGCAATGACGTTTTCAACAAGGATTCCGTGGATATCGGCGACATCAAGGAGATCATGATCGACATGCGTACTGGACGGGTGAGCTACGCCGTACTGTCGTTCGGCGGCTTCCTGGGTATGGGCGAGAAACTCTTCGCTGTGCCGTGGGAAGCCCTGAAGCTGGACACGATGAACAAGCGCTTCGAGCTCGACGTCAAAAAAGAGCGGTTGGAGAGCGCCCCCGGCTTCGACAAGAACAAGTGGCCCGACATGGCCGACAAGTCCTGGGAAGCAGGCATCCACGCCTATTACGGCACGAAACCTTACAGCGAGCTACCGCGCGTCTGAGGCCGTCGGCCCGGCTAATGGCAATGATCTCGGCTGAACCATAACCATTGGATGAATCCTGAATGGAGTTCAAGGACTACTACCAGATCATGGGGGTGGCACGCGATGCCACCCAGGACGAGATCAAGCGCGCCTATCGCCAGCTTGCCCGTAAATATCATCCCGATGTCAGCAATGATCCCGCCGCCGAGGTCCGTTTCAAGGAACTCGGCGAGGCCAATGCGGTACTCAAGGATCTCGAAAAGCGTGCTGCCTACGACCAACTGGGCAGCAACTGGAAAGCGGGGCAGGATTTCCGTCCGCCGCCGGACTGGAACGCTGGCTTCGAGTTTTCCGGCGATGGCTCGCAGGGCGCCGATGCGGGAGATTTCAGCGACTTCTTCGAATCGCTGTATGGGCGCGGTTTCACCGGGGGTGGCCGGGCGCGTCCGGACTTTCATGCGCGGGGCGAAGATCATCACGCCAAGGTCATGATCGACTTGGAGGATGCCTACAATGGGGCCACCCGCGTCATCACGCTGCGCACGCCCGAGGTCGATGCCCATGGAAGGGTAGCGATGCGCAGCCACAAGCTTAATGTGACCATCCCGCGCGGTGTCCGCGCCGGGCAGCATATCCGTCTGGCGGGGCAGGGCGCGCCGGGGATCGGGCAGGGCAAGGCGGGCGACCTCTATCTGGAGGTCGGATTCAATCCGCATGCACATTTTCGGGTCGAGCAGCGCGATGTCTATCTCGACCTGCCGCTGGCCCCCTGGGAAGCCGCGTTGGGCGCCACGGTCACGGTGCCGACACCGGGTGCTGCGGTCGACCTCAAGATTCCGCCCAATTCCACGGCCGGCGGCAAGCTGCGCCTGAAGGGCCGCGGCATCCCCGGCACAACGCCGGGTGATTTTTACGTCGTCCTGCAGATCGCCCTGCCAGCGGCCGAGTCTGAATCGGAAAGGGCCTTCTACGCAGCCATGGCCGATCAGTTCAAATCCTTCAAGCCGCGCACCAGACTGGGAGCCTGAGCATGGAAAACGACAAAATGCTGCCGCAACCGAGCGCGATCATCCTCGAAGAACAGACCGGGCTGACGCTGACCGAGGTCTGCCAGGCCTGCGCGGTGCGCGTCGAGTACATCGTCGAACTGGTCGACGAGGGCGTGCTGAACCCGCTTGGCCGGGAACCGCATCGCTGGCGTTTCACCGGCACCCACCTGCGCCGTGCCACGGTCGCCCTGCGCCTGCAGCGCGATCTCGGCGTCAATCTGGCCGGTGCTGCGCTGGCGCTGCAGTTGCTGGACGAAGTCGAAGCCCTGCAGGCGCGGCTTCTGGCCATGGGCAGGAATTGACCAGCTAGCCGATGGGCGAACTGACTGCGAAATACTTAAATGAGGAGTCGAATCATGGAATGGCGCAATACAAACGACCGTTATGGATCGTTATCCGTAGGACTCCATTGGCTGATGTTGCTGCAACTCGTCGCGGTCTATGCCTGCATCGATCTGCGTGAATTCTTTCCCAAGGGTAGCGATCTGCGCGAGGGCTTGAAAGTCTGGCACTTCATGTTGGGCCTGTCGGTTTTCCTGCTGGTCTGGATTCGCCTTGTTGTCCATATGACGGGGCCTGTACCCAACATCGTGCCAGCCCCGCCGGCCTGGCAAAGCGCGCTGGGCAAGCTGGTGCATGTCGCGCTATACGGGTTAATGATTGCCTTGCCGGTGCTGGGGTGGCTGATTCTAGGGGCCGAAGGCAAGGTGACCCCGTTTTTCGGTTTGCAACTGCCGGCGCTGGTTGCCGAAGACAAGAATCTGGCTGAATGGCTCAAGGAAATCCATGAAACCGGCGGGACGATAGGGTATTTCGTCATTGGCCTGCACGCCCTGGCCGCCCTGTTTCATCATTATGTACAGCGGGACAACACGCTGAGCCGGATGTTGTTGACACGTCCATGAGTAATTCATGGAAATTGACATGACCTCGCCCGCCACGCTCCTCGATACCGAAGAACTTGAACGGATGAATGCTTGGTGGCGTGCCGCCAATTACCTGTCGGTCGGGCAGATCTACCTGCTTGCCAACCCGCTGCTCAGGGAGCCGCTCAGCCGGGCGCACATCAAGCCGCGCCTGCTCGGCCACTGGGGCACCACGCCCGGGCTCAACTTCATATACGTGCATATGAACCGGGCGATCCGGCAGCACGACCTGAACATGATCTTCATCGCCGGCCCCGGCCACGGCGGCCCGGCAGTGGTGGCCAACACATACCTCGAAGGCAGCTACAGCGAGCTGTACCAGGACATATCGCAGGACGAGGAGGGCATGCGCCGCCTGTTCCGCCAGTTTTCCTTTCCCGGCGGCATTCCCAGCCATGTTTCCCCGGATACGCCGGGTTCGATCCACGAAGGCGGCGAGCTGGGTTATGCGCTGTTCCATGCGTATGGTGCGGTGTTCGACAACCCGGACCTGATCGCCTGCTGCGTCGTCGGCGACGGCGAAGCGGAAACCGGGCCGCTCGCCACCTCCTGGCATTCCAACAAGTTCCTCAATCCGCGCCTCGATGGTGTCGTGCTGCCCATCCTCCACCTCAATGGCTACAAGATCGCCAACCCGACCGTGCTGGCCCGGATCAGCCACAGCGAGCTCGAGTGCCTGTTCGTCGGGTACGGCTACAAGCCCTATGTCGTCGAAGGCGACGATCCGGAAGCCATGCATCGACTGATGGCTGACGCGGTCGACACTGCACTGGCCGAGATTTCCGAAATCAAGCGCACTGCCTGGCAGGGCGGCGAGGATATCCGCCCGCGCTGGCCGATGATCATCCTGCGTTCGCCCAAGGGGTGGACCGGGCCGAAAACGGTCGATGGCAAGAAAAGCGAAGGCTCGTGGCGTTCGCACCAGGTACCGTTCAGCGACATGGACAAGCCGGAGCACGTACAATTGCTGGCCGAGTGGATGGCATCCTACCGGCCGGACGAACTGTTCGATACCGCTGGCCGGCTGATCCCCGAAATGGAAGCACTCGCGCCAGCCGGCGACCGCCGCATGGGCGCCAATCCGCACGCCAATGGCGGCGCCTTGCTGCGCGACCTGCAGTTGCCGGATTTTCGCGACTACGCAGTGGCCGTGCCGGCGCCTGGTGGCTCGGTGGCCGAGGCGACGCGGACCATGGGAATATTCCTGCGCGACGTAATGCGCCGGAACCCCGACAATTTCCGCGTCTTCGGCCCCGATGAAACCGCCTCCAACCGGCTCGGGGCACTGTTCGAAGTCACCGACCGCACCTGGATGGCCGAGCGCTTCGCCGATGACGACCATCTGGCGCCGGACGGCCGGGTCATGGAGATCCTCTCCGAACACGCCTGCCAGGGCTGGCTCGAGGGCTACCTGCTGACCGGCCGCCACGGCCTGTTTTCCTGCTACGAAGCCTTCATCCACATCGTCGATTCGATGTTCAACCAGCACGCCAAGTGGCTGAAGATGTGCGGCGAGATTCCCTGGCGGCGGCCGATCGCCTCGCTCAACATCCTGCTTACCTCGCACGTCTGGCGCCAGGATCACAACGGTTTCTCGCACCAGGATCCGGGCTTCATCGATCATGTGGTCAACAAGAAGGCCGACATCATCCGCGTCTATCTGCCGCCCGATGCCAACACGTTGCTTTACGTCACCGACTGCTGCCTGAGGAGCCGCAACCTGGTCAATGTCATCGTCGCCGGCAAGCAGCCGGACCGCCAATGGCTCGACATGGAAGCGGCAATCAACCACGCCAGCGCCGGCATCGGCCTCTGGGAATGGGCCTGCAATGACCAGCCGGGCGAACCGGACATCGTTCTGGCAGCGGCCGGCGACGTGCCGACGCTGGAGATGCTGGCTGCCATCGACATGTTGCATCGACTGGCGCCGGACCTGAAAATCCGCTTCATCAACGTCGTCGACCTGATGACCCTGCAGCCGCAGGAAGAGCACCCGCACGGCCTGTCGGGCGACGAATTCGACTCGCTGTTCACGACCGACAAGCCGATCCTCTTCGCCTACCACGGCTACCCGTGGCTGATTCACCGCCTCACCTACCGGCGCAGCAATCACGGCAACCTGCACGTGCGCGGCTACAAGGAGGAGGGCACGACGACGACACCTTTCGACATGGTCGTGCTCAATACCCTCGACCGCTTCCATCTGGTCATGGACGTCGCCCGCCGGGTGCCCAGGCTGCACGCGCAGGCGGCGCACATCAAGCAGGCCATGCGCGACAAGCTCAACGAGCACACGCAGTACATCCTCGAACACGGCGAAGACATGCCGGAAATCCGCGGCTGGCAATGGCCGGGGCCAAAATCATGAGCGAAAACCCGCTTCTGGCACTCAAGGCGCTCGGCCAGCACATCTGGCTCGACAATCTGTCGCGGACCCTGCTTCGCGAGGGGGGGCTGCAGCGCCTCATCGACGAGGACGGCGTCGACGGCGTCACGTCGAATCCCGCCATCTTCGAGAAAGGCATCGCCGGCAGTCCTTACTACCGGGGCGACCTGGAACGCCTGCGCGGGGCCGGGCTGGACGTCGAAGCCTGTTACGAATCGCTGGTCATTGCCGACATCCAGGCGGCCTGCGCCCTGCTTCAGCCGGTCTACGCCGACAGTCTGGGCGAGACCGGCTACGTCAGCCTGGAGGTATCGCCCGAACTGGCGCACGACACAGCCGCGACCGTCGCCGCCGCGCATCGCCTGCGGCAGGCGGTCGGGCGCGCCAACGTCCTCATCAAGGTGCCGGGTACGCCAGCAGGAATTGGTGCTTTCGAGCAGTTGACCGCAGCAGGCCTCCGGGTCAACGTCACGCTGATCTTTTCACTGGCGCAGTACGCAGCGGTGGCGCAGGCTTATCTGCGCGGCGCGCAAGCCTGGCTGGACGGCGGCGGAATCCCCGAGCAGTTGCGCTCGGTGGCCAGCATCTTCCTGAGCCGTGTCGATACCGCGGTCGACCAGCGCCTCGACGCGCTGGGCACCGCAGGGGCCAAGGGGCTGCGGGGGCAGGCGGGCGTGGCGCTGGCCAGGACCTGCTATCAGCGCTACCGGGAAATCTTCCACGGGCCGGACTTTGCGCCACTCAGGGTAGCCGGCGTGCGACCACAGACGCTGCTTTGGGCGAGCACCGGCAGCAAGAATCCGGCGTACAGCGATGTGCTCTATGTCGAAGCACTGATCGGCCCGGAAAGCATCAATACGCTGCCCGACGCGACCCTGGCCGCGTTTCGCGACCACGGCCGGGCGGCGACGCATTTGACGGATGGTTTGGAAGACGCGCAAGCCCATATGCATGCGCTCGAGGCAACGGGTATCGATCCGGCTGAACTCGGCGAACGCCTGCAGGTTGACGGTCTGCGCCTGTTTGCCGAGGCCTACAAAAAACTCCTGACCAGCCTGCAGATGCGAGCAAAAGGCTGAAACAAGGTACTCCGGATTTGCTCATGCCCGGACACTCGAGCGGGTTCCGGCCGCAGTCATGAAGAAGTCGTTCCTGTGTGCGTTGGCGCACGGACTGATACGCCCGGGCCGGGCTTAATTGAAAGGTAATGGGTGTCTGAATGGCCTGGAGTTCAGGGGGTGTCTCCTTCTGGCAGCATTCGCCAAAATCAGATGAAAGAAATGAGGAAATGAAAATGCGGAAAATTGGCTATGTGATCCCTCTCGTTGGGGCTTTGTTCCTATCGACGACGCCTGCCATTGCTCAGGTGAGCATCGGCATCGGACTTCCCGGGGTGAGCATTGGTGTCAATTTCCCGGTTTACCCGCAGCTCACCCGGATCCCGGGTTACCCGGTCTATTACGCGCCGCAACTCGGTTCAAATTTCTTCTTTTACGATGGCATGTACTGGGTTTACGAGGGAGACAACTGGTACGCGAGTTCCTGGTACAACGGCCCTTGGGAATTCGTGGGTCCACAGGCGGTGCCGCTGTACGTCCTGCGCATCCCGGTGCGCTACTACCGGGCGCCTCCTGCATACTTCCGCGGTTGGCAGCGGGATGCGCCGCCACGCTGGGGCGATCACTGGGGCAATGACTGGGCGCAGCAGCGCAGCGGATGGGACAGGTGGAACCGTGGTTCGGCACCGGCGCCAGCACCGCTGCCGACCTACCAGCGCCAGTATGCCGGGGATCGCTATCCCCATCAGGTGGAGCAGCAACGCAATATTCACAACGAGAAGTACCGCTACCAGCCGCGCGATGCGCAGGTGCGGCAGCAACAACAGGCGTCGCCCGCCCGAATGGCCCCCGTGCCTGCACAGCAGGATCGCCCGGAAGCGCGTCAGCAGGATCGGCAGAGGGTGCCTCAGCAGGAAACTCCACGCCAGCAGCCACAGCAGAGAAGCGGTGAAGATGCTCAGCGGGCAGCCCCGGCACAAGCCCCCGTTCAGCAAAGGGGGCCGGTCGACCGGGATCAGATGCAAGCGCCGCGGCAAGCGCCTGAACAGCGTCAGCAGCAAGCGCCGGTATCAAGGCAAGCTCCCCAGGAGCAGGGACGTGGTCAAGGGCAAGACAAGGTGCGTGAACAAGCCCCCGCTCAGCAAAGGAGTCCGGCCGACCGGGATCAAATGCAAGCGCCACGGCAAGCGCCTGAACAGCGTCAGCAGCAAGCGCCTGCACAACATAAACAGCAAGCCCCCCAGGAACAGGGTCGCGGTCAGGGGCAGGAGAAGGAGCGGGACTCAGGTGACGGGCACGGTCAGGGTCAGGGACGAAACAAGTAACTTTGTGATGACGTTGACGGCGGCCTTCTGAACCACACGAAGCGTGTTCTTTTCATTGAAGATGGTTACCGCACAAGGTTTCCGGCAGCGAATTGACAGCTCGTCAGACTGGAATTGGTTTGATGCTGCTCCTTTGATGGTCGAATTGCATCTGACGGCTCGGGGCCGTGACTTTCCTCAAATCAATTGCCCGGTGCGTCCGTGAGTCCGCAGCGTCTGTGCCTTCAGCAAAGTCCGGTTGATCTGGTTGGGCTCCCCCAAGCGACCTGCAGGGCGGTATCCTCGACACATGCATTCAATTCATTTGCCAAGCGTAGCGCGTTGGCTGCTGGCCGTGCTGCTCGGGGTGCTTCTGTTCTGGCTGGCCCTGCCGCGATTGCTCGGCCTGGCGGCAGAGCGTTGGCTGGCGATCCCTGGCCTTGAGGCATTGCACGTCGATATCGAGAAAGTCGGTGGCGGGCACGCGCACGTGAGCGAACTGCGCGCCGTCTATCGCAGTGCCGGCGGCCACCGTTTCAAGATTGCCCTGCACGATGTCGCAGTCGACTATGCGCTGGCAGGTCGCCATATCGAGAGCCTCGATATTGCCCGCGGCGAGCTGGAGATTTCCCCCGGGCAGGTGTCACAAGTCTCACCCTGGCCAGAACTTGAGTGGCCCCCGCTGCCCTTGAGCGAGGCGCAAGTCGGCGACCTGCGGGTAACGGTTAACTGGCCGGAGCGTCGGCCGCTGGAAGCGCAGGGCAACTTGCGTTTTCGGCAGACTGCGGGGCAGTTGCAGATGGAATTCCGACCGGCTGCCGACCTGTTGCGAATAACGGCGAGTCAACCGCAACTTCCCGACAATGAGCTTGAAGTCCATGCCGAGTGGCTGCCCGCCGCCGGCCCGGCGGCACAGGCGTGGCTGCACATCGCTCGCCAGCCCGACCAACAACCGGCAAGGCTCGTCGCCCAGTTGCCGCTCCCTGCGCTGAGCGAACTAGGCCGCATTTTCGGCCTGGCCATGCCGTTGACCGCAACAGGCGGCGTGGCAATGCTGAAGGCGGAAGCGCTTTTGGGTGAGACGGCCGGAACCATCCGTGCGATCAGCGGCGAAGCGGAATTTTCGGATGCCCGACTGCAGGTGGCGGAGATAGCGAGTCCACTGGCAATTGCGCTTGCCGGCAAACTGGGTTTTTCCTGGCAGCCGACACATGCACAGCTTGAATTGCAGCCTGGGCTGAACTGGCAGGTAATGGCCGAGGGGGAGCAGTCGCTGCAGGCAAGCGGTCGGCTTGACCGGGCGTTTGCAGTCCGCGTGGACGATGGGGTGGCGATCAGTGACGCCGAGTTTCCATTCGCGGTGGACTCGCCCCAATGGGGGCAATGGGAGGGCGCGGTACAGCGCGTCAGGTTGAACGGCGGGGCCGGCTTGGCTGATTGGCGTGCCGCCGAAGTCCAGTTGCGCATCAAAGGGCAGTTGAAACAGTGGCAGCGGGATTCAGTCCAGATGCGCGGCATGCAGGCGGCGGGCAAGGTGGCGCTGCACTGGTCGCACCCGGCCGAACTACGCAGCGAGCTCGCCTTGCAGCTCGACGTCCAGCGACTGGCGTGGTTGGGAGATTCGCCGCTGACCGTGAGCAAGTCCACATGGATGCTAAGTGCCGAAGCGGCGGCCAAGGCTGACGGTGAGTTCTGGAAGACTCTGGCCGTGCATGGCGAAGCTAGCAGCCCGCAACTGAGAGTGGCGCAGGGTTCGGCCCGGGCGCTGACGCTCGGCCCGAGCCGACTGCAGGTTGTGCAATTCCGCCCGGCCGGGCCGGAGGGCGCCCAGGGTGAATTGTTGCTGGCGGCCGACGCCATGCGGATCGGCACCTGGCCGGCACCCGCTCTGCGCGCTCGTCTGCGCCTCGATGGCGGCGCCTTGCGCGGCGATGGTGGCTTGCAGTTGCATGGGACAGAAGTGCTCCGCTTTGTCGGGACGCACGCGCTTTCAAAAGGCTGTGGCGAAGCGACGCTGACGACACAGCAATCCCTGCAAACGCTGGGCAAGTTGTTGCAGCCGCGTCCGCCCGCACTGCTCCCGCTCGACTTGCAGGTAGGCGAGGCCGATGCGCGCTTCACGATGGGCTGGTGTACGCAGCCACGCCTGCGCTTTGACGCCAAAGGAAGCCTGCAGGTGCGCGATGCCGCCCTCGGCTGGGAACGGGCGCGGGCCGAAGCGGTTCAGCTCATGCTGCAGCTTGACGGATTGAATCCGCTGCAAGGCCGCATCCGGCTTGCCGCGCAACGCGGCGAACTGGCAACCGGCACGCCGCTGTCTGACCTGAACGTCGATCTGGCGCTGGCGGCGCAGACGCTCCGCCTGCATGCACTGCACGTCAAGCTGCTCGGCGGCAGCGTGTCCAGCGAGCCGCTCAGCCTGCCATGGCCGCCAGCGGAGCAAACCCTGCCGCTGGAAATTCGCCAGATCGATCTGGGCCAACTGCTCGCTCTGCCCAAGGTTCACGGTTTGTCAGGGAGCGGCCGGCTGGATGGCGTGCTGCCGCTCGTCTATCGCGACGGCAGCGTGGAAGTCCGCGACGGCCAGCTGAACGGCCTGGGCGCCGGCACCATCAAGTACGCGCCGGCCGGGTCGATTCCGGACAACCCGGGCTTGCAGGCCTTGCGTAACTTCCACTACCGGCAACTGGGCATACACGTGTGGTATGTCTCCGATGGGACTTACCGGACGCAGGCAACACTTGAAGGCAACAACCCCGATTTCTACAATGGGTATCCCATACGTTTCGGGCTCAACATCAACGGCAAGTTGCCGGGCTTGTTCCGCTCGGCAGTTTTTTCCGGTGATTTCAATCGACACATTCTGGAACAATTGCAATCGGGCAAACTGGAATAGTTTTGTTAAGCTGGCCCTATCCTCTTTCGGAGCACACTCATGCCCAGTAAATCTCCTCTGCTTTCCCTTGCTGCGCTGGCACTGCTCCTCGCCGCGTGTTCCCCGACCGTGCAACTCCAGGCGCCGGACAAACCCATCGAAATCAACATGACCGTGAACATCAAGCACGAAATCCTGGTCAAGGTTGAAAAGGAAGTTCAGCAATTATTCGATTCGAACAAGGGCCTGTTTTGATCAACGCCCCACTTGACCAAGGAAATGCCATGAAAACATTTATGAAAGCATGTTTGT
>Ga0316617_100000521_pt1 | contig 10495 bp, 8 predicted proteins | sample OWC_Aug_M1_C1_D2_FD_207801 | JGI IMG/M metagenome (GOLD analysis project Ga0316617, IMG submission 207801) | Wetland soil microbial communities from Old Woman Creek delta, Ohio, United States - OWC_Aug_M1_C1_D2_B | ecosystem: Environmental > Terrestrial > Soil > Wetlands | place: USA: Ohio... | reverse complement strand
CCGCGTCAATCATAACAAGCTGCTGTGGCGACTGGACCATCCCCAGGTCCTGGGGAAGACCGGATATACGCGCTCGGCTCAGCATTGCTACGCGGGGATGGCGTATTACGATGACCGCCGCGTGTCCGTGGTTATCCTCAAGAGCCGGAAGCCGTGGTCCGACATCTTTTCTCTCTTGAGAGTTTCCGGAAAGACCAGGCGCTAGCCGGCCGCAAAGGCGGCCCACCGACGCACCGCCTCATCCGGGACATGGGGGAGGGCCGCGCCCACGTCCCCCTCCTGACGAGCCCCTGAGACGGCTGCTGGTGTCACGCCCTGCCACACTCTTCCCGCTTCAGCGATTGCCTTGAACAGCACCGGTTAGGCTGTTAGCATCCCTTGACGGTGCGTGGGGTAGGCGAGTCGGACACCACGCCTCAATGGAAAGCCATGAACTGGCGGTTGCGAGACACGGCGCGAAAGCGTCTGGCGGCGGAGACTGGCACGGTCGTCAAGGACTGGGGCGGGCGCCTCAGCGTGGCGCTCGTTTTTCCAAACACGTACTACGTCGGGATGTCCAACCTTGGTTTCCAGACTATCTACGGCGTGCTCAACCGGCGCGCGGACATCGTGTGCGAGCGCGCGTTCCTTCCCGATCCCGATGACCTGCCGGTCCACGAGGGGAGCGGCGTTCCAGTCCTGAGCCTCGAATCCCAGCGGCCGCTTCGCGAGTTCGATTGCGTCGCGTTCTCCACGACCTACGAGAACGACTACCTGAACCTGCTGCGCATCCTCGCACTCTCCGGCATCCCGGTCCGCGCGCGGGATCGGGGTCCCGGCGACCCGTTGGTGAGCATGGGTGGGGTGTGCGCCTGGGCCAATCCCGAACCGCTGGCCGACGTCATCGACTGGTTCTTTCTGGGGGAAGGCGAGGAGTCCGGGCCGGAGGCCTTTGCGCTGTGGCAGGAGGTGCAGCGCGCCGAGCGCGACGCAGCGACGGCGCGCGCGGAGTTCTTCCGGGCGCTCCTCGAGGTCGAGGGCGTGTACGTTCCGCGCTTCTATCGCACGCACTATCACGCGGACGGAACCATAGCGGAGGTCGTGCCGCAGGATGGCGCGCCGCTGCCGGTACGAAAGCGGCGGCTCTTCAGGACGGACGAGCACGATACGATCTCGGTGATCCGGACGCCGGATACGGAATTCGGCGGCATGGGCCTCCTGGAAATCGGCAAGGGGTGCGGCCGCGGCTGCCGGTTCTGCATGGAGGGTGAGATCTACCGACCCGTCCGCCACCGGCACATCCCGGCCATCCTGCGCGCGGCCGAGGCGGCCATGCGGCACGGGCCGCGGATCGGCCTCGTCGGGGCCTGCGTGTCCGATTACCCTTGGATCGACGATCTCGTGGCGGCCCTGCGCGCCAAGGGAGCGGAGATCTCGCTCTCCTCGGTGCGAGCGGACAGCCTGAGTCCCGGCCTCATCCAGGGGCTCTTGGACAGCGGCACCCAGACGCTGACGATCGCGCCCGAGGCGGGGACAGAGCGCCTGCGTACGGTCATCCGCAAGAGCCTGACCGAGGAGCGCCTGCTCCAAGCCGTCGATCTGATTGCGGCGTCGGGGGTGCGGCGGGTGAAGCTCTACTTCATGATCGGCCAACCGACGGAGACCGAAGACGACATCGAGGGAATCATCAATCTCGCCAAGACCACGCGGCACCGAATCCTGAAAGCACGCCGCGATCCCGCGAGTCTGGCCGAAGTGACGGTCGGGGTGAGTTCGTTCGTCCCAAAACCCTGGACCGCATTCCAGTGGTGCGCGATGGCGGACGTGAAGACGTTGGACGGAAAAATCCGGACGCTGACGCGGGAACTGCGCAAGGTGGGGATTCACGTCACCCACGACGTGCCGAAGTGGGCATACCTTCAGGGCGTCCTGTCGCGGGGAGACCGCCACGCGGGAGACCTGCTGCTTCTGGCGCTGGCGTCCAGTGCCGACTGGAAGCGCGCCTTTCGGGAGTGGCCGCGGAATCCCGATTTCTACGCGTGCCGAGAGCGGACGTTGTCGGAGCGATTTCCGTGGGACCACTTCGATGTGGGGACGAAGCGCGAGCGGCTGGAGGCCGAGTACCAGCGGGCGATGGGGCTTATACCGGAACGGGCGATTCACTGGAAAACGGCTCTCGCATGAGGCCCGCGCGCATCCGCCAGATGGCCGGGATGGCCGCAGTGGAATCGGCGGTGCTGGAGGCGTCGAGTGGGATCGTCCATGCGTTCAGCACCCGGCAGGGCGGGGTAAGCCGTCCCCCATTCGCGACGCTCAATCTCGGCCGAAGTGTCGGGGACAACCCGACAGCGGTGGAGGAAAATCGCCGACGGTTCTTCGGCGCCTTCGGCATCGAGCCGGGGCGCGTGGTCCGAGTATGGCAGGCGCACGGAAATGGGGTGGTGCGCGTTGACGCGGAGCTCGCGGGCCGGCCCGGTTTTCCGGGTTGCCTGATGGACGACCGGGGTAAGTTCGACGCGTTGATCACCCAGTTGCCCGGCTTGGCGTTGACGGTGTCCACCGCGGATTGCCTGCCCATCCTGATCCACGACCCGGTGCGCCGAGCGGTAGCAGCCGTCCACGCCGGTTGGCGGGGAACGGCGCAGCGTATTGCCGCGCGGGCGCTTGCCGCCATGCGGGACGCGTACGGCACAGACCCTTCGGACTGCTGGGCGGCGATCGGTCCGGGGATTCGCGGCTGCTGTTTCGAGGTGGACGCGGCGGTTACCGAGTCGATGGCGGCAGCGCTGCCTGACTGGGAGCGGCACGCCCGGGCGAACCGGCCCGGACACTGGATGCTCGACCTCGCCGAGGTCAATCGGGCCGTTCTTGAATCCGCAGGAGTCCGCGGCGATCGCATGGAGGACGTCGGGCTCTGCACGAGCTGCCGCAACGAACTCTTTTTTTCGCACCGGGCGGACAAAGGCCGCACCGGACGGATGATGAACTTCATCTTACTGAAAGCTGATCGCTGAAAGCTGACGGTGTATCGCTCCGGAGGGGGAACCATGTTGATCAGGCGGGCGCCGATGTTCAAATCATCCGAGATCACGGACCATCGTCTGTATCTGAACCGGCGGGAATTCATGGTGGGGGCGGCGGCCCTGGCGCTCGCGCCGGGCGCGGCCTCCGCCGGGGCCCAGGCCGGCGCGGCGACTGGGGCAGCGCTCCAGGCGACGAAGAACGAAAAGTTCAGCATCGCGGACAAGACCACGTCGTTCAAGGATGCCACGACCTACAACAACTTCTATGAGTTCGGGATGGAGAAAGAGGATCCGGCCAAGCACGCACACCTGCTCAAGCCGCGGCCGTGGTCGGTCCAGGTGGACGGCCTCGTGCACAAGCCGAAACGTTTCGACATCGAGGAGGTGTTGCGCTTTCCGCTGGAGGAGCGGGTTTATTCGCTCCGTTGTGTGGAAGGGTGGTCCATGGTGATTCCGTGGATCGGTTTTCCTCTGGCCAGTCTGCTCAAGCAGGTCGAGCCGACGGGAGCGGCGAAGTTTCTCGAGTTCACGACGCTCAAGGATCCGGAGCAGTTCCCCGGCCAAAAGCCGAGCTTCTTCGGCGGATCCGCGGTCGAGTGGCCATACATAGAGGGGCTCCGGCTGGACGAGGCTATGCATTCCCTGACGCTGGTCACGGTCGGCATGTACGGGCAGGTCCTGCCAAACCAGAACGGCGCGCCGATTCGGATCGTCGTGCCGTGGAAGTACGGCTTCAAGAGCGCGAAGTCCCTCGTGCGCATACGCCTGACCGACGAGCAGCCGAAGACCGCCTGGGAGAAGGCCGCCCCGCAGGAGTACGGATTTTACTCCAACGTCAACCCGACAGTGGACCATCCGCGCTGGAGCCAGGCGACGGAGCGTCGGATCGGTGAGTTCATGCGGCGCAAGACGCTCATGTTCAACGGTTATGCGGATCAGGTCGCGTCGCTGTATGCCGGGATGGATCTGAAGAAGAACTACTGAACGGCAGGGGAGCACGGGAGCGAGCGCGCAGGGGGGATTTGAAATGATCGCGAGCCGCGAGCCGCGAGCCTCGACGGGGTGCCGAGTGCCAAGTGCCGAGTGCCGCAGCGCGAATTTCCCGCACGGGGTTAGGGTCGCGTGAACCGGCGGGCGAGGGTTTTCCTCAAGGGCGCTGCGTGGGTGCTGTGCCTGCTGCCGCTTGTCGTGCTCCTGTACCGGGCGTTCAGCGACGGACTCGGGGCGAATCCGATCAGCTACATCACGAACTGGCTGGGACAGTGGACCTTCCGGCTGCTCCTGGTCGGCCTGGCCCTGACGCCGCTTCGGATCGTGACGGGGCTTGCTTGGCCGGTGCTGCTGCGACGCCTCGTCGGCCTCTTCACCTTCTTCTATGCCAGCCTGCATTTTCTCGTCTGGATCCTGATCGATCACTTCTTCAACTGGGACCAGATGCTCGCCGACCTGGTGAAGCGGCGCTACATCACGGTCGGCATGGCGGCGCTCCTTTTCTTGATCCCGCTCGCGATCACGTCGACGAATGGTATGGTGAAGCGGCTGGGCGGAAATGCCTGGCGCCGCCTGCATCGGCTCGTGTATCTCATCGGCATCCTCGCGGCGCTGCATTTTCTCTGGCTCGCCAAGGGGTTTCGCCCAGACGCCTTTCTCTACGCCGGGATCCTGGCACTCCTGCTGGGGGTCCGGCTGTTCGACGTCCTCCGCCGCCGGCTGCGGCGCGGCCAGGGTCCGGTAGCGACACGCCCCTCTCCGGTCTGACGGTGGGTTGTCGGAAAGCGCCCCGAGGGGCTTCGCGTGTCAACGACCAAGGTCGGCACGGGTGGGGACGGCGGCGGTCAAGACACCGCAGGACCGTCGTGTATGCGCGTTGCGAAGCGCTCGAAAGATAACCAACTCTGTTTTGTGCGGGTATCCAGCGGCTAAACTCTCGCGTGCTCTTCCCGACGAGTGAGTGCATTATCCGGAACGTGGCAGTCGAGGGGTCGGCGGATGCGCTCGATGGGACGACGCGAATTCCTCGAAGCTGGGGTGGCCGTGGCCCTCGCCGCCGCGGTGCCCGGCTGTGCGCGCAAACCAGCAGTCACGGTGCCGCCGGCCCGACTGTCGACGCCTGTGCGAGGCGGGAAAACCGTGGCCGTTGCCGGCGTGGCGCGTGGCGCCCCCTCGGCGGCGCTGGCCCGAGCGGTGCGCGATGCCGCGCTCGCCGCCACGGACCTCACGTGGCTCCGCCGGGGCGACCGCGTGCTCCTCAAGGTTGCGAGCAACTCGCCGAACCCCTACCCGGCAACGACCCACCCCGTCGCCGTCAGTGTGATGACCGATCTGCTTCGTGACCGGGGCGCCACCGTCCTGGTGGGCGACCAGGCGGGCGTCCAGCACGTCCACCACACCCGCGCCAGGCAGCGCGGCTCGACCCGCGCGGCGTTTCGGGCGAACGGGATCGAGCGGGCGGCGCTCATGAGCGGTGCCGAACTGGTCGCCTTCGAGGAGGCGGGATACGACGGGTACACCGCGACCGGGCCGGCAAGCGGCCACTTTCGACGCGAGATCTTCCTGCCGCGCGTGCTGGGGGAGGTGGACCACGTTGTCGTGCTCCCGCGCGTGAGCCGTCACTGTCTGGCCGGCTCCTCGTTGGGGCTCAAGACGGCGGTCGGGTGGCTGCGGGAGGACAGCCGGCTGGATCTGCACCGCGAGGATGCGACGTTCCTGGAGAAGTGCGCCGAGATCAATGCCGTTCCGGCGCTGCAAGACCGACTGCGCTTGGTGCTTAGCGTGGGCACACGCCTGCAGACGACCGTCGGCCCGGATTTCGGTTGGACCGCGGAGCCGGAGGTTGGGGTCGTCCTCGCCTCCGAACACCTCCTCGACCACGACGTCGCCAGCCTGGCCTACCTGCTCGAGATGGTCGAGCGCGAGACACCCTGGGCGGAGCGTGCGCGCGACCCGTACCCGGCGTTGTCGAGCACGCTGAACCGCCTGTTCGTATGGTGGGTCTGGGGCACCGACGCGCTGGGCGGGATGGAGGGGTACGAGGCGCCGCCACTGGCCTCGCCATGGGACTGCCGGATGCTGCGGCGAGGGTGCGCGGTCCTTGGCGGCCGTCCCGCGGCGTTGGTGCTGGACCCGGTCGACGCCGTGGTACCGGCTGCGCTGTGCGAGGCGATCAAGCACCGTGCCGCCGGCCGGCCGAGCGCTTGCCGGCAGCCGGAGGACAGCGGCAGTGCGGTGCTGTGAGTGCGACGTTGTGGGCCGCGACCGGGCCGGCCGGAGATTTTTGATGGGGCTCTTTTTCGACTTCCGCATCGATAGTCCCGGTTCAGAGACAGTACGAGGCAGGGGCCGTGTTCCCCCCTGCCTCGTACTGGTGACCGACACTCAGGCCCGCTACTTTATATCGGCCGTCACCTGATCGAAGAACTCGGCGCCGATGTCGCGCTTGATGGTCGGCCAGCCGACTTTCCGGCTCTTATCGGCCATCTTCTGGAGCTCCTGCTCCTTGAACTTGATGACCTTGATGCCGGCATCGCTCAGGCGTTTCTCGTTAGCCTGCTCGTCCTGTTCCGCCACCGCCCACCGCTGCTTCTCCATCTCGTCGGCGGCCGCCTGAAGGATCTTGCGGTCCGCGTCGGAGAGCTTGCCCCAGAGACCGCTGTTGATGTAGAGGAACCAGTACTCGAAGTGGTCGTTGACGGCCAGGTAGTACTTCGCGAGGTCGCGGAAATTCGAAAAATACCCCTCGGCCCCACCGCCGATCGCACCGTTCACGATCCCGCTTTGCATGGCGGTGAAGGTATCGGCCCACGGGATGGGTGTGGCCAGGTATCCAAGGGCCTGCGCCGTCACCTCGAAGGACTTGATCGGCGGCACTCGAATCTTGATGTTCTTGGGCACGTCAGGATCCCCGGGGCTCGTCGGCTCCTTGGTCAGCACGATACCTCCGAAGTAGACGGGCCATCCTCCAATTGGTTCCAGGCCCTGCTTCTGAAGGAGTTCGACCGTCTTCTTGCGGAGCTGGCTGTCTCGGGAAAAGAGCGCACGCGCGTCCTTCCAGTCCTTTGCCAGATAGGGGGCGTTGGGCAAGTTCAACCGCTTGTCCACTGTGGTGCCCAGCGGGCCAACCTGCATCTCGACGGCGCCGAGCGAGACGCGCTCCTGGACGACGGTGTAGTCGCCGAGCTGACTCGCCGGAAAGATCTCAATTGCAATGCGCCCTCCCGACTCCTTCCCCACCCTGTCCGCGAACGCACGCACATCCTTGTCGATCGCCGTGCCCGCCGGCCGGATGTGCGCGAACTTCCACTTGTACTGCGGGGCCGCAGCCTCCGCCGCGCCGATCTGCGCGAGAAAGAACGCGAGCACCACCGTGGCTACCGCCATCCAGATCCATGCATGCCGTTGTTGTTTCTTCATCGGTGTCCCTCCTGTTTGTGGGAGTGCGAGTCGCGGCTGTGCCTCCGGCTTCGCCGCTATGCAAAGGCGAACCGCCCGCCGAGCCCCTTTTCCAAGGCGCGCTGGTAGACGAGCGTCGCGACGGCGATGTCCATGGCCCCGGTGCCGATGGGGATGCAGATGATGCGTTCCGTGTGTGTCCCGCGCGGCGCCTTCTTACCAGCCACGATCTCGCCGATGGTGGCGTAGATGCTCCGTTCCGTGACCTTCCCGGCTTCGCTCAACTCCTTCAACGCGCCGCGATGCAGGCATTGCCCGACGTGATCCACGACGATCCGGTCGGTCTTCAGGATACAGGCGTCCTCGCACTCCTGATACGACCCCATCGGGAACAGCACCATTCCGGGCTTGAACCACGCCTCCTTCACGAATTTATCCTTCGACTGCGTCACGCAGATGACAGCCTCGGCGTCCGCCGCCTGCTCCGGTAAGTCGGCCACTGTGATCTTGCCCTTCACCACCGGCTGCATTTCGCGCGCGAACGCCTCCGCGGCCTCTCGCCGGATGTCGTACACGTTGAGGCTCACGATGTCGAACAGTTCCGCCGCTGCCCGCGTCTGGGTCCGCCCCTGGGCGCCTGCACCGTATAGACCAAGCCGCAACGACTTGTCGGGATGGAAATACTTGAGGGGAACCGCGGATTGCGCACCGGTCCGGAGATTCGTGATGAGGGCGCCGTCCAGCACTGCCCGAAACTGGCCGTTCTTCGGATCAATGAGCAGGATCAGCGAACTGATGTACGGGAGGCCCACCTTCTGGTTATCGAGGAATCCTCCCGCCCACTTGATCCCAGCACTGTCCTGCCAGCCCACGTAGGCGGGCATGGCGTTCATGAATCCCTTGTACGGGGGCCAGGGGGCCACCTCGCCGAGGTCGAGACCGACCTTCGTCGGGTTCACCACTGTCCCCTCGCCCATCCCCTTGAAGGTCTTCTCCACGACCTCGACGACGTCCTTCATGGACACCAGGCGCTCGACGTCCTTCTGACTCAACAACAGCGTCTCCATCCGAATCTCCTTTCTCCTCCCGCCGTGCCGTGTTCTGGCTCAGGCGGAGTCCATGCGTCGAACCCCGCACCGGGTCATCCATTGCTCCGTGAGGCGCTTCGCCGTCGGCGTGATGCCGAGGCCCCCGAGCGTCGTGTCTCGCAGCTCCATCGGCATCAAGGTCTGGACGTTGCGCAGCGCGAGGATGACCTCGTCGGGCGGGACGATGCTCTCGATGCCTGCCAACGCCATGTCCGCCGCCGCCAACGCGTTCGCCACGCCGATGGCATTCCGTTTGATGCATGGCACCTCGACCGGCCCGGCGACCGGGTCGCACGCCATGCCCAGCACACTTTTCAGCGCGAGTGCCATGGCCTGCGCCGTGTGCTCTGGTGTGCCTCCTCCCAGCTGTGCGCAGGCAGCGGCGGCCATAGCGGAGGCGACCCCGATCTCCGATTGGCACCCACCCAGCGCCCCGGACACGGGCGCAACACGCGCAATGAGGACGCCGTAGATGGCGCCGACCAGCAGCGCGTCGGCGATCTCGGACGAAGTCGCCCCCCGCTGCTCGGCCAGGGCGGACACCAGGCCAGGGAGGACGCCGCAGGAGCCGGCCGTGGGTGCGGCGACGACGCACCCCATGGCCGCATTCACCTCCATCGAGGCAAGCGCCCGAGCCACGGCGACGGGCAGGACTGGTCCCGAGACCGTTCGGCCCGACTCGATAGCCGCGAGGAGCCGGGATGCGTCCTTGCCGTCCATGAGGCCGCCCACCAGGCGATTCTCTCCGCGGAGGCCGCGGACGATGGCGTCCTGCATCACGCGCCAGATCCGTTCGAGCATCCGCCGAATTGCCCGATCATCCAACCCGCTGCGCTTCGCCTCGTACGCGATGACGGCTTCCGGCACATTCATCGCGTTCGTTCGGCAACGCGCGAGCATCTCGGCGACGGATCCAAAGAGCGGCTCGGGATCGCGCGTGGCATACGCATAGAGCCGCGGTAACCGCCGCACGCCGCGGCCCCCCGGTAGGGTTTCCAGGCGCGCCTCAACATCGAGAGGAAGTACCGTATCGGATGTGAGGATGGCGAGATCCTCGACCGCCCCGGGAACAACCTCACACGACGTCAGGGTGCCGCCGAGAACCCGTCCAATCCCGTCCTGGATATTCCGCCCTCGCTCTGCAAACACCAGCACGACCTCGTGCTTGCCGTCGAGCCGTACGGCATGGTCGTCGATCGCGGTCATCACGATCTCGCCTCCGCCGACGGAGATCCCCACGATCTGGCGGCTTTCGCTGTGCGATTGCACTGTCAGTTCGATGGTGTTCGGATTCTTGTCGGACATCGTCTGCGTGCGGATGGCGACCGAGACGTGTCGAGTCCCGGCTGTTTCCAGGGCCTGGGGAAGGCCGATGTCATCCACATCCATTCCGAGGAGGCCCGCCACGACGGCCGTGTCCGTCATATGCCCTCGGTACGTCTTGGCCAGCGACCCGTAAAAGCCCAGCTCGATGGCCGTGGGTTCTCCACCCAGAATACGGCGTCCCATCAGGCCGATCCGCGCGGCACCCGCGGTATGGGAGCTGGACGGACCGATCATGACGGGACCGAGGATGTCAAAGATGCTCAGGGCAGGGGCAGGTGCGCTCATGCCGCGTTCCCTCCGGGTGTGCCAGGCATGGAGATCACTGGACGTACCCCATCAAACGGGGCAAGTAGAGTGACAGATCCGGCCAGTACGTCGTCAAGAAGACGATGGGGATGTACCCAAAAATCAGGAACACCATTGTCGGCCCCAGGATCTCGGTGAATTCGCACTTCCCGATCCGCATCCCGAGGTAGAGGATGCTCGCATACGGCGGGGTGACGCCTCCCATGGCGAGGTTGACGCCCATGATGGCGGCGAAGTGAATCGGATCGATGCCGAGCGCCTTGACGAGCGGAAGAAGCAGGGGGGCGATCAGGAGCATGCCGGTGGCATCGTTGACGATCATCCCGACCAGGAACAGGAAAAGGTTGATGACCAGCAGGAGCAGCACCTTGTTTTGCGTCATGG
>Ga0316617_100000520_pt1 | contig 10497 bp, 7 predicted proteins | sample OWC_Aug_M1_C1_D2_FD_207801 | JGI IMG/M metagenome (GOLD analysis project Ga0316617, IMG submission 207801) | Wetland soil microbial communities from Old Woman Creek delta, Ohio, United States - OWC_Aug_M1_C1_D2_B | ecosystem: Environmental > Terrestrial > Soil > Wetlands | place: USA: Ohio... | reverse complement strand
CGCTCGGCCGAGGGTGTCTGCGCCCGGTTGGGCATCCCCTTCCGCACGGTCGACTGTTCCGCGGCCTACGAGGAGTTCGTCCTCCGCTACTTCCGCGACGCCTATGCCGCCGGGACGACCCCGAACCCCTGCATCCGCTGCAATCAGCTGGTCAAGTTCGGCGTCCTGCCGGAGGCGGCCCGCGCCGCGGGTCTCGTCTTCGACCGCTTCGCGACGGGCCACTACGCCCGCGTCGAACCCGACCCCGCATCGGGCCGGCTCCTCCTCAAGCGGGCGACCGACGCCCGCAAGGACCAGTCCTACTTCCTCTACCGTCTGAGCCAGGCGCAGCTCGCCACGGTCCACTTCCCGCTCGGAGACCTGGCCAAGAGCCGGGTCCGGGCGATCGCCCGGGAAGCCGGTCTCCCCGTCCACGACCGGAAGGAAAGCCAGGACTTCTACGACGGCGACCTGGCCGACATCCTCGGCGGCGGGGCGAGCGAAGGCGACATCGTCGACTGCGACGGCCGCGTCCTCGGCCGGCACCGCGGCGTCCGGAGCTATACCATCGGCCAGCGCAAGGGGCTGGGCGTCGCGGCACCCTCCCCCCTCTACGTTATCGAGATCGACGCGGCGGCGAACAGGCTCGTCGTCGGCCCGGAGAGCGGGACCTTCCGGCGCTCGACGACCGTCCACGACTGCGTCTGGGGTCCATTCGACGAACTCGCCGCGACGGCCGAGGTCCGGGTCAAGGTCCGCTCGGGCGGCCGGCCCGTTCCGGCGACGGTCGCGCCGCTTGCCGGCGGCCGGGCCCGCGTCGACTTCGCCGAGCCCGTCTCCTCCGTCGCTCCCGGCCAGTCGGCCGTCTTCTACGACGGCGACACCGTCGTCGGCGGCGGGGTCATCGCCACCCCCGAATAATCCGTCCTTCCCCCGCTCCCCGATCCGGGTTATAATCGGCGGGAACCGACATCCCCCAAGGAGGATTACCATGACCGGCTATCTCATCGCCTTCGTCTTCGGCATCTTCATCATGGGCGCCCTGATCGCCCAAAGGGACAAGCTCGGGAGCGGCGGCTTCAACGCCTGGCTCCGGGCGAAAAAGGGGCTGGCCGTCGTGATCCTCCTGGCCGTCGTCGCCGTCGCCCTCCTCGTCCAGTCCCTGGTCACGGTCCAGGCCGGAACGGTCGGCGTGGTCAAGCGCCTCGGCGCCGTGCGCCAGGAGTTCAATCCCGGCCTGCACGTCATCGTCCCATTCATCGACAAGGTCGTCATCTTCCCCACGCTCAAGAAGAACTACGAGGCCTCCGACAATCCGCAATCCAGCGAGGCCGATTATCCGGACATCATCGTCTCCGCCCTGACCTCGGACGGCCAGCAGATCAAGGTCGGCCTGACGGCCCGGTTCATGATCCAGCCCGGCAAGGCCGCCTGGATCCTCCAGAACCTGGGCTCGGAGCGGGAGTACGTGGAGAAGGTCGTCAAGACGGAGATCCGCGGCTCGGGCCGGCGCGTGCCGACACGGTTCGCCGCTTATGACCTCTACACCAAGAAGAGCTACGAGGCCCAGCAGTCGCTCTTCGACGAGATCGCCCCCAAATTCGAGGCCAACGGCCTCATCCTGGACGAGATCGTCATCCGGAACATCACCTTCACGGCCGAATACGCCAAGACCCTCGAGGAGAAGCAGATCGCCCTGGAGAACATCACGACCGAGAAGAACAAGCTCGAGCAGGAAAAGATCCGCAAGGAGCAGAAGATCGTCGAGGCCGAAGGCGACGCCAAGAGCATCGAGATCCGCCAGGCCGCGCTGACCAAGAACCCGACCATCATCCAGTGGGAGTTCGTCCAGAAGCTGGCCCCGAACGTCCAGTGGGGCATCATGCCCGACAAGGTCATCCCCGTCATCGATTTCAAGAACATGACGGGCCCGCAGAAATAGCCGGACCGCCGGCCGGCCGCCGCTAGCGGCTGTAGAAGTCGATCATCCGGGCGATGGCCCGCCGGCAGACGGCGCAGAACTCGTTCTTCGGGTTGCCGATCATGATGCAGTAGATCTGCGACCGGTAGAGCCCCTTGGCGGCGTAACCGGCCCCCTCGAAGACGCCGACCTTGTCGACGAGGGGGGCATATTCCTTCCGGACGGCCTCCAGCTTGGCCGCCAGGGCGGCCTCGGCCGCCGCGGAGTTGTCCTCGATCTTTTTCAAATCCCCGGCCGCGGCGCCCCGCTTCTTGGCCGCCTCGACGGCTTTGGCCCGGGCGGCCCGCGTCTCCCGCAGCTCGGCCTGGAGCGCCTCCGTCCGGTCCTTGCCGTACTCGGTGGGAACCCCGATCCCGGGGGAGAGCAGATCCTTCCACTTGACGTTGGCCGGATCGAGCAGAGCGGTGATGTTGGGTTCGAGGGGCTCGATCCCCTTGGGATAGAAATCGTTGTAGGAGACCTCGGACTGATAGTACTCGTCGGCGAGCCCGCCGAAGGAGTGGCCGAGCTCGTGGACGAAGACCTCGGGGCTGCGGGCGTGATCGACCGTGGTCACGCAGTAGTCGAAGGCGATGGACCCGCCCCCGTAGCGCTTGCTGTCGACGAGGACGATGAGGGCGTCGTAGGGGACCTGGCCGGCGATCTCGTGCATCCGGTGGTCCTCCTCGATGAGCATGTAGCGGTCGAGGTCGAAGGCGTTGAACGAGGCGTTGAGCGCGGTCTTGCGGTAAGCCCGCTGGCGCGGCTCGTCGACGCCCTTCTCGGGTGAGGGCCGGAAGACGGCCCGGACGTTGAAGCGGTCCTTCAGGGCCTTGTAGGGTTCGATGCTGAAGAGGAATTCCGTCATCCGGCCGACATCGGCCTTGAACTTGTCCTTATCGCCGGCCGTGTAGCCCTCGGCCACGAAGACGAAGTCGACCTTGTCGTGGGGGTCGCCCGTGTCCTGGATCACGTAGACCGCGTCTCCCGAGGCGGGTTTTTCGCGGACGATGTGGTAGTCCGCCGGGTCGATGATCCGGTCGAAGACCGGGTGGAGGAGGTTGCGCTTGTCGCGCTTCTCGACGACGAAGAGGACCGGCCGCTTGGGCAGGGGGATGCGGACGGACCGCTCGAAGACGCGGACCTCCCCCGCCAGGGCCGGGGACGTCGTCTTGTACTCGGCGTACATCGTATCGAAGCCGCGCAAGAATACGAGCCTGTTGGAGGCGGCGTCGTAGACCTTCAGGACGTACCGGCCCTGGTCGAAGGGCGGGATGAGGCCCGTCCGGGATTCCGGCCAGATGCCTTCCTCATAGATCTGGTGGATGGTCACCCGCTCGTCCTTGGCGTCACCGGACTGGAAGAGGTCGATCCGCAGGGCCTTGTCGAGGAAATACTCGTCGAACGCGGGCTGGGCCTGGGCGCCGGCCGGGGCGGCCGTGGCCGGAAGCGAGAGCGCCAGGAGTAACAGGGCGAGCGCGGTTTTTCTCATACGGGCCTCCTTCGGGCTTCCCGGGCATTATAGTGCGTCGAAAATCCCGAAACAACCCTGCGCTCAGCGCATGGGGAGGGAACGATCCTCCCCGCTAGTCCAGCCGCGGCCGGATGGAGGCCCCTCGGTCCCGCTCCGTCAGCGGCTCTTCCACTGGAACTGATGCGGCCAGCGGGACACGGTCGCCGACGGTCCCGTCGTGTGGCAGACCCGGCAGGCCGTCACCCGAGTGCCGCCGTGGGCCTCGCTGAATTCTTCGATCCCTTCGCCCTTCGAGGTGTCATGGCAGACCTTGCAGGTCCCAATGGGCAGGACCGCGGTCTGGTACTGCGCCGACTGAAAGCCGTCCGCAGCCTGGCTCGTCGGGACCTGGGCATGGGGGCTGCCGTGACAGGCCGGGCAGGAAATGCCGCTGTGCCCCGAAGCGTTCCGGTAGAGCGTCGTGCCCGTGGCGATCTCGGCGATCCCGGCGTGGCAGGTCGCGCACAGCGGCTCGCCGACCCAAGGGATCCGGCTGCCGGAGGCGACGGAGCTGGCCACGTCGGCCATGGTCCCGTGGCAGGCGATGCAATTGCCGTCCGCGGCCGTATGGGCCGTGCTGCGGCTGCACTTGGTCGTCGGGCCGGGGTGGCAGTCGTAACACGTGGCCCCCCGCGATGAGTGGGAGCCGTGGATGGCCCGGGACAGGTATTTGCCGGACGATCCGGGCCCGATCTGACCGAGCCCGGGACTGCCGTGGCAGGACGCGCAGAGGACCGGCCGGTTGGCGGCCAGGTTCGTCCCTTCTTCGTCGTCGTGTTCCTGCAGAACGTCGAGGAGCGGGTCGGCGCCGTGGCACCGGCCGCAATTGATCTCGTCGGACGTCGGCACGGTCGCCCGGGTCTGGACGAGGATGACGTTCGTCCCGGAATCCCTGACGACGATGTCGGCCACCTGATACGGATTCCAGGCCAGCGTGTCGTCGACGGGGACCACGGGTATCCCGTTGGCCTGGAAGTGATCGCCCTTGACGACCATGGAGCCGGAAAGGCCGTTGTGGATGCCCGGGTCCTCGAGATTCAGCCCGGTGTCGTGGACGAGGGCGATCCCGAAAAGGGCCGGGCTGTTGTCCCAGAATTGACCGTAGGAGCGCTTGCCGTAAGAATAGGTGTTGCCGCGGATGGCGTACTCGACGGTGACGCCGGCGGTGACGATCTCGGGCGGATCGCCCCTCTTGACGACTTGGACCCAGATCGTGTTGTAGGGAGGCAGGATCACGGCCTTGTCGTAGGTCGGATTGAGACAGTGCATGCCGAGGTCGTTCCAGGCGAAAGCGACGTAGTCCATCGCGGCCGCCGGGATGGCCTTGGCGTTGACCCCGTCCCCGTCGCCTCCCCCGCCGCCGCCCGTGGTCCCGCAGGAAACGAGGGCCAGGGCCGAGATCAGAACGACCGACCCCAGACATCGTTTACGGTGCCCGAGAATGATCATTTTCCCTCCTCCCGCCCGGTCCGAACGCTCCAAGGTCCTCTTCCGGCGCCGGGCTCTGCCCAAGTTGAATAACATATGCATTAACCGTGCCCGCTTTGTCAAGAAGGGAGTTGTCCCGCCTGCGGCCCCGAGAGGCGACGAACCTCCCCTGCCCCGGCCGGGCCCACCCCGACGCTCCGGACCGCCCTTGAGCCCGGGGCCGGTTTCCGCTATAATGGCGGCTCGACTGTCCGCAATCGGTACATCCGTTGGTCCCTCACCGGTAAAACCCCGAACGATCCGACAGGCGTGAATTTTCGAAAGCGAGCTTTCCATGACGACCGACATCGCCCGCATGCGCAACATCGGCATCAGCGCCCACATCGACTCCGGCAAGACGACGCTGACGGAGCGGGTGCTCTTCTACTGCAAGAAGATCCACAAGATCCACGAGGTCAAGGGCAAGGACGGCGTCGGCGCGACCATGGACTCCATGGACCTCGAGCGCGAGCGGGGCATCACCATCGCCTCGGCCACGACCAACGTCGAGTGGGCCGACCACTCGGTCAACATCATCGACACGCCCGGCCACGTCGACTTCACCATCGAGGTCGAGCGGTCCCTGCGCGTCCTCGACTCGGCCATCCTCGTCCTCTGCTCGGTCGGCGGCGTCCAGTCGCAGACGATCACGGTCGACCGCCAGCTGCGCCGCTACAACGTTCCGTTCATCGCCTTCGTCAACAAGCTCGACCGCGTCGGCGCCAACCCTTATAAGGTCCGCGACCAGATCGCCGAGAAGCTCGGCCGCAACGCCGTCCTCATGCAGATCCCGATCGGCCTCGAGAGCGCCCTCGAAGGCCTGGTCGACCTGGTCGCCATGAAAGCCCTGTACTTCGACGGGCCCGACGGCGAGACGATCCGGATCGAGGACATCCCGGCCGGCATGGCCGAAGAAGCCGCCCGCCGGCGCGAAGAGCTGCTCGACGCCGCGTCCATGCACTCCGACGAGCTCATGGAAGCCGTCCTCGAAGGGCGCCCGACCGAGGCACTCATCCGGTCGGCCGTCCGCGAAGCCACGATCGCGCGCCGGCTCGTCCCCGTCTTCATGGGCTCGGCCTACCGGAACAAGGGCATCCAGCCCCTCCTCGACGCCGTCGTCGACTACCTCCCCAACCCCTCGGAGGTCGAGAACCGGGCCGTCGACCTCGACGGGGGCGGCGCGGAGAACGTCCTGACGTCCGACCCCGCGGCCAAAACCGTCGCCCTGGCCTTCAAGCTCGAGGACGGCCCCTACGGCCAGCTGACCTACATCCGCATCTACCAGGGCAGCCTCCGCAAGGGGGACGAACTCGTCAATTCCCGCTCGGGCCAGAAGATCAAGGTCGGCCGTCTCGTCCGCATGCACGCGGACGCGATGTCCGAGATCACCGAGGCCGGGCCCGGCGACATCGTCGCCCTGTTCGGGGTCGAGTGCGCCTCGGGCGACACGTTCTGCCATCCCGGCCTGAACATGGCCATGACGGCCATCTACGTCCCCGAGCCGGTCATCTCCCTGGCCATCGAGCCCGTGGACAAGAACGCGGCCGATCGGATGGCCAAGGCCCTCAACCGGTTCACCAAGGAGGACCCGACCTTCCGGACCCACGTCGACCCCGAATCCAATCAGACCATCATCCAGGGCATGGGCGAGCTCCACCTCGACGTCTACGTCGAGCGCATGAAGCGCGAATATCGGGCCGAGGTCAAGACCGGCATGCCCCAGGTCGCCTACCGCGAGGCCATCAGCCAAACCGTCGATTTCGACTACACCCATAAGAAGCAGACCGGTGGCTCCGGCCAGTACGCACGGGTCATCGGCCGGTTCGAGCCCCTGGCCAAGGGCGCGTACGAGTTCTCGAACGAGGTCAAGGGCGGCCGCATCCCCCGGGAGTTCATCCCCTCCTGCGACAAGGGCTTCCGGGCGGTCATGCGGAAGGGCCCGCTCATCGGCTTCCCCGTGGTCGGCATCCGCGCCGTCGTCAGCGACGGCCAGTACCACGCCGTCGACTCGTCGGACATCGCCTTCCAGACGGCCGCCCAGGGCGCCTTCCGGCAGGTCTACATGAAGGCCAAGCCGCAGATCCTCGAGCCCGTCATGAAGGTCTCGGTCGAGGGACCGACGGAATTCGCCGGCAACGTCTTCGCCACCATCAGCCAGAGGCGCGGGACGATCGTCAGCTCGGTCGAGGACGGCCAGTTCTCGCGCGTCGACGCCGAAGTGCCGCTGGCCGAGATGTTCGGCTACTCGACCGTCCTGCGCTCGCTGACCCAGGGCAAGGCCGAGTTCACCATGGAGTTCCTGAAGTACGGGCGGGTGCCGCCCCATGTCGCCGAGATGCTGACGGAACAGCACCTCGAGAAACAGCGCAAAGAATCCCAGAGATAACGGAGAGGACGATCATGACGCTCACGGTCAAAGAAGAACTCATCAAGCGGAGCCCGCTCCGCATCCTCGAGAAGTCGATCTCCGGCGGCCTGGGCCGGGGCTCGATCGGCGTCCTGGCCAGCCGCAAGGGCGTCGGCAAGACGGCCTGCCTCGTCCACATCGCCGCGGACAAGCTGCTCCAGGGCAAGCACGTCATCCACGTCTCCTACGCCAGCCGGGTCGACCACATCATCACCTGGTACGAGGACATCTTCAAGGAGATCGCCAAGAAGCCGAAGATGCGGGCGGCCCTGGACGGGTTCGACGAGCTCATCCGCCACCGGGTCATCATGAACTTCAAACAGGACGGCACGAAGACCGAGCAGGTCCTGCGCAGCCTCGAGGCCATGATCGTCCACGCCAACTTCAGGGCCGAGACGGTCATCGTCGACGGGCTCGACTTCGCCCAGGCCGGGCCGGAGGATCTGGCCCAGTTCAAGGACTTCGCGGGGCGGCTCGGCCTCGAGCTCTGGTTCAGCGCTTCGCTCAAGGGCGAGGAGCCCCTCTTCGACGCATCGGGCATACCCAACGAGCTCAAGGCCTACCTCGGCGTCATCGACGTCCTCATCTCGCTCCAGCACCACGGCGACCACGTCCACTTCAACCTGGTCCAGGACCACGGCCGGCTGGCCCCGAAGGACATGCGCCTGAAGCTCGACCCGACGACCCTGCTCATCGCCAAGGACGTCCGGACCCGGGCCCGCTGACGGTTTTTGACTCGCCCCGGCGCGTGTGCTATACCTGTCGTCCGGGCGCGCCGATTCGCGCCGGTCCGCCATGACGCCCCAAGATGATCTCCGCATCTCGTTCCCCCCGGGGACCCGCCTGGCCGTCATCGACCTCGACGGCACGCTCCTCAAGGGGATGAACGCGGAGAGGATCTTCTACCTCCACCTCCTCGCCGGCGGACACGTCGGCGGCCTGCGCATGGCCGGATTCCTCCTGTCGCTCGTCCGCGACACCTTCCGGATGGGCTTCCGCCCGGCCATCGGGTCGAACTCCTACATCCTCAAGGATAGGACCCCGGAGGAGGTCGGCCAATGGGCCCGCGCGTTCGGCCGGGTCTTCCTGAAAAAGGCCGTACCCGAGGACCTGCGGCAGAAGATCCTCAGCCTCAAAGAGCAGGGTCTCCGCATCGTGCTCCTCTCCGGCTCGCTCCAGCTCCTCGTCGACCAGCTCAAGGACAGGCTCGGGGCCGAGATCCTCATCGGCACCCGGCTCGAGGTCGGCCCCGGCGGGAATCTCACAGGCCGGAAAACCGGCATCTTCCCCTACGGCCCGATGAAAGTGGAAGCCCTGTCCCGGAGGATCGATCCGGAAGGGATCGACTGGAGCGGCTCCTGGGCCCTGGCCGACCGGCTGTCGGACCTGCCCGTCCTCGAGCTCGTCGGTCACCCGGTCGCGGTCCACGCCGATCGCAAACTGAGGCGCCTGGCCCGGCAGAGGGGCTGGGAGATCATCGGCAAGCGCTAGAAGGGGCGCTCAGAAGAGGTAGCTCAGTCCGGCGAAGGTCCGTGTTTCGTTGCCGACGGCGCGGATATCCCCGATCCGGCCCCAGCGCCGGATGCCCTCGACGGCGGCGAAAGCCCGGAGCGGGACCGAGGGCAGACGCCACCCGGCTTTGAGCAGGAAGCGCGTCCGCGTATCGACCGCTCCAACGTCGTTCGTCAGCTCCGACTCGAACCGGTCCAGGCCTTCCCAGGAGTCGTAAACGTGGGCGCTGGCCAGCCCGCGGACCCAGAAATTCCCCCAATCGAGATCGACTCGTCCCGAGGCGCTGGCTCCGAGGGCGTAATGATAGCCGAAGTAGGCGAGCGTCGTCTTCATGCCTTCGAGGGCGTGGACGGCCGAGTAGGCGTTGAAGGCGTAGGCGTTCATCATGGCGAAATCGGCGTAGGCATCGGCGACCACGCGGACCTTGAGCCTGCGGCCGAACCTCGTCCAGTCGACGACCGGGCCGACGAGGTGCGTCACCGACATCTTGTCCCGGAAATCCGTGGGCCGTTCGGGCAGGGGGTCGATGTGGACCTGGACGTTCGTCGCGTCGTAAACGGCCGGCCTCTTGCGGACATAGGAGAAGGCCGAGCCGAGGCCGATCGACAGGGCATAACCCCGGCCCAGCTCGTCGATGTCCTGCCGGTACCAGGCCATGGGGACGGTCCGGGCGTAGAAATCGACTTCTTCGGAGGGGCCGTCGCTGAGGTGACCGTCCTCGGGACGCCTCTCCGCGAGGGCCACGTCGATGGAGAGCTCGCTCAGCGAGATGTCCCGAAGGACCTTGCGGAACGTCCCCGGCCGGCCGTACTCCGGAGTGCGGACGATCTCGGTCTCGAGCCCGATCCAGCCGGCATCGAGCGACGGCCGGCCGGTTTCCGAAGAATGCCGCCAACCCGCCGAGAGGGCGAAGCCATGCCAGCCAGGGGCGGCGTAGACCTTCGAGGCCGGGTTCTTCCGGTCGAGCCACTGGTTGATCTCGTTGACCGGGTTCATGAAGGCCAGGGCCCGGGGGAACAGGGACTTGCGGTGGTGGAGATAATCGGACAGCTGGAACCAGGCTTCCCCGACGGAGATCGCCCCGAAGGTCGTCAGGAACATGTCGTTGACGGAGATGACCTCCCGCCACTCCGAGACATACTCGTAGACGAGGGACGAAACGAAGGCGGCGAACAGCGACTCCCGCCAGCTCAGGTAGTTCGTCCGGGCCATCTGGTAATAGAAGGCCCCGGCGATGACGTGGGTCCAGTTGGTGACGAAGTTGTTCGAATCGAAGCGGATAGCCTCGGTGGTCAGGAAGCGCCGGTACTGATCTTCGCAGGTCAGCTCGTATTGCCAGTCCTCGATCCACCTGTGGTAATCGGCCCAGTACCTGATCGTAGAATAGACCGCCACCACCCCGAGCTCGAGATAGGCCCTCCTGATCTTCTTGGGCATGACCGCCGGAGAAGGGGACGGTGCCGGCGCCTCCTGCCCTCCCGGGCCGGGGGCCAGCGAAAAGACGGAAGACGGGCGGTCGGGCGCGGCCAGGGAGAAGGACGGCACGATAGCCCCGGCGGCTGGACGGACGGCCAGCCCGGCCAGGAGGAGGAGCAGCGCCGCGGTCTTTGCTTTTCTCAAAATAGGGGACTAAAATAAGCCAACCTTCGAGGAGAGTCA
>Ga0316617_100000519_pt1 | contig 10508 bp, 13 predicted proteins | sample OWC_Aug_M1_C1_D2_FD_207801 | JGI IMG/M metagenome (GOLD analysis project Ga0316617, IMG submission 207801) | Wetland soil microbial communities from Old Woman Creek delta, Ohio, United States - OWC_Aug_M1_C1_D2_B | ecosystem: Environmental > Terrestrial > Soil > Wetlands | place: USA: Ohio... | reverse complement strand
GAAATTCGAAATCCGGTTGACCCTCGGCCAGTTCGGACGCACCCGGCTTTGCTTGGTTGTAGAGCGCACGCATCCCGCATTCGAAGTCTGCTATCAGCTGCCAATACGCCGAAGCGTCAACCTTCTCCAACGACTGAAATTGCCAGCCCAACGAACCGGGCAGAAAGGGCTCCCAGAACCCAACCGGCCGCAGCGTCGAGACATAGATCCGGCACAATGTGTGATGAACAAGCGCGTCTATGGTTGCCTTCGACCTTCCCGCATGGCGTGCCACTTTCGCCGACCAAGCAGCGATGCACGCCTCGATGTCTTCCCTGAGGTCCCGTATGAGATCCCCGTCGAGATATTCAGACCCCGCGTCCCGAGAGCAGACCTGTGATGCTTTTTTGGTAGACATGCAGTCTCCTTCTTTTTCGGTTCGCCACCGCTTCGACTTCACCCTGAAGGCCGTCGCCAGCTTGACCACGGTTCGGTGGTACGTGTGTCAAGGGGGGTGGCTCCATCGTGTCAGGATTTTCGCCAGGGCCGCCTGAACTGCCGCGACGTCGGCCGCCAGGGCCTCGCCTCGCCTGCGTCGGGACTTCACCGCCCTGCATGCTCCGCTGCAGGCCGCCGTTCGGCGCCCCGTCATGGCCCGGCCACACACCGGACAGGGCCGGAATGCATCCGGGGGTGCCACCACAAGCCCACCAGGCTGCGCCAGGGCCGAACGTGCGCTTTCTTTTTCGAGAAGAGTCATCGGCATATCAGGACCGTCCTTCCAATCCTTTCAAGACGGACGAATTGCGGTGGGACGGATAAAGCGACGGGCCGGAGCCTGTCTCGCCCTTGCCACGATGGGTTTGTGGCAATTCCAAGGACTAACAGCACCGAGGCTCCGCAACCTCCAGTAGTGCAATCCTGTTGTCCGCATGGATCGGGACCAAGCCCAGGTGCGTCATGTCTGATCCTTCCACCCGTTCACTAAAATATCCAACTCCAGCCGGTCAAATAGCACCTTCCGCAACTCACCGCCGTTCGGGAGCGGCACCCGGACGCGACGAAGGATCTTCCCGGCTTCGAGGTCGCGCACCGTCCACGGGCTCACGTTGAGATAAGCTGCCGTCGCCTCCAGGTCCAGCAAGCGAGGCGCTATGGCTTGGCAAGCCAGGGTGCGCCCATTCTGGCCTCTGTTATCACGGGTGTCAGCGTCCACCGTGCCCGGAACGTGCCCAGATTTTCGGGGCCGTCCTACGGGACGCCGGGCATGTAGGAGGGGTTGGTCGTCGTCTTTAGAACTGCGCATCGACTGCTCGTCCTACCTTCCCCCAAGAAGCCGCTCAATGCCGACTCAGATCCCCGTGCTCACGTAAGGCTCTGCGACGGTGCACCTACGTACCGAGTTTCGCCACGCTCTTCCACCCGCTCGATGCACAATCGCAATTTGTCTGCCTCCTGGTCCTCGTCGTCGCACGCCTCTGCTAACCAGCGCCTGCCATGGGCCGACGAGGTCCACCAGCAGTTGCGCCACTTCGGCGCACCAGGCCTCGGTCGGTTCGCCCGTGGCGTGCAGCGACACTGAGAAATCCCTCCTTGTGCGACTTGACTTCCTTGCTTTCTGCACCGCGTTCATCGATTCCGTTCGGACACCGATCGGGCACTTAGGCCCACCCGCACAACTCGTTGCCTTGATGGCTTCTATGCTATTGGACGGTCCTGCACGACGAGGGCGTCCAGGGCAATCTCCTCTGCGCGCAAATACCCCGTGGGAAAGTAGGGTCGCAGATCCACCTTGACATAGAGCGCCCGGCCCGCAGCGCGGATCATGTCCACCACCGCAACCCCGAACGCCCGGTAGTCCACGGTAGACCCCCGGTGATTCAGCTTCCCGACCTTGTAGGCATCCACATAGGGCAGGCTGGCCCGGATCACGGCAAGCGATTCGCGTGCGTCGATCACGGGTTCAATGCTGGCCCAGGTCGTCACGCCAGCGCCATGCAAGTGCTGGAGGGCGTCGAGACGATCTGCCGGTAAGGCCGCGCCGGGTTCGTGTGCGATGCTCCGTGCTGGGTTGAGAAAGGTCAACGTCGCCCCGACCTGGCACCGACCATCCGGCCAGGCGCGAAAGATGCCCAGGTCGTCGAGACAGCGCGTGCCGCCCTTCGTCAGGATCGCCACCGAACACCGCGCCCGCGCTAACACGCCCAGCGCCACACGGGTGTTCCGGTGGGTCCGCTCGGCGGCGCAGTAGGGATCGCCCATGAAGGACAAGAGCACTTGCCGCGTTGCCTGCTCGGCGTCCCCTGCGAGACCGTGGAGGTTGCGTGGGTGGGGCGTCTCCGACCATGCGCCGATGGTGGAGCAGTAGCAGTAATTACACGCATGATCACAGCCGCGCGTGTAGACGTTCAAGGCGAGCGGCGAATACTCTCGGGCCTTCCCGTTTGGCTCGTAGATCAATCTCATCGTCATCAGTCCCTCCGTTGATCGAAGCCTACCTCACGATGGCTTCGCGTCCGGGTTCCGCACTCGCCATTCTCGAAACCAGCGGTCCGCATCCGAGTGCGCGCTGAAGCTGTCCATGCTGTCGCTTTTCAAGTTGTGCAAAGCAGTCGCCACTTCGGCCCCGCTATACCCAGCCGGGTATCCGAGCAGCACCGCGTTGCACGTTACGTATCCGAAACGTTTTGCGGGGTTTCTACGCGAGAAGTGATTTCGCTGGGAATAACCCCTAGTAACACTTCGGATGCGTAACGTGTAACGTCCTGTGGCTCACGCGTTCGGGTCCGCCTCGCCAGTGGAACGGAGGCCGACACCGAACCACGTGCGCCCCGCGTGCGTAGGCCGCGCGGTGAATCCCCGCTCGCGTAGGCGGGTGCCCAGTGCCTTCTTGCTCATCGGAGGCTCTCCGGCGGCCTTCGCCCATGTGGTATAGCTCGTGTACAGCGCGGCGGCCGCGGTGCTCCGCCCCTCGCCGATCTCGCCGCACTCCTCCAGGTACGCGGCCAGGATATCCTCGTCCGCGCGGTACCCCTGCGTGGCCGTCCGGACGACCTCCGGCGTGTTGAGACCGGCCCGTTGCCAGGCAGCACAGCCGACAAGCGCCCAGTTCAAGATGCCCGGCAATTCCACCTTAAGCGCGTCCGCGAGATATGGGTCCTGCTCATCGTCCGGAATTCTGATCGTGAACGGCACCAACCGAATCCGGCGCCAAATCGCGTGGTCGCTCCCGCGGACCGTCGGGCGATGGTTCACACCCAGGAAGACCTTGAACGTCGGCGTGAAGTCAAAGAACTCCTGATGGAGAAACCGCGCCGTGACAATGTCGCCCGTGATGCGCTTGACGGTGCTCTCGGCCAGCTTCGCCCCCTCGTCTGTCTCCGTGCTGGCGACGAAGCGCAAGCCCCGCAGTCGGGCAAGGTCGTTCCGGATCGCGTCCGACTGCTTCGGCAGGAAAGTCTCGGCGGGCGTCCAGCACGCATAGTCCCCCAGGAGCCCGGCCACCGTCTTCAGGAATACGCTCTTGCCGTTGGCGCCGCTGCCGTACAGAATGAAGATCACTTGATCGCTCGCGTCGGCCGTCAAGGCCGAGCCGACCGCGCGCTGCAGGAAGGCGATGAGATCCTGGTGCTCGGCCATGACGCGGCCGAGGAACGCTTCCGACCCTGGTGCGCGCGCTGAAGGGTTGTACGCGACGGGAACCAGCTTCGTGATGAGGTGCGTCCGATTGTGCGGCTGTAACGTGCTTGTCCGTAGGTCGAGGGTGCCGTTCTCGCAGTTGAGCAGGTAGGCGTCCGTGTCGAGTTGCTCCGGCGTGACCGGGATGCCCGGTTCGCTCTCCGCAAGCGAGAGCTGGCCTTTGATGCGCGCATCGGCCTCACTGCGGACGGCGTGCTTCGTCAAAGCCTGGCGACGCGCCTTGTCGTCGTTGGCCTCCCCCCGAATGCTGGCCACGTCCTGATAGATCGCGAACACCGCGTCCTTGGCGCGCCGGAGAACCTCTGCGGTGTCATCCTTCGCCCAGCGCTTCCCGTCCCATGTGAGCCACCGGCGCCAGGAGTGGCAAAACCGGAGATCCGCGCCGTGCAGCCGGACTAGCCGTTTCGCGTTTCCAAGGTCTGTCAGGTGGAATGCCTCGGCGTGGTTCGACGCAGACGGCGCGGGTTCGTACCGAGCGACGCTTGCCGCAATCCGCGCGACCTCCTCATCGGCCAAAGGCGGGTCGCATCGGTCGCGGTTCGTCACCAGGAGCGCTGCCCGCATCTCCGCCTCGCTCATATTGTTTCGCCGCATGCTACCGGCGAGCGAGGTCAGTGTCGCGTTGCGCTGTCCGTTCCGAATGCGCTGCCCCGCGGCACTCCGCGGCGTGCGGCTGTTGCCGTTGCTCCTACCGGCGGCTCTCGCCAACTCCAGGAGCGCCGTGGGCGGCTCGGCGATGCCTTCCCTCAGCGGGATCACCCATTCATACGTAACACCCGTGTGGTGACCCGATGGGGCCACGATGACTTGACTCCCGTCCGCCAATAAGTCCACGCCGCAGTCGCCAGATTGGAGGAGGCGGATCTTCCGTTGGAGCGCGCCCCCTGGGTGTCGGAGTAGGATCTTCGCGCCGCCGGGGCTCCGCCACGTTGCGGAGACCGGCAGCTCGACGCCCGCGTCCTGGAGCAGCCGCTCCGCTCCTTCGCCGTCGAGGTCCACGCAGATCAGCCCCGCGTCGGCGCCGAGGACGATCCCCCAGTGCGCGTCGGGGAACCGCCGCAGCCAGTCCTGGACCTCGGCCCTTGTCGGTGCCTGGGTCTGATACTGCGTCCAGGGAATGATGGGATGCTTGCCAGGCGAGCCGCACCTCGGCCTTGGGCACGCGCACCGGTTCTCGGCGAGCGCCCACCAACAAGGGATCGGTCGGAGGTGCTGCGATAGGAGACTAAGGATCGCGGTGCTGACGCCCTGCACGGCGGGGCTCATCGCGACACCTCATCATCTCGGAGGCGGGCCTTCAGCTCGCGCGAGGCCTGCAGAAGCGTTTTGACGGGCACCGCGGTATTCGCGTGAAACGCGTCGACCTCAGACGGATCGACGTTCGCGAACACGAAGATCCGGCTGCCCCGTTCACCCTCAAGCCGCAGCAGCCGATGGCTTCTTGCGGTAAGGAAGGTCGCGAGATGGAAGTTTCTGGTCAGGTACTGTGTCTGCATGTGTATCTCGGCGCCCATGAGGGGCGCGCTTGCTGTTGTGTTGGGACTGCTAGATGTAGCGATCGATCGTCTGGGGCTTGAACCGAACCGCCGCCGCTCGGATCGTCGCTTGCACCGCGACACCATCGCGTGTTGCCGTCATCGCGTCACCTCCGGTTTCGCGGTTGCCACCTTTGCCTTGCGCCGGGCCGGGCGGCGAGTCTTGGGGTACTTGTGCTTACGCCGCGCGAAGCCCTCCCGCGCCCAGCGTTCGCTGAGCGCGTCGAGGCGATCAGCCGGAATACGAATAGCGCGAGTCCCAGGAATCCGAAAGGCGGGGATCACGGCCTTCTCGATAAGCCGGTAGGCCGTGCTGAGGCCGTCTCCGAGCCGCGCTCATCGGATTACTTGGCCTCTCGGGCGGGCGTCCGACTCTCAGCAATGAAGCGCCGGAAGTCCGCCTCATCCACTCGCACCCGCCGACCGAGCCGCAAGACGGGAAGCCGCCCCTCTCGAATCCACGCTCGCCAGGTGTGCCGGGACACCTTCGATTCCTTTTCCAAGTCGACGACCGTCAAGAGCGCCATTTGTAAGCCTCCAGTCTGCGGGAATCGTTGTGACTCGTTGCCAGCCTCCTTCATTGATGTGGAGTCTATTGGGTTGCATGTAGTGCGTCAACACACTAATCACGGCATAAAGTGATTAGTATTGACATTTATATAAACCAGGCACATATTGTCGGCAGTAGGAATGACCGGGACACGCACTACGTCATGAGGAGGGAGCAACCATGCCACAGGAGCAGCGCGACGGACGGCTGGAGGACGTTGAGGAACTTCTCCTTTACTTGAGGCGGATTGGCCGGACGCCCCAGGAACAATTACGCTGGGCGCTCGCCAGCGTTGAAAGGCCGGGTGGGTGGAAAGGCCTCACGCGCGGCGACCGAGAGAATCTGCGTCTTGAACTGGCGGCTTTTGCAGGATTGAGCACCGGCCTGCCGCACAATCCCTCTCATTGGGGACCCCCTGGATCGGCTGATGAGATCGTAATCAATCCGCGACGCTTAGATCCCAAAACACTTAAAGAGTTCTCATTGGCCCTGAGTCTTCTTGCTGTGCCGAACGACAAGCAAGCGCGAGAGATCCTTGAGGCCTTTGACGAGATGTTTTGGGCCGCGATTCGGCGGGAGCCGATCACCTTTGATGCGGTGACTGTTGAGCGCAAACTCTTGTGGCACGAGGAAGTTGGCCGGTATAGTAGTTCGGAAGCCACGAGGAAGAGCACGAACTGGAGCCTTCGCGCTCAACTTGCTCTTGGCCGGGCCATTGCAAACAGCGGACACCTCCTCAAGCTCTGTCCCGCGCCCGCTTCGCGCGGAGGAGAGGGGGCGACCTGTGACACGCGGTTTGTGGCGGGCCGTCCGAACCAAGCGTACTGTTCGGCTCGATGTCAGACGCGCGCCGCGACTCGCGCCTATCGCAGCGGAGACTCTACACCCGTCGCCAAACTGCTGGCCGCCAAAGACCGGGCTGGTCGCAAGGCGGGGAGAGGGGCATGATGTGATAGGGCTGCTTGCGCGATCCTTCCCGCTTCCACTCATAGAAGCCGTCGGCCAGGATCAGGCACCGGCGTTCTCGCAGCGGCTTGCGGAAGGTAGGCTTGGTGGCCGCCGTCTCGCTCCGGGCGTTGATCATGCGGCTGCCGATGGCGGGGTCCTTCGCCCAGGACGGTACGAGGCCCCAGCGGAAGGGCCGAACCGCTCGACCGCCAGTCTCCCGGTTCTGGATCACGGCGGGAGCGCTTGGCTCGGCGCGATATTGTAGCGGGGTGGAGTTTCGGGCCAGTTCGGGAGGTTGAAGAGTTGGCCGACGCGGATCGTTGCGCCCGAACTAAAGCACCCGCACATAGCGCAGCACCCCTCGAAGCGGTCACGCGGTGGTGTAAGCGTATTCTCAGGAGCGAAGGGGTCCGTGTCAACTGAGTGAGAGGTGGCTATGGCGCCTGGCCGATGCGGTGCTGCCAGGCTCGCTGCTCCGCGTCGGATCTGCTGTGCGTGCGGATCGTCCAGCCGGGTGAGGGCGGACCGCCGGGAGCCGTCCACGGGGTGCCCTCAAAGTTGGCTGAACCACACGTACGTGACGTAGAAGGCTGGAGCGACAAACAGAATCAGGAGCACCTCCCGCCAGCCGACGAAGACGCCCGGCCAGGTCAAACCGACGACCACCCCGAGGGACAGCAGCGACAGCTTGAGGAGACCGACCTGCCACCACACGAAGGTGAAGGGTTTGAAGAGTGTCGCTTTCCGCCTCATCTCCCGATCCTCCTGGCATGCGCCACTCCGTGGATGGGTTCGCACGTCTCCCTCGGGATCACGCCCCGCGCGCTTCGCGGCCGAATGCTGGGCCCGACAGCCAGTTCGGGTGCGTGCTCAGGCGGATACCGGCGGGCGCCGGTCCGCCCATGGCCGCGCCGCTTCGAGCTGCCCCGCGAGCTGAAAGAGCGTCGCCTCCTCGCCATAGCGGCCCACGAAGTGGGCCCCGACCGGGAGGTTTTCGCGATTCCAATAGAGCGGCACCGACATGGCTGGCTGCCCCGTGACATTGGCGAGATAGGTGAACGGATCGAAGATGCGGATCCGGCGGCGCATGGCAAAGGGGTCCTCCTGGGAGAAGGCAAACGTGCCCAGGGGCACCGGGGGCTCGCCCAGCGTCGGGGTGAGCCAGACATCGTGCTTGACAAAGAAGCGCGCAATCTCGCGTGCGCCGCGCTGGAGGTCCTGCACCGCCAAGAGATACGCGGGGGCGGGGAGCTGGCGCCCCTTCTCCGCCAGCGCCCAGACGAACGGTTCAAAGCCCTCGGCCGTGGGCGTGCGCCCGGTGCGGCGGCCCCAATCCGCAATGGCCCAGGCAAACCCGGCGGCCACGAGCGTCGCGTACCCCTGGAACAGCGGCTCCGCAGTGAACGCGGGACCCGCCTCCGTCACCACATGCCCGAGGTCCGCACAGAGGGCCGCCGCCTCCTGCAGGGCGGTGACACAGTCGGCATGGACCGGCGTGCCCAAGGGAGTCTGGCTCGTGAAGCCGATCCGCAACGGGCGTGGGGGCGCACCGACCTCCTGCACGAAGGGCCGCGCCGGGGGCGGGCACCCGTACGGGTCACCCAGGTCGGGGCCGGAAGTCGCATCGAGCAGCGCCGCGCTGTCCCGGACCGACCGGGTGAGGGCATGCTCCGCCACCAGTCCGCTAAAGAGATCCCCGTAGTGGGGGCCCAGGGGGTTCCGGGCGCGGGTGGGCTTGAGCCCGAAGACGCCACAGCACGAGGCGGGGTTGCGAATGGAGCCGCCCGCGTCGTTCCCATGGGCCATCGGCACGAGTCGGGCCGCCACGGCAGCCGCGGACCCCCCACTCGACCCGCCGGGGGTGCGACTGAGGTCCCACGGGTTGTGGGTCGGGCCGAAGAGCTGGGGTTCGGTGGTCGCCCCGAGGGCGAGGGCGGGCAGGTTGGTCTTGCCGACGATGAGCAACCCGGCCTGTTTGTATCGCCGCACCAGTTCGCTATCCTCGGTCGGGATGTAGTCCTGGAGAAACGCGACCCCCTCGGTGAAGCGGACCCCGGCCACTTCCGTGATGAAGTCTTTCAGTAGGAACGGCACGCCCGCAAAGGGGCCGTCGGGAATGGGCCCCACCGCTGCCGCGCGCGCCTGGTCGTACATCCGCGTCACCACGGCATTGACGGCGGGATTCACCCGCTCGATCCGCGCAATGGCCGCCTCCACCAATTCCAGTGGTTTGATCTCTTTCTTGCGAACCAGTGCAGCCTGGGCGGTCGCGTCCAGCCTGCCGACATCATCCAGCGGTCCCATGGCTCTTTCCTCCCAGAGATGCCTGGCGCGCTGCCCATCGCGGGCGGAGCCCACCTGCACCCCTGATCATCGCGGCCCTACGGTCTCCCGCCGGGTGGCCATAGAGCTGGACTCGCATCGACGCGGGGACCACGTGCTCAAGGCATCACTTCGTCGGGCTGGGCGAACTGCTGTTCCAGATGTCCCGGTGCAGTTTCCAGGACTTCCCTTCGACCTTCCAGATGACGAGGTACTTCCCGGCATCCGCGACCTGCCCCCCTGCGCCCAGGAGCGTGTACTTTCCCACCTCGATCGCTGTGTCCCGGTGCGCCTCGACCTCCACCGTGTCGAGCTTCGCCTGCGCGAGGCCCATGTCCAGCGCCCCTTGCCAGAACGCCTGGATGGCGGCTCCTCCCGCCACCACCTCGCTCCCGGGCGGGAGGAGTTGGCCGCCCTTCGTGTAGAGCTTCGCCAGCGCGCCCGCGTTCTTCTGACCGAACGCCGCCATGAACTTCTTGTTCCCCGCCAGCACCTTCGCTCGGACCGTCGTGGTTGCCATGGTGGTCTCCTTTCCGTACGACTCGCGCCATCGGTGAAGAGGAGTTCCCGCGCATCAACCTCCTGCCCCCAGGGGCGGATGGAGGCGATTAGAGGCTCGTCCGGTTTTCTCCCGATAGAGTCGCCATGGACTACGAAGGGACACTGCCTCCGCTTGCCTCCCGCCTGGCCTCGTGGCTCCCATGGCTCCCGCAGGTCCCGCTTCGTCTTGTCCTGAATTTGTGTTTTGGGCAACCACTGCATGTTGCTGGGATCATCGCGGCCACCCTTGCTCAAAGGAACGATGTGGTCCACCTCGCACTGATGACATCCAGATGGTTTGGGGTTCGTCTGCTTGAACTCGGAGGTCGCTTTCGGGTCCCGTTTGATCTTGCCTCGGCTATCGCGTGGGCAACTCTCGCACTTGATCGTGCTGCGGCTGCTGCTGAGGGCACTGCGGTGGCTGCTCGCTGAGGACGAGGAACGGGGTGAGTAGGCACCGGAAAGGCCGCCGCCACGGGCGAGCATGTTGAGGGGAAGAAAATGAGGAAGCTAAGGGCGAGCGTGATTGCCAGTGCCGTTCTGTGCCGAGAGGGCGCCATCTGAGCCTCCTGGCCGTGTGCAAACGACTGGCGGACGCAAGACGTGGAACTGCTATCCGGAACGGTGGCCGCATGGGCCGCGTGTGGTCAGCGTCCCGACCGGGACACCGGGTGATGCGGGGAGTACATCACGCAAAACGCTACGCCGATCCGAGACGGCTGTCAAGCGCGTGCGGGCGCGCGGTCACGAGCTGGAGCGCGTCGGTGATGGTGGCCTGCTGGGTCGCTGTGAGCGGGGCGAACCGCAGACCGGTGTGCGACAGGAGGCGGCGGTCGCCATCGAAGCCCCGCCGCCGCCCAATGACAAAGGACCAGGTGACGCGGGCGGGCAGGCAGAGGCCACCGAGCACCGAGGGGAGTTCGACTTCGCAGTGC
>Ga0316617_100000518_pt1 | contig 10510 bp, 17 predicted proteins | sample OWC_Aug_M1_C1_D2_FD_207801 | JGI IMG/M metagenome (GOLD analysis project Ga0316617, IMG submission 207801) | Wetland soil microbial communities from Old Woman Creek delta, Ohio, United States - OWC_Aug_M1_C1_D2_B | ecosystem: Environmental > Terrestrial > Soil > Wetlands | place: USA: Ohio... | reverse complement strand
ACGAATATGGCGCCGAGGGTCGGCCGCTCGTTTTCGACCAGGGCGATGTTGATCGTGAACTCGCCCAAGTGCTTGATGAACTCCTTGGTCCCGTCCAGCGGGTCGACCACCCACAGCCGCCGCCAACGGCGGCGCTCCGCGGCCGGGATCTCTCTGCCCTCTTCGCTCAACACCGGTATCCCCGTGCGAATCAGGCAGCCGGAGATGATCTCGTGGGAGCGCGTGTCCGCCAGGGTGAGGGGCGAATGGTCCTGCTTGTAGTCCACGTGGAGATCGGATTCGTAGACCTCCAGCGTGGCCGACCCCGCCCGGATCGTTGCCCGGACCGCCGTCAGGAGAAGATCGTCACGCTGCATCGTCAGGCCGCCGGGAAATTGATCTCGTTGAGCGTGGCGCGGATCTGGGCCTCCGTGGCCGGCGCATCCCACTCCACCTCCACGGTTTTGGATTGCGGGTCGCCCTCCACCTTGCGGACGCCCTTCAGCTCCTTGAGCTCCTTGGTGATGGTCATCACGCAATGTCCGCAGGAGATTTTAGGGATTGAAAACGTTTGGTGCTCCATGGCCGTACCTTTCTTCGCGGTCGATCCGGGAAAAATCTTCGACCCCGGTCTTCAATGGTAGTGTCGGTCGGCGGGGTGTCAAACGGCAGCGCCGCAGAACCGTCGCGAAAGCTCCTCGAAGTCGCGGTCCTCAAAAACCTGCGCGAACCGCTCTCCGTGGAGGCTGCGCTCCTTGTAGAGCTTCAGGCAGTCCTGAAGGATCTCGATCACCTGGTCCTCGCCGAAAATCCCCGGCAGCTCCCGGGCGAGCCGCGGGTGGCGGCCGAGCCGGCCGCCCAGCTGCACCCGGAATCCCTTCCAGGCCTCGGCGATGGTTCCCGTGGGGCAGGCCCGTACGCACTGGCCGCAATTCAGGCAGCGCACCGTGTCGATCCCGGGCGGGCGGCTCCCCGCGGCAAGCGTTAGCGCCTGCTCGGGGCAGGACTCGACGCAGGCCTGGCACTGGGAGCAGGCCTCGTTCGTCGTTTCGGGAACGGCGGCGCCGATGATGCCCATGTCCTTGATCTGCGGCTGCGAGCAGGCGTTCGGGCAGTCGGCCAGAGTGATTCTGAATTCGTGATGGAACTTGATATCCCCCCGCACGCGGGATTTCAAAAAGCCCAGGAGATCGGCGGCCTGGATCACCGCTTCCAACCGCGCGAGCAGCGGGTCGCTGATCACCGCCCGGTTCGGGCAGCCGCTGGGGCCGAAGCAGGTTTCCAGCTGATAGCCCTTGATGTCGGCGTGCATGCCCGACAGGTAGCGCGCCTGGGTGGCTTTGACGTCGGCCAGGCAGACCCGCTCCTTTCCGGCGTCCGTCGCCTCTTTTTCAACGCGGGCGCGGACCCGCTTGCGGACAAAGAAGGGAACGTGCTGCAACGCGGCCTTGGCTTCAGAGGTCCATTCCATGCAAGGGTCACCTTTCCGGAGAACCCGCCCGGGTCCGCCGCAGCGCCTGAGCGGCCAACTCACCCACCGGGCAGGCCTCCAGCCGCTCTTCGCGGTAGAGCAGGCAGGATGCAGTGTCCTTTTCCAGCTTTTCCAGCGGAGGAATCAGTCGGGCATCGGCCAGGGGCCCGCAGGCCCAAGCGGCCAGCCCCCGCAGGGCCGCCTGGGGCGATCCCAGGAAGGGCGCGAGAAGCTCAGCGCCGTCGACCATCGCCGCCGGCCGGGCATGTGCCAGGCGTCCGACCCCCCACAACACGCCTTCCTGCAAGACGGGGTGATCGATGAAATTGCGCTCCGGATGCAGATAGGACAAAAGGATGCAGCCGTATTCGGTGGTCAGCCGCTCGCTGCGCGCCAGGCTCTCGCCCATGGCCTCCGGGCACCCCCAGCCGATCCCGCCGGATTCTTCGTTCAGGTTCCACATGAAACGCCGCATCACCACCCGCGCGGATTCCATGTTTTCGTCGGCCAGGCGGGACACCACCAGTCCCATCGCAGTCACGGCCCGCCAGCGCAGAAGCGGGTTCCGGTCGCAAAAAAAAGAGAAGAGCGGGTTCACCACCCGCCGTGCCGGTACCCGGCAGATGTGTTCCAACGATGCCGGAAATGATTCCGATAGCAGGTGGGTCGCAGCGATGGTCTTGAGCTCACGCCCGGTGGTTTGATGCACGCGCATAGGCCATGGTGGCTTCCCGCCTGAAAGAGTTTCCCGAGATTGCCTTGGGCCGCTGCGTCCGCCTCCGGCGCCGCCCGACGGCCTCGATGCCCGGCCGTCGCCGGACGGCCGGATCAGTCGTCCTCCCAACGGATGCAGTCCGCCGGGCAGTTCTTGATCGCCTCGTCGACCTCATCCTCGGGGTAGGCCTCCAGGTCGATGACCTCGATGTATCCCGCATCGTTCATGCGGAATGCCGCCGGGCAGACCCCGACGCACACGTCGCAGCGGATGCAGTCGCTCAATTCCACAACAGGACGTTTCATCGCCTCACCCGGTCAAGAATCGGGGCCGAGGGGCCCTCGCAGATCGATGCCGCGGCCGGCGCTGCGCTCAGGCCCGGGAGCCGGCGGCGGAGGCTGCGGCGACGGCCCGGCCGATCGTTCTGCCGAATTCATGGCAGACATCCAGGGTCTGTTTTTCGGGAACGAACTGGGTGCGCAGCCCCGGCTGGACCAGTTCGATCTTCATCTCCGTAAGCTCGTTTTCGACCAGCTTGACCGCCTCCCCGCTCCACCCGTAGGAGCCGAATGCCGCCCCGATCTTGTTCTTGGGCTTGAGCCCCTTCAGGTAGCAGAGAAAATCCGCAACCGTGGGGAACATGCCGTTGTTCAACGTGGGGGAGCCCACGACCACGGCCCGGGCGTCAAAGACCTCGGTCATCACTTCGCTGCGGTGCCAGGTCCGCAGGTTCATCGGCTTGGCGGAGACGCCCTCCGCCGTTATCCCCGCGTGGATGGCCTCGGCCATTTTCTCGGTGCTGTGCCACATGGTGTCGTAGATCACGACCGCCTTTTTCCCCGGCTCCTGTCGGCACCAATCCAGGTAGGCCTTTACGATCCTGCCCGGGTCCCGGCGCCAGATCACCCCGTGGTCCGGGCAGATCATGCGCAGGTCCAGTTTCATGTCCGCCACCTGCCGGATAAGCTTGTCGATGTGCGTCGCATAGAGCAGCAGGATGTTGGCGAAGTATTTTTTGGCGTGGACCATGATCCGGTCCCCGATCTCATCGTCGAAGCTCTCGGGGCCGGCGTAATGTTGGCCGAAGCCGTCGCTTGAAAAGAGGATGCCGTCCTCCTTGAGGTAGGAGAACATGCTGTCCGGCCAGTGGATCATGCGGGTTTCCAGAAAAGCCAGCGTGCGCCTGCCCAGCTTCAGCTCCTCGCCCGAGCCGACGGCCTGGTAGTTCCACTTTTGAGGGAAATGGCGCGCCAGGTTTTTCGCCCCCATTTTGGAGCAGTACAGAGGCTTGTCCTCGCCGACCCGGTGCATGACTCGGGCGAGACTCCCGGAGTGGTCGAACTCAGTGTGGTTGCTGATCACCACGTCTATCTTTCGCGGGTCCACGATGCGGGCGATGTTGTCGATCAGTTGGTCGGAAAACTCCTTTTTGACCGTGTCGATCAGCGCGATTTTCTCGTCCAGCACCAGAAACGCGTTGTAAGTGGTTCCAAGATCGGTGGAATAACCGTGGAAGTCCCGGACATTCCAGTCTCTGACACCCACGCTGTAAACCCCGGGGGCAATTTGGACAGGATCCATTTTTTTACCTCATCTCACGTGTCGAGCCGTTCACCACTCTGGATTTTAATCATCGAAGAGGGAATGGCAACCGACGTCGGCCGCAGACCCGCCCTCGACCGATCATCGCCGGCCGGGATGCGCCGGATGGCCTGCACGTTGCGCCGCAAGCAGGGGAATCGGAAGCACCAAAAGTCGATGCCCTTTTTTCAGCGCCGAGGCTGAAAGCAAAGGGCATCCACCGTCTCCGGAATCGGCGGCCGGCGCAAACCGGCAGCTGAAACACAGGCATCGCGCCGTCAGCCCAGGCGCGGGGCGATGTGGAACGCGCCGCCTATCGGCAGACAGGCGGGCAGTTGATACAAGGGCCGCGCAGCGCCGGAACACGGCCCGCAGCGCCGTTTTTCAAACCCGGTTAGGCTTCCTTGGCGAAGTCCGCCTTCGACGCGCCGCACACCGGGCATTCCCAGCTGTCCGGGACTTTTTCGAAGGGGGTTCCGGCGGCAACCCCATTGTCGGGGTCCCCTTGGGCGGGATCGTAGACGTAACCGCACACCTGACAGACATATCTGGCCATGTTCTCTCTCCTCCTTTTATGGGTTTGGATTGCAGGATTAAACGAAGTCGTCAAGCCGATTCGCCCTGGACCGATCCGGGTCCGGCCAGCGGCTTGAACATCTTCTTGCCGGCACCGCACACCGGGCAGACCCAGTGGTCGGGAAGGTCCTTGAACCGGACCCCCTTGGGGATTTTGCCCTTGCGGTCCCCGCGGTCCGGGTCGTAGATGTAACCGCAGGTGGCGGTTTGGCACTGGTACATCTCTTCGGGTTTGGACACGGGCGCACTCCTCAACATCGCAGGTTCATATCATCCGCACAGCGTGGCGATCAACTGTTTTACGCGGGATTCGATTTCATCCCGGACCCGGCGCAGGGTTTCCAGGGGCTGGCCGGAAGGGTCCGGCAGGTCCCAATTCTCACGCAGGGCCCCGGGGGCGACCGGACACTCTTCGCCGCAGCCCATGGTGACGACGGCATCGGCTTGGCCCCCCGCCAGCGCTGCTTCAATTCCCTGAGGTTTGCGGAAGGCCAGGTCGATCTTTTTTTCAGCCATGACCGTCACGGTGTCAGGATTTATTTTTTCGGCCGGTTGGCTCCCGCCGGTGGAAACATCCAAACGGTCCGCGGCCAGGTGCTGCGCAAAAGCGCCCGCCATCTGGCTGCGGCAGGCATTTTCCCTGCACAGAAACAGCACCTTCTTCCGTGCCGCATAGGGGGCCATGAGGGCTTCGACCGCCTGCTCCACTTCCTCCCGTGCCGTCGGGTGGTTGGCGAGGTCCTTTGCGCCTTCGATCCCCCGATAGAGGAGGCTGCCTTCGTAGCGCGCATCGATGGCGTCGAAAAAATACTTGGCGGTCAGCTGCAGCCCCTCGAAGAGGTTCTTGCCCTTCGTGGCCCCGACGCTGAGCAGGTAGCCCCGGCGCGATCCCTTGAGCGGGTCGCCCAGCTTCAGCCGGTATTTGCGCGCCCAGAAGGTCTGGCAGCGGTCCACCAGGGCCTTGAGCTGGGAGGTCATGTTGTAGAAAAAAATCGGCGAGGCGAGCACGACGACCTCCGCCTGCCGCAGCAGCCCGTAGATTTCGCTCGCCATGTCGTCGTCGATGGGGCAGTACCCTTTTTTCTCGCAGACCACGTACTCTTTGCAGGGCAGGATGTTGCGCTCCACCACCTGGATGGCCTGCGTCACCGCCCCCCGCCGCTCCGCCGCCTGCAGGAAGGTGGAGAGGAGGAAATTCGTGTTGCCCTTCTTGCGCGGACTTCCCTGCAAACCGAGGATCAGCATGGCCCGGGTCCGATCACTGTTTGACGTGGCACGTCGTGCAGGTGGTGGGGCCGGCCTTCTCGCCGGCCTGCTTCTTTTCCCTGTGGCACTTGGTGCACTGCTCGTTCATGATCTGCTTCTTGGCGAGCTTGCCCTGGGCCTTGAGCTCCTCGATGGCGCCGGCCTTCTGGGGGAAGGCAGAGTGGCAGATCGTGCAGTCGGCAAGCTTCGCCTGGTGGCGCTGGTGCGGAAAGGCCACGTTGCCGCTGGTGCCCCCGTCCAGGACGATCTCGGCGGCGCCGGTGTTTTGAGTTTGCGCGAAAACGGCCCCGGTCCCAATGAAAAAAAGTACGACGAAAAGCAGCCCGGTCAGCAGCTTTCGAACCTCCGGGTTTCCCGGACCTTCAAACGACCACACGTGCCCCCCTCCGCAGCGACAGACGTTCGTTGACTAGTAGGCGTCCAGCCGTAAGCCTCAACGCGGGGATACGCTTTTGCCTTCCCCGGCGAGCTGGCAGGTCTTGAAGTCGATCGTCGCCCCGCATTTGCCGCATTTGTGGGAACGGTCGAATTCGTCGGAGAAAACCTCCTTTCCCGCCCCGCACGCCTGGCATTTGCAGGTAAAGGATTTAAGGGATTTGAAATTCGCGTAGCCCGGACAATGCTTGGGGGTGGTTTCGTCTGGCGCCATGGTCTGTTCCTCCTCGCCTGTGACAGGGTTTTCAAGCTTTCAGTTTTTGGGCCAGTTGCCGGCCGTACTCCTGGGCCATCTGCACGCCGCCGCCGAGGTTGCTCGACTTGAGCCGAAGGCTGTCGGCCACCATGTCCATTTTAAAAATGTTCTGCATGGTCTTGTAGATGCGGTCGTTGGCCTCTCCGCTCCAGCCGAAGGAGCCGAACGCCCCGCCGATTTTGCCTTCCAGCTGCGATTTTTCAGCCATGAAAAGAAAAGTTTTCATCGCCTGGAGCATTTCGCCGTGGTAGGTGGCCGACCCGAACGCGTACCCGTCATAACCGGCCAGGTCGGCCTCGCCTTTGACCGTTTTCACGTTGACCACATCCGCCTGATGCCCGGCCATGCGCACACCCTCGCCGATCAGGTCCGCTATGGCCTGGGTCTCACCGGTGCGGGTGGCGTAGACCACCAGGATTTTCCCCATCATCAACCTCTCTCACATCTACGGGGGCGCGGCCCGCGACCCCATCGGGCCCCGGGTCGTTTTTCCGATCAGGGTTTCGTCTTTCCGATCCGCGGGTCGATCCCCTCCGCCGTGCAATCCGGCGTGTAGCAGGTGTTGTCCACGAACTCGCATTTTTCCTTGCACGACGGGCACTGGTTGGGGTAGGCGTCCGCCTCGAACGAGTATCCGCATTTCGAGCATTTCCAGCTCGGCATGGTTCACCTCCATTTCAGTGATCGGTGGGGCGTTTGCAGGCGCCGCGCAGCACCGGATCGCGGCCCGGGGCGCCGTTTATCGGCCCCCGGCTATGCCTTCCACAGGCCGTGCAGGTTGCAGTACTCGCGGGCCGTGGCCTTGTCGGCCTTGATGCAGAACGTGGCCTCCGGCGCCTGGCCGGGTTTGAGGAACTGGCGGTAGACCTTGCCGTCGACGATCAGCTCGACCCACTCGATCCAGTGCTTCTCTTCCATGGGGTGGGCCACGCTGCCGACCTTCACCTTGAAGCCGTCGGCGGTTTTTTCGACCACCGGCACGTGCTTTTCCTTCGCGGCGTCCACGGTGTTCTCCTTGAACAGCTTCATGGGCTGCCCGCAGCACACCAGCTCTCCGCCGCCGGCGTGCACCACATCGACGATGTTCCCGCACACGTCACATTTGTAAACCTGAAGTAGTTCGGTCATGATCGCTCTCCTTTCAAATAAAATGGATGGGATGGATGGGTTACCAGTTTTCCCCCAGCAGCTCGAAATGGGCCTGCGGGTGCACACACGCCGGGCAGAGCTCGGGGGCGCTCATGCCCACGTGGAGGTAGCCGCAGTTGCGGCAGCGCCAGGTCGCCTGGGCGTCCCGCTTGAAGACGCGGCCGGCCTGGATGTTGGCGGCCAGGTCGAGGTAGCGTTTTTCGTGCTGCTTTTCAGCCACTGAAATCGCCCGCAGGGCGGCGGCGACCTCCTTGAAGCCCTCTTCATCGGCAATCTTGGCGTAACCGGGGTACATCGAGATGTGCTCGTGGCGCTCGCCGGCCGCGGCCGCCTTGAGATTGTCCAGGGTCGTCCCGATGACGCCGGCCGGAAACGCGCAGGCCACCTCCACCTCGCCGCCCTCCAGGAACTTGAAGAAGCGCTTGGCGTGCTCCTTTTCCTGGTCGGCGGTCTCGATGAAGATGTCGGCAATCTGCACGAAGCCGTCCTTGCGGGCCTGGCCGGCAAAATAGGTGTAGCGGTTGCGCGCCTGGGACTCCCCGGCAAACGCGGTCAACAGGTTCTTTTCGGTCTTGCTTCCCTTCAACTTCGCCATCTTCGGGCTGTCTCCTTGTTCGCTGAGTCTGATGAATGGATGTTCTATCGATTCTCTTCAGGCCACCACCCCTTGCGGATGTGGTTTTGTTTCTCGGCTTCCGCCAGTTTTCGCAGTTTGAACGCGGCGTCCCGCAGGACTCCGTAGAGGATGCCGCAGCCGTTGTCCTCGCGGTCGGTTTCCCCCAGATCGGCCAAGCGGATCATCTCTTCCGTCAACTGCAGGGTTCTGGCAATGTGAAGGTTGCATGGTCTCATGACTTTTCTCCCGGCATCGCATGACGGAATGAGTTCCCATGGTTAATCAAATTCTATGCCAGGAGATGGCTGCCGAAGGAAGCGCTTTGGATCGAAAATGATTTTGTTGAGTTACACCGACGGCCGCAACCCGGGCCCGGTCGCCTGCACGGTGCTCGCGCGCATCACCCGATACAGGCCCCAAGCTGCGGTTGTGCGTCGGCGCTCTTGCACCCTCGAAATAATCGACGAATATCACAGTAAAAAACACAATGCAACCCGGTCTCGGGTTACATTGTGAAACAGCCCTGTCTCACAGGACAGGTTTGACACGCTCGCCGGTTGGGAGCGGAAGCGCGGCGTGAACACACCGGCGGGGAAGGTGAAAAGACGTTGTGGACTGCGGCCTGGATTTGGAAGGCCGGTTTATCACTTTGTGCCGTTGAGGTCGGCAGCTGGTTTTTTTGTGGGGGCCGCAACCTATCCCCTGTGCAGTCCTGCCTGTTATTATTCCGGCGAGCAATTCCTTAGCGCAGCGCGACACATCTCTGCGCCTGACGTCGGCTGAAGTTGCACCTGTTTAGCGTCTGCCGGAATAATACCGGAGTCATATCAGGCGGCCTGCACCTGGCGGCGTTCCAGGATTTTACCGCGCACGCTGATGACGACCTCCTCCAACGGGACCGTGACCCCGGAGCGTTCCATGCCCTTTTTCACGATCACCGGCAGCGCGGCGCAGCACGGCACTTCCATCACCACCGAGGTGATGCTGCGGATGCCGGACTGTCGGCAGATCTGCGCGAATTTTTCGATGTAGGCCTCGGTGTTGTCGAACTTCGGGCAGCCCAACATGACGCGTTTGCCCTGGAGGAAATCGCGGTGCAGCGTGGGAAACGCCACGGGCACGCAGTCCGCCAGCACCAGCAGGTCCGCATCCTTGAGAAAGGGGGCCGTCGGCGGGACCAGCATGATCTGGACCGGCCAGTGGCTGAGCGCGGATTCGACCGGCTCGCCGGCCGCCGCGGGGCCCGAGGCGGCCGGGGCGAAGCTTTGCATCATGCGCGCCGAAGGGCAGCTGCCCGCGGCCATTGGAAGCACCCGGTGCCCCGAGGGCTTGTCTGCCTGGCCTTTTTTTTCGGCGAGCATTTTCTCGACGGCGTGCTCGTCGAACTCATCGGCGGTGCGCTCCTCAACGGTCAGGGCCCCGGTCGGGCAATCCCCCAGGCAGGCCCCCAGGCCGTCGCAGTAAATGTCGGCAATCACGCGCGCCTTGCCGTCGATGATCTCCAGGGCCCCTTCGGCACAGGCCGGGACGCAGTTGCCGCAACCGTTGCACAGCTCTTCGTCGATCTTGATTATTTTGCGAATGACTTTCATGGAATCACCTCGAAGTTAAAAGAGTCTCCCGGGCCGCCTGACGTCCGGCCGCGGTCAAAAAGGAGTGTTCGATGCGCTCGGCCAGCTGACCGGCGTCGAGCGCGCCGTTCTTGGTTTGCTCATCCAGGGTCTCAAGGGCATCGGCATCGTGAACCACCTGGAAGTTGACCGATTCTCCGGACCGCCGGCTGCCGCGGCGGGCGATGATGTCGCAGACCTCGGCGATCAACTCCTCGCGCGCGCCGAGTCTGGCGAGGATGTCCCGCGCCGCGGCGGACCCTTGGGCCTCGACGTCCTCCGGCGCGGCGCTGCCGCGCGTGCGCTCGGCGGCAACGCTGCCGATGCCGCGCAGGTAGGCGGCGCTCAGGATCACCGCCAGGTTGCCCTTCTCGGCCTTGCCGATGCGCTCCGCGTAGCGGGCGACCCGGCCGGCGCGGCCGATGCGCTTAAAGTCGGTTCGGTAGTAGCGCTTCATCTCGACGGCCACGCGGTCCTTCAGCAGGTTTTCCTTCTGGGCCGCAAGCCCTTCCGGCAGCGTGCCGAGGCACTGCTCGGCGTAAGGGCAATAGGCGGCGCAGCCGAAGTCCATCTGCGGGTTGACGAAGCGGTGGCCGCACTTGCCGCATTTGCGCGCCGTGTCGTCCTTGAAGAACTCCACCAGTTTGCCGCACTCAGGGCAGGTGGCTTCGAAAATGGCCCCGGGTTTCCAGTACTGCATGTCTTGGCCTGGGCATCGCATGGTCGGACTCCTTGGTGCCTGTTGGACTCGTTGGCGCCGATTCTATCTCAACCGTCTTCCGGCGTCTTTGACATAGATCAAGATATAAGCGCTTTGCGCGCAAAATAAACCGGGGCCCCCGGAAGGATAGGGAAC
>Ga0316617_100000516_pt1 | contig 10516 bp, 27 predicted proteins | sample OWC_Aug_M1_C1_D2_FD_207801 | JGI IMG/M metagenome (GOLD analysis project Ga0316617, IMG submission 207801) | Wetland soil microbial communities from Old Woman Creek delta, Ohio, United States - OWC_Aug_M1_C1_D2_B | ecosystem: Environmental > Terrestrial > Soil > Wetlands | place: USA: Ohio... | reverse complement strand
GACCAACATCGGCCAGTTGAAGCCCAACGACGCGGGGGGCTTCAACTGCTGGTTCAAGGAGACCCCGGGGGCGCCCGATTGGACCACGCTCTGGAGGGGGGCGGCGCCCATCAACGTGTTCGGGAAGTGGTTCTGCCCCTGGGTGCCAGACCAGGTGCGGGCTATTTTTCATGTGCTCCGGCACGTCTATGCTTCCTACGCGGAGACGTTCCGGAAGCCCTGGGTGCTCGGCCACGAGCAGGTGCAGGGCAACCGGACCCGGCAGTGGGATTCCAGAGATGCCCCGCACTACACCACCGACAAGTTGGATCCCGGGCTGCACTTCCCTTTGAATGAGATCCGCGAGGCGTTGTTCGCGGGGGTGGACATCGAGGACATGGCGTGGTTCCAGAAGTTCAGCGCGGACCAGGCTACCTACGCGGTGAGTTCCCGGGATGCCTCCGTCATGGAGTGGGTGAACGCTGGCGGGTGTTGCATGGATGCGGCGGCGGCCTGGTCGGCCTTCAAGAACCAGATCAGCATCCTGCCCAGCATCGGGGGCGAGTTCGGATCGGTGGGGAAGCTGGCCCTGCGGCTGTTGGGGTACCATGTGTCCAACGTGACGGATGAGGACCTGGACAGTGACGACTACCAGACGATCAGCATCTTCCAGCGATTGCAGGGGCTGGACACCGACGGCAAGCCCGGCCCCCACACCCGCCAAGCGTTGCTCGAAAGATTGCGGGATCGCGGCCTGATGTAGCCTAATACACCGTAGTAAAAAGAAAATAAATTTTCCAGAAATAGTCATTTTTCTCTTGACAAGATACGGCGTCATGGCGTATATTGGGGGTGGATGGAAGGGAGGATGCCATGACCATGGAAGGTAGAAAAGCGGCGAAGCGCCCGGCGGAGGAGCCGGCCCCGGAGGCCAAGAAGGCGGCGGCGCCGTCGAGGCCTGGCCCCAAGGATGAGAGCGCGACCTGCGGGACGAAGGCTTTCTGAGGGAGGATGCCATGGCGAAACTTGGAAGTCGGAAGCACTTGCTCCTGACCAAAGAGCTGGCGGCTCTGTTGCCGGCCCTGTACGCCACGGATGGCAAGGCGGATGGTGACCGCAAGGTGCCTGTCAAGTTTTTCAGTCCCTACAGCAACTGGACGTGGTACGCCCTGGAGTACGACCCCAGCGAGCGCACTTTCTTCGGCCTGGTGGTCGGGGCTGAGACTGAGCTGGGGTACTTCAGTCTGGATGAGCTGGAGGGGGCCATGGGGATGGGGGGCAGGCTTCCCCTGGTGGAGCGGGACAAGTTCTGGAATCCCAACACCACCCTGGCGGCGGTAAGGGCCAAGGAGGTGTGCTGATGAGTTTCGTCACCGAGCAGAAACGCCTGGCCAAGTTGAGCATGGATGAACTTCTGGAATTGAGGAATCGGATCGAGAAGGATCCCAAGTCCAAAGAGGGGCTCCCCGAGGGTAGCCTTTGGCTTTTCAACGCAAAGGCCAGGAAACGTCTTGATGCAATCGCGTGGGCCATCACCTATAAGCTGGGCAAGGTGCGGGCCGGGGAGGCGCCCTAATGCGCTGCCGGGTGATTTACTGGAATGAGGAAGTGATGGACCGCGAGCAGCGGTTCTTGGCTATGCGGGGAGAGGACTACTCTGACCCGGCGCTCTACAATGTGGTGGCGGCGGTCGAGATTCCAGATACTCGGTCGCTGGAGGCTGAGCGGTATGTGGTGGCCGACCGTCTATTCCAGAAGTTCAACATCGGGGATCACGGGGGCGTGGAGGGCATTCGGTCGATGAGCGCGGGCGACATGGTAGCCTTCCCGGATGGCCAGGCGCTGGTGTGCCAGCCGGTGGGATGGAAGAGCATCTACCTCGCTCCGGATTTCTCGGAGCACTTGAAGGTGTTGGATGACACACGGTTCTTGAAAAGGCTCCAGGTCAAGATGCAGGAGACCTGGGGATGTCAGACCTGAGCGGTAGAACCAGGGAAACCTGGAGGGCGAAATCATGGCCAACTACCCGATCCGAAGGTTCACTTACGTGGACCCCGCCAAGAACGCGGACAAGTTCTGGCACGTCAAGCTGAACGAGAATCAGATCCAGCTCTGGTGGGGGCGCAATGGTACGGCGGGGCAGAGCAAGGTCTTGGATTTCAGTTCGAAGTGGCAGGCTGAGAATGTGTATCTCGACAGGATTCAGAAAAAATTGGGTGAAGGCTACACCGAGAGCAAGGACGTGGATGAAGCTGGAAGGGAGATCGATGATTTGTTGAACCACGCGGCGGGACCGGAGGATGAAGGTGGCCCGGACGGGGATTTTCTCCGCCGGCTCCGGAAGAAGGTCGCGGCTCAATACGGAAAGGGGTAAACCATGAAACTGGTCGAGAAGGACGGACAGAAGGTGCTGGTGTTCGAGGAGCAGGATGCCGCTCTGAAGGAGCATTTCCTGGCCATATTGGCGGAGGAATCCTCTCTCCAGGAAGCCTATGAGGTCCTGGACAGGGAGCACGACATCGTGTGTGCCCGGCGGAACGCGGCGGGAAAGCGGTGGGAGGCGTGGCGCCTGGAGAACCACGAGCGGATGTGGACCCCCGTCGAGGCGGCGGTCAAGCAAGTGCTGGGTGAGGTCCCCCACATGCGGTTCAACAAGAAGACCCTGGAGCTGGAGGTCGAGGATCCGAAGCCGGAGGTATCTCGCCTGACGGATTTTCTGAAAATGCTCCAGGGTGTTCGCGTCAAGCTGGAGGCGGAGACGGGGGCGGGGGACGGCGAAGACGAAGAGGACGGGAGCGACAAACCGCTCCAGTGAGGGGAAAGTCATGGCCAAGAAACCGAAAGCGAAGCCTGAGTTGGGGGTGTGGATCGAGAACCGGTTAGCCGAAGATGCCAACCGCCAATGGGATCGTGCGCCCGAGTTGTTCCCAGGGCGCATGCCCAACGTGCTGTTTACCATTCCCTACGGGACCGGTGTCATCCGCTTGGTTGTGGGCCTGGCGGAGGATGGCAGTGGCATCGTGGTGCGGAATGAGACCCTGGACATTGACAGCCTGGACTTGGTGGTGTCCCCAGTGGCGTGCAACGTCTTGAAGGTCGGGACCGAGAAGATCATCGGGAGGTGACCCATGTACCTGTGGGAAGCGGCGGCCCAGGCGGCCGAGCGGTTGACATCGGCGGTCCACCAGAACGGGGTGTTCCGGATACGGCAAGCGACCGGGCCGGATGTTGGCCTGGTGTTCGAGTTCATGGAACGGGTGCCTCACGAGCAGTGGGTGGCTTGCACGAGGGATGAGGCCATGCTGCACTTCCCGAGGGCGGGCTGGCATGTGGGGCGGGAGCGCCCTGCGTAACTTCTGGACCGAAACTTCTGGAACGGAGTTATACAGGGTAGAGGTCTGACAACCTGCGGTTCGAAAGAGGAGAGCGGATCATGCGAGCCAAAAAGATGTTCTATGGGGACTTCTCAAAAGAGGCCCTGGACTGCCTGGTGGCCCACGCGGCCCCCGACGCGGGCACCCCCACGGGTCGAGGTCACCGGTGGGTGGCGAAGGCCTTGCGGGCGGCGGGGCAGCAGTACCCAGAGCTGCGGGGGCTGACCATCTCGCAAGCCAGGCGTCTGGTGAGGACGCACAAGGCCTGGCGGGCGGAGCATGCCATTCCGGGCAATCTCCCGTCGCGTCCCCTGCCCCCACCCGTGCCCATGCCCAGCGAGCTGCCCCCGAATCGGAACAAGATGACGGAGGTGATGGCGCACCTCATGGATCGGGTGGGGCAGCGAGGCCTGGACGTGATCATCAACGCCCAGAAGGTGGCGAGCTTCATGATCACCCAGGGGATCACGGGGGACAAACAGATGACCCTGGACGTGCTGGCGGCGGCGACCTGGTACTTCAACCGGTATTCTTAGAACTTCTGGAGTCCAGAGATGCCGGAGAGCGGGCACAACCCCCGATGGAAGTACGACTGCGAGCGGTGCAAGTTCCACTGGTGCTGTGGGCCAACGTGTTACTGTGGGTTGAGAGATTTACCCAGGACACCACCAGAGCGAATGCGGGAAGTACGGAACGCGGAACGCCGATGGAAGCGTAAGCGGGCGAAGCGGAAAGCCCTGGAAGCCAGGGCAATGCAATGGGTGGCCCGTTCGAGGTCGTGAACTTGTAGGAACTTCTGGAGGCGGGAGATGGCCAGTCACAAGACCAAGTGCGTGCGGTGCGGGAAGAAGGTGGACCCAGTGCGGGACCTGTGCGCGGGGTGCAGGAAGCATGTGTGCGTGGACTGTGTGCTGGATGGGCACCACTGGGGGTTCGACATCGTGGGCGATCACGTGCTGAGCCGCAGGAAGCGCAAGCGGTAACTTCTGGAATGAGGGGTGTCTGATGAGCGACCCAAAGCGCACGGAGAGGGAGATTCTAAGACGGTTCATAGAGGGCGACAGCCTGTGGTTGATGACCGTCACCTACAAAAAGAAGTGGCCCGAGGTGGAGGCCATCATTCGTCGCGCACTGCTGGAAAAGCCGCGAGAAGTCTCCTCGCTGTATATCGAGAGCGAGGAGCGCGACATGGCCAACGAGAAGAAGGCCAAGAGGAGGAAGCCATGAAAAAGCAAGACGTGTTTGTGTGGGTGGAGATCATGAAGTGCATGGACTGCGGGACGCTGGTGCCTGTTGCGAAGGAGCGCAAGAACTCTATCAGCGGGTACCGGCTCACCGGGCACAAGTGCAGCGGGAGTTATCGACGCGGCGTGCTGGTAGAGCTTCGCATTCCGGCAGAGTACCTCCGCAAGCGCAGCGGGAGGAAGCCATGACGCACACGATGTTCCCGTGCTTCCTGCCAACGTCGAACGACGGGGACGAGGAGGACACGGTGCCTCCAGAAAAGATCCCACGCGACTGCCGGATGCTTGTGTGCGACGAGCACGACAGATGGGGATGGTCGAATTGCGAATTCGGGATGATGCACCCGGATTGCGATGCGTATATGGAAGCCGCCATCTCCAAGGCGAAGGGGGAGCAATGAGCAACACGTTGTTCTGGCATTGCGAAGCGTGCGGCAATCACGAGCCGGCGCAGCCAGAATACGATCACGGGGACAGCGAGCCGTGCGTTCACTGCGTTTCCGGCGTCGCGCTAGTGGTGACGCTAGAAGAAGCAGCGGCCATGGAGCAGAAGCACGCCATCTCCAAGGCGAAGGGGGAGGCATGAACACCTGGGACATGATGTTTATCGGGACGGTGGCCGCGTTCTGGTGGTGCGTGAGCACCTGGCGCGGAATGAGAAGCAGTTCGCCGTCATTGCGGCCGCGTTGACGGAAATCGCGGCGACCCTGACCGCGAGGCTGATGCCCGAGACCATCGGGCAACTTCTGGATTCCAGAAAGTAAACAATTACTGGAATCCCAGTGCGGTCTTCATGTGAAACGGGACTTTCTGGAGTGGAGGGGTATTGAGATGAGCGATCCCAGGAAGCTGACTCATGCGGAGTGGGTGGCCGAGGGCAAGCGCCGCTTTGGTGAAGACTTCGACAAGTGGCGGTTCGTGTGCCCCGTGTGCGGCTTCGTGGCCAGCGTTCAGGATTGGAAGGACGTGGGGCATTCCGACGCAGCGGCATTCTCGTGCGTTGGACGCTGGCGGAAGGATAGCAAGGATGCCTTGACCGATGCTATGGCCAAGGGACGCGGCCCCTGCAACTACGCCGGCGGTGGTCTGTTCAGGCTGAACCCGGTGACTGTGGTGTTCACCGATGGCACCGAACATTCGGCGTTCGAGTTCGCGGACTGAAAGTGTGGCCCAAAACTTCTGGAACGGGGTTATATAGGGTATGGTCGAGTACCGAAAATTTCCCTGGGACGGCAAAACGTATCACGTTCCTATGGTGGAAGATTCCGGGGGTTTGGTGGACCTGGCCGGCGAGCCCCTGACCGTCGAGACCTTGATGCAGGGGAAGCGGGTCATCGAGGGCAAGCCGGACCTGGATGAGCTGATAGGCGGGGTGCATCGGATGATAGATTCCGACGGGGTGGAGCCCAAGGGCCTGCGATTGCACCCGCAAGATTTCCAGAGATTGTTCAGCACGGTTGTGGGTGGAGTCTCCATGTCGGTCTTCGATGACAAGGGGTTCATACTGGACGTGGCCGGGTTCCCCCTTGCGGTGAAAGCTGACTCTTCTATTCCTCCTACGGGGTGGCGCTTGGAGAATGAAGCCGAAGGGGTGGGCATGGATGCTATGGTGGGGCCGATCCGAAGGGCGCGGGTTCAGTGCCCCCAGTGCGGTATGAAGGTTGAGGCGTGGGTGGCGGTGGATTGGAAGCGATCCAAGCCGACGCAGCAGGCCCTGCCCAAGTCCGAAGAGGCCGAGTTCCTGGAACGGCTGCGGTTGAAGGTGAAGGCCAACTACACTCAACAGCAAGACGTGATACGGGCGTTTGTGCGATTTGTGGCCAAGGAAGGTACGTGCCTGGTGGAGCAGGCCAGACTGGATGCGTTTGTTCAGAAATTTCTGGAGGATGTGGTGGACAAGCCATGAATCGTAAAGAAGCCATCGAGGGCGTGACCGAGGAAAGCAGGGATGAGCGGCGCCTGCTGACCGAGGCGATGAACAAGCGGTGCTCGAACTGCAAAATGTTCGATGGCGGCGAGTGCCCCAACCAGTTGATGGTGATCGAGACATGCGCTCAGGAAGAGCTGACCCGTTTGCGGGCCACCCGGGGTATGTCGATGGGCGCGGGGGCGAAGCCACCCAGCCGGCCGCGTAGAAAACTCAAGCCTCAGGCCACGAAGGGGGAAGAGGATGAGTTTCTGGAGCGGGTGAAGGCCAAGGTCAAGGAGAAGTTCGACTACAAGCCTTCCGAGTCTGTTTCCAAGCCCAAGCCCGATTCCCGCGAGGCTGACCATGTGTCTATCCTGGTCGAGTCCATCGAGATGATTCAGGAGGGAGATCCAGGTATTTCGGGTTCATTTGTCGTCGGGCGCCCACCGCTGCCGCTGCCGATGGTGGTCAAGGGCGCTTTCATAGCGACGGGTGAAGATGCCCGCAGAATATCCGAGTGGTTGTCTAGCGGTGCCATTCCCTGTCAGTGGCTGGTGAAGCCAGAGGAAACCCCCGATGGATGAGGGAGATCGCCTGGTGGCACTGAGAGCGAGCCAAGCCTGGGATCGCCTGGCGGCCCTGAGGGCGGGCCAGCTCTTGCCTTATGGCCCTGAGTCGGTGGACAATGCGCCCATGGAAGGGCAAGCTGCCGATGACCAAGCCCTGCTGGCCCGGGTACAGGCCAAGACCCGAGAGCTGTACGGGGGAAGCCCCAGCGAGCCCCTACCATCCCCTTTCCAGAAGTTGGAATACAGTGCGCCTGAAACCGTGATTCTGGCCAGAGCATCGGCCGATTACACGGATGTGCTGGTGAGGTTCAAGATCAACGATGAGCCCTTCGAACTCACAATCCCCTTCCCGGACACGATGCTGCACCTGTATCGATTGGGGCCGGAAGCCTTGGGGGCGGTCACCCATCGGGTAGCTATGGCCCTTCTGGCCAAGCTGTTCAGAAAGTGACCCGGGCATGCGCTGGACCCTTCGAGCGGCCTACCTGTTCTTGGTCCTGTGCCTGATGGCGGTGACCTATCACGCCTGGCAGTGGGGCCTGGCTCAGGAAGAGCGCGGGGACTTGCTGGCGGAGCAGAGCCGGCTGAACCAGGAGATCGCTCAACAGGAAGCCAAGTACAGCGCCCTGTTGAACACGGTGACCCGTACCTGCCAGGATTCGCTCCAGACGGTGGCTTTGAGGCTGGGGCTGGACCCCAACCAGGATTCTTTCGAGGTCATGCAGGCAAACGCCGGCGCGGAGGTCATGGGGGACGGATTGGGCGGTGGCACCCCAGAGAAGCCCCCGCCCAAGGCCAAGCGATCATCGAAGCCGAAGCGGGGGGAGCGCCGTGGAAAGAGATGACATCCTGTTGCTGATGGGGGTGCTGTCACTGCTGGGGGCCTTCGCTGTTCTTTTCCTCTTGCTGCTGGAGGCTATCCCGTGAGAGAAGATCGAAACACGCGGCCGGTGCTGTACGTTGACCCGGTGGCCCATAGGCTGGAGGATCCCCCGATGAAGCGCACGGACTGGAAAGGCCTGGCGGTCATGATCACGGCGGTGGTGGGGGCGCTGGGCTTCTTCTGGAATGCCGGCAAGGGCTGCTACGATGCCGGCCAGACCCAGGCGACCCAGGCGGCGAGCTACGATGCCTTGGCCGGCAAGGTCGAGGCTCTGTATGTTCGCATCGGCGTCCTGGAGGAAGTGCTGCGGATGCTGCCCAGTCTGTTCACCAAGAAGGCGCCGGAGGCTGAGAAGATGGTCGGGGCGCTGCCCTTGCCGAAGGGGGTCGGGGCGGCCCATCCCGAGGTGGACATGGCGGCGCCTCCAGCCCCACCGAGTCATGGGTTCCAGAAGTCCGGGCTGCCGACGTTCCAGAAGTTGCAACAGCGGGTGAAGGGAGAGTAGCAGGTATATATACCTGCTAGAACAGGGCTTTGTGAACAGAGGTATATATACCTGAGAGGAGAGCGAAAATGCAGGTGGTCAAGCCAAGCGCGGAGGTGTTCTTTCACATGCCCCAAGTGTTGGGTGGGATTGCTGGTGAGGCGCCGCATCCCAAGATGATGGAGTTGATTGAGCCCCCCTTGTTTCTGGAATTGGTGGGCCGGAGCTGCTACAAGTCCGAGGACAAGATCACCGAGGGCAGTGCCGGCAAGTTCATCAAGATGCTGCGGGACCGGGGGCACCACGCCATGCTGGAGCATTGCGTGGCCAGCGCCAGGTTTGTGTGCGACCGGGGGGTGAGCCATGAACTGGTGAGGCATCGCCTGGCGGCATGGGCGCAGGAATCGACCAGATACTGCAATTACACCAAGGGCAGGTTCGGTGGGCAGATCGCGGTCATCGATCCGCCCGAAGCGTGCATCACCACCGACAAGGTGAAGCCGGACGAACTTCTGGGCCGGCGGTACACCCTGTTCCAGTTGATCGAAGAGCAGTACCAGTGGGAGATCGAGCGCGGCATTCTGCCTCAGATCGCCCGAGGGGTGTTGCCCACCTGCCTGAAGACGGAAATCTGGATCACGGCGAACCTGCGGGAGTGGATGCATATCTTCAGCCTTCGGATGGATGGAGCCACCGGGGCGCCCCATCCCCAGATGAAAGAGTTGATGGAGCTGATTCGGCCCATCTTTGCCAAGCACATTCCGGAGCTGTTTGCCCCGCCGGTGGCCGTGGAATGAGCCCCCCTCCCACCACGGGGTTGCCCAAGTTGCCCCAACTCTGGGTTGACGCCCAGAAGGCTGGGATCACGTTGGCCGAGTGGACGGCCAAGCTGAAAGAGATTGGCGCTATGGATGTGGCGGTCATGGATTCGCACTTCCAGGAGATGGCCGAGTGGATTGCCGCTCGGGGGGCCAAGCTCCCGAAGCTGGCGCCCCTGGAAGACTCCGTACCTTTCCAGAACCCGAGCGTTGCCGGATGTGTCGTTTGCAAGAAACTCCCGACCCACCTTTACAGCACGCGATTGGGCGGGCCGATCTGCAACACCTGCTACCAGGCCAAGCTGGCCGAATGGGGAGCACCCAATGAGCCGACGTGACGAAATCCGGATCTTGAACGATCAACTGAAGGTGCTGGGGGACAAGGAGCATCGGGTGTGGGCCGATGCCAAGGAGAAGCAAGACGCCATCGGCGTTGAGCGTCAGAAGCGCCTGCGCGAGATCACCAAGGCCAACACGGACCTGGTGGGCGCGGCTTCGAAGCGGTTCAAGGAGAACATCGACGGCGTGATCCGATCCTACGCGGACAAGATCAAGTCTCTGGAACGGGAGCGGGATGAGAGGATCCTGGAAGTCCAGCAGGGGCGCAAGAAGGTCTACGATGAGGCCGAGCGGGCCATGGAAGACTCCAGGGCCAAGATGCTGGCCGAGTGCGATGCCATGCAGAAGGCCGTGGACGCGGTGCTGGCGGAGGCCATGGCCCCCATCCTGGTCAAGCGCAAGGAGCTGAAGCTGAAGCTGGCGAAGCTGGAGAATCGGGCGGCCGACGCCACCCCCGTGGACGTGCCCAGCCAGCCGGCGGCGAAGGTCATGCCCCCGCCGGAGGATGAGATTCCAGACGTGGCGATCCCCCCGGAGGCGCCGAAGGGGACGTAAGTGGGGGATACGACCTATCAAATCGACCTGTCCTATGCCTGTTTCGGGATCGTGGTGGACAACAAGACCGGCCGGGTCATAGACGCCCCGCCCATCGCCCGGTGGATGGTGGGGGAGTTCTACACGGAGATCCGTCTGTGGGTCGAGCTGAAGGGCGGGAAGATCACGGTGGTGACCGCGAGCTGGATTGGATGAAAAAATTCTGGACCAAAACTTCTGGAATGGGGTTATAGAAGGTATGAGTGCCAAAGGCAAAGCCGGCTCCAAGAGCGTCAAGGATGACCGCTACTACACCCCGGCCTGGGTGGTCAACCAGTGCTTCCAGCATGTGACCCCACATCTGGAATCTTGTGCTACCCCTC
>Ga0316617_100000515_pt1 | contig 10520 bp, 14 predicted proteins | sample OWC_Aug_M1_C1_D2_FD_207801 | JGI IMG/M metagenome (GOLD analysis project Ga0316617, IMG submission 207801) | Wetland soil microbial communities from Old Woman Creek delta, Ohio, United States - OWC_Aug_M1_C1_D2_B | ecosystem: Environmental > Terrestrial > Soil > Wetlands | place: USA: Ohio... | reverse complement strand
TGGCTACGAGGTTGACGAGCGCGGACTGCCCCGCAACCCCGATGACCTCGGCTTTGAGATCGCAAAGCTGCGCGAACGCATCGGCTTGCCAGAAGTCCTGTTCCCGACGCAAGCTTTGGAGCAAGCGGCGACCGCCTACGCAGATGCGATCGGCGCAGACCCTGAGACCAGAACGACGATCACCAACGCTATCGCTGCGATTCCGCAAGTGGCGGTCCCGCTTCCCGGTGTTGCGACTCAGCGCCAGACACGCAAGGTCACCGCGTATGACCCCGAAGGCCGACGCCGCGTGACCGATGTCGAAGCGCCGGATCCGCTCGAGGAGCCGCAAGCGTTTCTGGAGTTTGAAGCGCGGCGCATCACCGAGAACCTTGCGAAAGGTCGCACCCTGGGCGACGAATGGGCGGATACCCCCGCAGTGCGGGACTACTACGCACGGGTGACCGGCGACCCCGATGCTGCGTTCATCGCAGGCTTGGTCCCCGAAGTCATCCTCCCGGCTGGCCCCGAGCTGCTTGGCGGCATCGGCTACGTCGCCGACATCGCGCGCGCCTTCGCCAAGGCGGAACGGCTCAAAGAAGCACAAGCTGCGCAGAAGGCAGCGCAAGCTGCAGCGCGTAGCCGTGACTTGGTTCGCGGTCTTGCAGAGACCAACCCGGCACGATCTCGTCTCCCCGCGCTCGAGGCCAGAGCGGCAAAGCTTGAGCAGCGTGCGCTTGAGGCCGCAGACCAAGCAGCGGCGAACGTGTCGCCCTCGGTTGTGCAGGCCGTAGCCCGCAAGGCCGCAAAACTGGCGGTTGTGGATGAGGCGAAGCAGCAAGCGTTCATCGACAAGCTCGGCTCGGTCAACTTCCCGAGCGATGTCGCGCGGGTAGCCGATGAAGCTGGCCTTGATGATGCGGACAAGACGCGCGTCGTGTCGCTCACGAGAGCCAACACGCCAAGCGACTACGTGATGATCAGCGACACGATCGGCGTGCCGCGCGACATGGCGCAAGAGGCCTCGCAGCGTCTTGCAGCGCATCGGCGCGCGACATTCGTGCGCACTCCCGATGAGGTTGCGGCCGCATTGCGGCAAGAGGCAGCCCAGGCCGCGGGCCCAGTGCAGACGAAGCTGTACAGCTTGGCTGCGCGCGCCCCGGCCGACGTCGACGCCATCCGCAAAGAGGCGGTCATCGCGCTGCGACAGTCGGCCCGCGCTCGAGGCGTAGCCGCCAACGAGGCCGAGGCCTTCGCGCGCAGCTTCGACCAACGCCCACCAGGTGAAGCGCTGCCTGAGCTTGCTCGGTATGCGACTTGGTCTGATGTGCCAGCGGCGGCGCGGCGCCAAGCACAAGCGGCATGGGAGACCAAGTTCTTGGACCAGCTCGGCCCCATGGCTCGCCGATCCGCAGACTTGACTCGTGCGCAGGTCTGGTTCGACGGGACGGAGTCTGTCTTCAACGGCCTCACAGCGCGCAAGCTGCGTGCTCTGGCGCCGTTCGTCCCGCTGGATCGGGGAACCCTCGCTGCAGCGCGGACGGCGCGTGAGATTCAGGCGAAGGGCATCAGCTCGCTGCGCGACCTCAAAGCAAAGCTCACCGACGCCACGAAGCGCACAGGCAGCGTTGACGGCGCTCTCGATGAGCTGATGGCCGGAGAGCTCAGCCGATCCGTTGCTGCTCGCACTCCACCGGCCCAGGCATGGGAAGCGCTCTTCGAAACGATGTACGGCGCCCGCAAGGACGCTGCGAAGGAGCGCGCGGCGCAACTTGTGGACCTCGAGGCCTACCCAACCATCGGGCAAGTCCGCGCTCTCGACAGGCTACTTGAAGCGCAGGGCATCGTGACGGGCAAGGCCCCCGACTTCCGCGCGGCCTTCTTGAAGGTCATCCATGAGCAGGGCTTGAAGAAGGCTCTGAGCGCCGAAGCGCGGGACATCTACGCTGCGCAGGCGGCCGTCGACCTGGCTCCCGGCCAGACGCTGCAGGACATCATCCAGCGGTTCCCGCAGCCCGGTGCGGTTCGCACACTCCCGGTTCCTGAGCTCACCACCGGCGCGCCCTCGACACGCATTGCTCTGGTCGACCCGACGGCTGGAGAAGTGGAGCGTGCATTGTCAGAGGGCGTAGCCGATGGCTTGTTCACCGCCATCGATAGCGTACCGGTTCGAGCTCGAGGCGCGACCGGCGCCTACCTACAGGATGCGATCGAGCACGCAGCCAGCATCGGCCGTCGCGACTCTCAAAGCCGCTTCACCTATGGCTACATCCTTCCGAACGTGCCTGTGCAGTTGGGACGGCTTGCGCAGCTTGGCTTGTTGCCGTTGGCGACGATCGGCGCGCGACAGACGCTCGAAGCGGCTGGCTTGGTCGGCCGAAACGCCATCGACTACGCGACCGAGGCCGTCTTCAATCGGCGCATGCTCGGCACCGGGATCGTCGATGAGGCTGGCGTCTACTACAGCCCCAAGATGCTCGATGACCTGGCGCAGTCCTACGGCGTCGGCACATCAGCCGTTGAAGCGGAGCGCGTCGGCTCGCTGGGGCGTGACCTGTTGCGCGAAGCACAAGCGGCTGCGGCTACGCATCCGCGCCTTGCGGCTGTGCTTGAGACTGCCAACCCGCTCGATCGTGGACTGTTCTTGCGGTTCGCCGAAGCGCTCGAGCTCAACTTCCGGAGAAGCGTCTTCGAGCTCGCCATCGCCGCAGGTCGCTCGCCAGCCGATGCGGCCGACCTCGCCAAGCGCAGCCAGCTCGACTTCGACAACACTCCGGCCTTCGTGCGCAACCAAGCGTCGCGCTGGCTTGGTGAAAGCGCCTGGCTCTACGCTGCGACCACGCAAGCGCTTGCGGCGGTGTCAGCGCAACCGCGGGCGGCGGTCGCAGCGTTTCAGGCCGCGCGCGCCAAGGCCGAAGCGCAGGACCCTTACAGCATCCATGGCGACAAAGCGCTCACCTCGCTCGGCATCGTCGAACGGGATGGCGAGGCGTACTATCTGCCAAGCGTTCCGGCCTTCAAGCCGCTCGAGGCTGCGATCGGCGCTGCGCGTCGGGCCGACCTCATCGTTCGCGACATCCGCGCGGCCTACGGTCAAGGCGACGCTGTCGATGCGGGCATCGTCGCCCTCGAGCAGGGCGTCGGCAACATCGCAAGCGTTGCGGCTGCGCTGATGGCTCCCGAAGTCCTGGATGCCTGGGAGCGGTACGAAGAAGGGGAGGCCTACGTCACGGCTGGCATCCCTACCGCTGAACCTCTGAGCGATGAAAAGGCCTTCTGGGCGCTGGCGATGAACGCACACGTGAAGGACCCTTCCAGGCTTCCGGGAGGGGAGTGGGAGGACTTCCTGCGCGTGTACCAACCGGAGCTCGTTCTGCCTCCCAAGGAGCTCGCCGACAAGCAGGATGCGCGCTTGTGGACAGGACTACCCCCGGAGGGCATGCCGCACCTGCGGATGGGTACGACTCCGGAAGGGCGAGAGTTGTGGATGAGCTTCAAGCCGTCGGCGGTTGGGCTCAAGCGGCTGAGTGTGTTGCGCGCCTTGACCCCCGACAACCTCGAGCAAGCGTTGCAGATCTACAGCGCGTTCAACGTGGACCAGTTCAAGGCGCGCGACATCCGCGCCACGGCTCCACCGTTCGACGTTGTCGCGCAGCCTGTGCTTGCGCCTACGCTTCCGCAAGCTGCAGTCGAGACCGTGTTGCCGCGGGTTACGATCGATCCAGCGGAGGCGCGGCGCAGGCAAGCTGCAGCCATCCAAGCCGTTCGCGAAAACGTGAAGTAGCCGCCCGAGCAAGAGGGGGAACACATGCCGACCCGCATCACGCACTTCCTGCACAAGTCAGACGTCACCGGTTCTCAAGCCGTTGGAACCGCGTTCAACACGACCGCGCGCCACACTCACAGCTTGCTTGTCGCTGCGAACGCGCCGGACTTCCAGCTTCGCGCCAACTACCTTGGCATCATGCAGGGGTTGCAGATCTACTTGACGACGCTTGCAGGCGGCGCGTCCAAGGTCACGATCCGGATCGCGCAGGATGCCGCAGGCGACATCGTGTGCGTTCCTGACACGGAAGCGACCTTGGCGGTTGGCGTGACTACTGCAACTGTCGGCTCCGCGATGTTCAAGATCGATCTGCCGATTCATCAGGACTTGGGCGGACCCGGTAACGGCGTCTTCTACGTCTTCGTGAAGGTCGATGCTGGAACCGCGGTGTTCACGGGCTCCATGATCACTTGGATGGAGTGAACATGCCGATCACACCGGTATTCCCTGAAAACGGCGGCGGAAGTACGCCAGCGGCTATTACGCTGTCATGGGTTGCTCCCTCCGCAACGGCGGTCACGGCGGGCACAACAAGCGCAGCGATCACCTGGAACACGCCAACCGGCGGAACAGCACCCTACACCTACACGGTTGCGGGCGTTGTCTACGATTCGACGGGAGCGTCAACGACCGCCGTTCTCAGCACGGTTGGTACACCTGGAACAACGACGATCACCGGCCTTGTCAACGGTCAGACCGTTGTTGTTGAGCGGTCCGTAACTGATTCAACTGGAACCAACGTCATCGTACAAGGTGCAGTGACCGTTGCTGCGACCGCGGCTGGCGTCACTCCCGGCGCGGCCCCATCGGCGCAGACATTGGCCGCGGATAGCACATCGGCGACGGTTGGGACTTGGGGCGCTCCGAGTGGGGGAACAGGACCCTACACCTATACGCTGACTGAGATCAGTGGAGCGGGTACGACTCTCAGTGGAAGCGGGCTTGGCCCATGGACAGTAGCGGGCTTGACTAACGGGTTCACGTTTGTTTTCCTGTTGACAATCACTGATTCTCTTGGCGCGAAGGGCTACAGCGTCACGACTGTTTCAGTAGCTGCATCGGCTTCTGAATGGATCGTTGTTGACGCGGTCGACTTCACCGATTCTAACTGGACTGCTCTTTCGTCTACGTCAACTACAACGTCGACTTCAGCGTTTCAGCTTACGCTGTATGCCGCTGATGGCGTTACGCCGCGGGCTTATATCTACAACAACTCGCCAGATGCGCGCACTTTGAGCATCAGTCCAAGCGCAGCAGGCTTGACGTTGGTGAACGGCGCAACAACCGTTCAGCCGAACATTGGTGTCTGGCCCGCAGGCTGGGACCCTCTTCGTAACGCGAACCGCCGCGACCTTTGGATGGTTGAGGCAATCGTGGCAGGCAAAGAACCGAGCGGGACATCCGCGTTTGTGCACATCTTTGACCTGTCGCGCGACGCATACACCACACCAGGAACGGGACTTCGCAACATCAACACATCATCATCATCAATGATCCGTGTTGTGTCTTATCTGGTATCGCTTGCAGAGCAGGCAATACAGACCATCGCGCCCGGCACCTTCCGAGAGTACACCGCCGGTGTACAGGTCACGATCAATGACCAGAGGCAGCATGACGTTTTCGTGCGGCCCGGCGCGACTGACTTCGGCACGCCGATGACTGGACAACGTGTGCGAGTGCAGGTCGCGTCCGGTGCGATGACGGCGCCCGGTGGCAACTATCCGGTCTCAGCCAACTGGTTCGATGGGAACATCCAGTTCAGATCCAAGTTCTGGATGTACCACGATGGATCTTCTACCACAAACAGTGAGATCCGCTTGTTGAAGCTGCGGCTTTTGCGCAAGCCGAACGGGAGTACATGATGCAGGCCAACTATGAATGGCAGATCCCCGCCGACCCTGACGGGCTCGTATCGGTGGTAGTGCGCATGACCTACGCTGAAGCATCCGCGCTGAGCTTGGTGGACCTCTCGAGCTCCACGCAGCCGGACGCAGCGACCTCGCGTGCTTGGGCGCGGCCCATCGTTGCAACGATCCAAGAGGCCATCGCAACGGGTAGCCTTGTGCTACCTCCGGGGGTGTGATGATCGCGCAGATGGACCCGGCCTTCGTGTCGCAGCTCGTCCCAATCCTTGCGGGGCCCGGAGCTGCAGTCTTCGTGCTTGTTGGTGTCCTCTACGGCGCCTACAAGATCACGGTTCAGCATGCGCTTCCGCTCGCTGGGAGCATGGGCAAGCGGCACCTTGACCAGATTGACACGCTCATCGCAACGCAGAAGGCAGAGTCGATCGCCATCACCAAGACGCTGAGCTCGATTGATCGGCGCCTTGCGCGGCTCGAGGGGATCACGGATGCAGGGCAGTTCACCCCCAACCCCGGTGCGCAAAGCCCGGATCGAGGTTCTTGATGCCGCTCAAGCAAGGCTCGAGTCGCAAGACCATCGAGGCCAACATCCGCAAGCTGATTGATGAGAAGTACCCGCCGAAGCAAGCGGTGGCGATCGCCTACGACAAGGCGGGCAAGTCGAAGAAGGCAGGTGGCAAGTGAAAGGCCTCTACGACAACATCAACGCGCGCAAGAAGGCTGGGACCTCGAGGCCCAAGTCCCAAAGCACGATCGACCCCAAGGTCTACGAGCAGATGCGCAAGAAGCAAGACGGGTTCTTCGCGGGCCGCATGAAGGCAAGCAAGTGAGCTCGGTGCGTCGCATCAAGCAGGGCGAACCCGGCTACGGCCGCAAGAAGTTCGTCGCAACCGGGACCTATGAAGGCAAGGCCTATACGGTTCGGTTCGGCGACCCCGAGCTCGAGATCAAGCGCGACGATCCAGAACGCCGCGCGAACTTCCGCGCTCGACACGGCTGCGACGATGCGGGCCCGCCCAACAAGGCGCGCTACTGGTCTTGCAAGATGTGGAGCAACAAGCCCGTCTCGGAGATCGCAAAGTGACCGACGATCCGCCCCGCGCTGGCGAGTTCTTCACCTGGAAGGAGCTCACCACGACTTCCACAGGTCTCGCCAACGTGCCCGATGCGATGGCGCGCAACAACCTGCGCTACCTGTGCAGCGAAGTCCTGGACCCGCTCCGGCGCCATCTCGGCCGGCCGATCCGCGTGACGAGCGGCTACCGCGCACCGGCGGTCAACCGCGCCGTCGGCGGGAGCGCCACAAGCGCACACGTGCGAGGCGAGGCCGCCGACATCAAGGTGGAAGGCATGACCGCAACCGACATCGTCAACGCACTGCTCGGCATCGGTGTGCAGTTTGACCAGGCGATCGCCTACGCTCCGATTCGCGGCGGACACGTGCACATCGGCATCAAGGCCGGTGCGAACGCACGCCAGCGGCGCGAACTACTCTGGGCGCCCGAAGGCGGTGGCTACCGTCCCTTCGTGCAAGTGCGTCCGGTGTGATAGCCGTCGAGCGCACAATCTGACGTCCGCCGCAAGGTGGGGCTAGCGTTAGACTGCAAGACGCCGATCGGGGCATGGGGCTCCGATCGGCGTTGTCATTCTCTATAGATCGTCCTCTGGTGGGACATACGCAGGCTCGCGTGAGTACGGCCAGACATTGGGCGTGCCGTCAAGCATCCCGTTCCACTGGTCGACAGCGCGCGAAGCTGCAAGCGGTCCAGTCGGATCGGAAAACCGTGGCAATGGTCCTGCCATAAAGCAGCTGGAACACAGCAAGACGGCACAGAACGCAACGCCTGTCGCATCTACATGCACTTCGATGTGCGGCCGCTCTTTGCAGAAGGGGCAAGTTCGGACCCCCGGCAAAGCCGGAATCACGTAGGCGATCTTGTCGAATGGGTGCTCAGATCGTTGTGTCGACTTCTTGGCCCGAGGCATCAGACACCTCGCTCGGCAAGCCGTTGCGCCAGACTCAACACGAGCTCACGGGCAAGCGCGCGTTCGACGGGCAAGGCCTCGACATCCGCATGCAGGTACACGAGCAGGTCGAGCGCTTCTTGGTAGGCGCCCGCTGTCGCCTTCGGCCATCCGACCGACAGAACACCACCGTACTTCTGGACCCCGACTTCGGCACGGGCCTTGAGGCACGCTACAACCGCATCAGGGAGGCGATGGGACGCCACCCCTACCGCAGGTGCGCCTTGGCTATGCCCCGGCCCTAAAGCCGTTGTAGCGGTCTCCACAAGCATCGCTGCTTGTCCGTCGCTGGCGACCCATAGACTGAACTTCATTGTCCCCTCAACTGTTCGATGGTTGCGATGGCTGTCGTGATGCCTTGCGGGAGGCCCGCAGCTCGAGGCTCGGCTTCGATGCCGCGCCACAGCTGCGGACGATCGCACTGCGCTCGCCACACGATGTTCTGGCTCTTGGCTTCCCAGGGCAGCGCAGTGCCCCCGAGCTTCCACCGGTCGCTGATGTCCGGTACATCATCTTCGACCTTCCACCATTGGGCGCCTTTCTTGAGGTACAGCCTCACGACTTGACCCCGACGATTCAGATGCAGGAAGCCGTACCAGCCCGCGCCACGATCGGCGCGCAGCTGGTCGAGTACGGTGAGGCGTTCACTCACCGGTGACACCGGTAGGCAGCGTCGCAGCCTGCACATCGCCCCGGCCCGGCCAAGTGTTGCTGCGCATGCAGTCGAGCACCTTGCGAACAAGCTCGAGGTGATCGGCCATCGCGCCCGCGATCGTGCCTTGGTCCCATTCGACGGCGGTCGCATCCCACGGCGCCTTGTCTTCGGCGACCACGGTGTACCAGCGCACCTGCGTCGCGTTGAGGTCGACGCCGTAGTGATGCGCTGCAGCGTACGTGTAGTGCGCCAGCTGCAACATCCAGCCGTACTTGCGCGCAGCCCAGGCGATGAGCTCCGCAGTCGTGTCGCCGAACGTTTTGATGTCGGCGATGATGATCCCGTGCTCTGGGCTGTAGTGCATGATGTCCGGCTTGCCCTTGCACAGAAGCAGCGCGTCGCCGAGGTCGAAGTCCCAGACCACGGGTTCTTCGCACACAGTCTGAGGCAGCGACAGCACCCAACGCAGCCACTGGTTCCGCCCGTAGGCGTTGGCGATGTTGATGGCCTGTTCGTACTCGTTGAGGCTGAGCACGTTCTTGCCGACGCTGTTCTGCAGGAACGCTGCGTATTCCTTGTTGCGAGGGTCCTTGCGGCCCTCCCACACAGCGATCTGATCGTGGGCGGACATGGGTTCCAGAACGAGAGCGTGCACAGCGCGCAGCATCGCGTACTCTGCAGCGTTGTCTTCTTGGTGGTCGACCGCATGCCGGTAGTGCAGCGGCGACTTGCGCATGTGCTTCAGCGTGCTGTAGTTCACGCCCGGATGGGCTCGGTAGTCGGCGTCAGTGAGAAACATGGTAGCGGCCTCCGTTCTGAATGTTGTAGGTCACGGCGATGGCGAGGGCGGCCCAGGCATGGGACGTCACCCCGTAGAGGGGACCTGGCTTGCGTCGGTCACCGAGCGCTCTTGCCTTGTCGCCTCCGTGAAGCTCGATGAGGGCTTGTCTCACGAGCGCGTCTTTGTTCCCCTTCGTTGCACAGCCCAGGGCCTGCAGGACATCACGGCGGGGAATGAACGCTGCAGGCTGGTCGAGCTGGTCGCACAGCTCCATACAGCGACCGATGACTTCGGTTGTGCGGACAACCTGAGTCGAGGGCGGCCCGGCCTGCGTCCGTTCGCACACGACCCTGTAGGGCCGATGCTCACGCACCCAGGTCCGGACATCTGCCCACTCAAGCCGGGACTGTGCTGCGACGACAAACGGCGTGTTCGTGATGTCATACAGCACAAGCCCCGAATGCTCTGGGCCTGGGTCAAGCCCGAGCAGGATCACTGCTCTTCCCCTGCAAGCCAGGGTGTAGGGTCATGCTCCGGGTTCCATCGTCCGATGCGCATGCCCTCCGCTGGAGCGCGCAGCTTGCGGTAGTCGAAGCCATGAACTGAAGTGCAGTACGACACTTCGCCATGCTTGAACGACAAGCTCAAGTACGTGAGCATGCCTTGCCCGACCGGCTTCGCCAGAACGTCCGGTTGGCGATGAAAGGGCTGCTTCTGATAGAAGCGCATGAAGTCCTTGTAGCTGAGATGCAGCCACACTCCGTGCTTGCTGATCTCTACGCTGTACTCGGTGACGCCAGCTTCCTCGAGGGCAGTGGCGGCCCGATGCGCCCAGTGAACGCGAACTGCGATGGTCATGCCTCACCTCCCGACTTCCGCGCGCGGCGCGTCTTGGGTTCTTCAGCCTCGATCGGTGCAGCGTGCGACGCCAGCGAGGCGAGGCGCTGAGACAAGAACTGCTCGATGGTTGCAGCGCCGACGGTCTTGAGCCAGCTCAGCATCTGCGCTTGCTGATGCGCAGGCATGTCGGCGGGTGCAGGCTTGTTGTGTGCTTCGCAGTACAGCTTGAGCGCATCGAGCTCGATCGGCGCAATGGCTTCGGCGATCTCTGCGTCGGTCATCTGGCGCGCAGCCGGAGGCGCCGCGCGCGGCGTGAACGCACGCACCGGCGAAGGGCTGGAGCTTGCGGCGCCCGATGCGTCGTTGCCGTCATCATCGCTCTGGATGACGCCGCAGATCGACGCCAACGTGTAGCGGCGCAAGTATGAGATCGCCGAACCGACCGCATGCGCGTCCTTCTTGCCAGCGACCGGCATGCTGCAGATGGACTTCATCCACTGCCCGGACTCGTGGGTGATCAGCGTCGTCATGTGGATGACGTCTTCGGCCAAG
>Ga0316617_100000511_pt1 | contig 10550 bp, 13 predicted proteins | sample OWC_Aug_M1_C1_D2_FD_207801 | JGI IMG/M metagenome (GOLD analysis project Ga0316617, IMG submission 207801) | Wetland soil microbial communities from Old Woman Creek delta, Ohio, United States - OWC_Aug_M1_C1_D2_B | ecosystem: Environmental > Terrestrial > Soil > Wetlands | place: USA: Ohio... | reverse complement strand
TCGCGCGGAGACCTGACACCAAAAGAGACCTGGCCCGCACGGTGGATACGATTCAGCAGCGCTTCGGACGCGAAGCGATCACGCGGGCGTCGTTGCTCGATCCCTCGTCCGGCCGCAAGGGACGGGGGAAGAAGAGCGAGGGAAGGATGAAGTGATGGTAGGGGTATCGCGCGGGCATCCGCTCTTCCGGTTGTTGGCCGAGCTGACGCAACGAAACTTCACGGCGAATCTCGGTTGGCCTGACACGGAGGTCATCGGATACCTTACCGAGGTCCTGGTGGACTTTGTGCACGTGGATCGGTTGTACAGGATCCGCGATGCACGCGGACGGCGCGTCGAAGAGGTCGCGGAGATGCTTGCCGAAGGCGATATCTTGCACCGGGCGGACTCGCTCGAGCGGGAGCGCACGGTCCACAAGCACATCGGGGATTACACGCTGTTCATGGCGGGCGTCTTCCCAGAGTTCGTCCGACGTCTCCGGACGTCAAAGGTCCTGATCCCCGCCGATGCCTTCCTGGATTACGTCCAGGTAGGCAAGCGTTCGTATCGGATCGTCTCCGAGTTTCCATCCGAGTTCCCCGGGGGTCCGTCCCCGCTCTTCCGAAAGCTGTCCGAGAATTTCGAGCTCTGCGTGTTCGGCCTGGGCTATGTGCGCGCGGATCTGGACCGCCTGCGTGACCCGCGCTTCCAGGCAGTCAAGGGCCGTCTGCTCGGGTAATAGGTCGAGGATGAGTACGCCGCCCGCAGGATCTGCGGATCAATCCCGTCCGGGCAAAAAGGCTTGCCTGGCCCGGCGAATCCTGATACGTTAACACGCCGTTTTTCCTGGACTTTGCATGTTTCGATCGCTGCGTCGGCGCGTGCCGCTGGCGCGGAGACGCAGGGCGACGGTTCGGAAGTTTTTGGGGCGCTTGAGCCGACGCAAGGCTGCATCGGTTTCTTCACGTGCGAAGAGAGAGGGTGGCCATGGCATCACAGTGGAAGGGGACGGGTGTGAATCGACGAACGGTGCTCAAGGGAATGGGCGCGGCCGGCGCCGTGGGGATGCTCGGGTTTCCAGCCATCGTGCGCAGCCAGGTCAAGGAGGTCAAGATCGGCTCGGTCCAGCCGATGACCGGCTTGCTGGCCGTGGTGGGCAAGACGACGCGGCAAGGGAACCAGTTGGCGGTGGATCATGTCAATGCCGAGGGCGGCATCAAGTCCATGGGCGGCGCCAAGCTGGCCCTGGTCCCTGGCGACCACCAGTACAAGCCAGAGGTGGCGCGGGCGGAGACCGAGCGGCTCATGCGCGAAGGCTGCCATGTCCTCATCGGGGCATTCGACAGCGGGAACATCAATGCCATGATCCAGGTGATCAAGCAGTCCAGCAAGCCGATTCCCTTCGTGATCGACATAGGATCCGCCGACCAGCTTACCCAGCAGGGGGTGAAGTACGTGTTCCGCGTCTTCACGACAAATTCTACGATGGGCCGGCGCGGGATCGAATACCTGATGGAGTTGTTCAAGAGCTCCGGCAACCCGTGCAAGCGCGCCGTGATGTTCCAGGTGAGCGATCTCTTCGGCCAGGTCGGGCGCGAGCGGACGATGGAGTGGCACAAGAAGCTCAACGCCCCCTTTGAAGTGGCGGAGATCATCACGTACCCCGCGGGCACGCAGGATCTTTCCACCGAAGTGGCCAAGGCCAAGGCGTCGAAGCCGGACCTCATCCTGGCCATCACGCGGCCCAACGACGCGATTCTGCTCATTCAGGAGGTATACAAGCAGCGCGTGGACGTGAAGGCGATCGTCGGCCCGGGTAATCCGGGCTTCTACCAGCCGACCTTCATGCGGGCCCTCGGCAAGCTGTCCGAGCACACCATGGCCAACGCGCCGTGGTGGAACCCGAAGTCGCCCTTGGGACAGAAGGTTGCGGCAGACTACGAGAAGCGGTTCGGGGATCCCTTCACGACCGAGTCGGCCTGGTCGTACCAGGGCGTGCGCGTGATCGCGGACATCCTGGAGCGGGCCGGGACGGTCGACCCAGACAAGTTCGTGGAGGCGGCGCGCAAGACCAACATCAAGGATCACGTCGTGTCAGGCGGACCGATCCAGTTCGACGAGACCGGGGACAACGTCGGCGCGTCCTCGTCCATGGTACAGATCCGCGACTTGCGGCCGAAAGTCATCTTTCCACGAGACGTGGCCGAGGTGCAGCCCGTCTACCCGATTCCCAATCTGTGGGAACGCGGGTGAGTCTAGAGCGGAGACTGGGGGCCGGGGACTAGGGAATAAGGGGAAACAGGAAGCGGGAGGCAGGAGGGCGAGCGTTCTCCTGCCTCCTTCACGTTTCTGGGGGCGCGGTGTCGCTCTATATCCAGGCGGTCGTCAACGGCATCCTCATCGGCGGTGTGTACAGCCTCATGGCCGTGGGCCTCTCGCTGATCTTCGGGGTCATGCGGGTGATCAACTTTGCCCACGGGGACATGATGGTCTGGGGGATGTACCTCAGCCTCTGGCTGTTCGTCACGCTGGGCGTGGATCCCTACCTTTCGGTGCTGTTCACGGGCGCAGCCGTTTTCCTCCTCGGGGCGGCGATCCAGCGCGGTCTGGTCAACCGGATCCTGACCGCTCCGCACGAGATGCAGATCCTTCTCATGATGGGGGTGGGGCTGGTCTTGGAGAACCTCTCCCTCATGACCTGGGGGCCGGATCCCAGGCGCGTCAATGTCTCCTATGGGCTGACCACGTTCTGGTTCGGTCCCATCGTGGCGGACCTGCCGCGGCTGGTGACCTTCGCCCTGGCCGTGGTCTTGGCGCTGTGCCTGTACCTGTTTCTGACTCGGACGGATCTGGGACGGATGATCCGGGCCGCCGCGGACAACCAGACCGGCGCACTCCTGGTGGGGACGGACATCCGGAAGGTCTTCACCCTCGCATTCGGCGTGGGGGCGGCCTGCGTCGGCGCAGCAGGGAGTCTGATGACGCCTCTCCTGCCCTTCACGCCGAGTTCCGGCCTGCTCTTCACGGTGACCTCGTTCAATATCGTCATCATCGGCGGGATGGGGAACCTGCTTGGGGCGTTCGTCGGCGGCCTGCTGGTAGGGGTCAGCGAGTCGCTGGGCGCGGTCATCCTGGTTCCCTCGCTGAAAGAGATTGTCGGGTTCGTCCTCCTCGTTCTCATCCTCTTGTTCCGCCCCCAGGGCCTGATGGGGGGCCGCCGATGATCCTCCGAATCGTGATCGGTCTCGCCGCGGGAGCGGCGCTCCTCCTCTTGCCGTTCGTCGCCTCCTCGGTGTGGCAGAACCTTCTCATCACCACGTTCTACTTCGCCTACCTGGGGCAGGCCTGGAACGTGCTGGGCGGCTACGCCGGCCAGCTTTCGCTCGGGCATGCCGCCTTCTTTTCCATCGGGGCCTACACGTCCGTGGTACTGCACACCCACCTGGGGCTATCCCCGTGGGTCGGGATGCTCGCAGGCGCCGCGTTGGCCGCGGTCGTCAGCCAGGGGATCGGATTCCTCGGCTTCCGCTTCGGCCTCCGCGGTTTCTATTTCATCCTCCTGACGCTGGCGGTGGCGGAGATCCTGCGCCTCGTGGCCCTCCACCTGCCGATCCTAGGCGGCTACACGGGACTCTTCATCAATTTCACGCCTAACCCGTGGCAGTTTCAGTTCAAGGGCAAGATCCCATATTACTTTGTCGCGCTGTCCTTCCTCGGTCTGGCCTCGGGCGTCGTGTGGCTCATCGAGCGGTCGAAGTTCGGTGTCTATCTCGTCGCGATCCGGGAGGACGAGGACGCGGCGGAGGCCCTGGGGGTCGACACCTTTCGCTACAAGATGCTGGCCTACGCCGTCAGCGCGGCCCTCACCGCCCTCGGCGGAACGTTCTACGCCTATTACCAGTTCTACCTCCAGCCCAACACCGTGCTCAGCATGCACCACTCGGTGGACATCATGATCCGCCCCATCGTGGGCGGCAGCGGGACGATCCTGGGACCCATCCTGGGCTCGTTCCTCCTGGAGCTCCTGGGCGAGTTCTCCCGGACCTATTTCGCCACGGGCGCGGCGGGATTGTACGTGGTGATCTACGGACTCCTGCTGATCGTGGTGGTTCTCTTCCTGCCGCGCGGGGTGTACCCGACCTTGCTCGGATGGGTCCGCCGGGCGCTCGCGAGGCACGCGTGAGCCTCCTCAGGGTGGAGAACGTGAGCAAAGCCTTCGGCGGCCTGACCGCCGTCCAGGGGGTGAGCTTCGCGCTGGCGGAGGGGGAACTGCTGGCCCTCATCGGCCCGAATGGGGCCGGGAAGACGACCCTGTTCCACATCATCTCGGGCTTCCTCCGGCCGGACGAGGGCCGCGTCCGCTACGCCGGCGAGGATCTGACGGGCGTCCGGCCGCACGACATCTGCCAGCGCGGCATGGTGCGCACCTTCCAGGTGACGCGGCCGTTCCACCGGCTGACGGTCATGGAGAACGTTCTGGTTGGCGCCCTGGAAAGGGTGGCGCAGCGGCGCCAAGCGGTCAAGGTGGCCGAGGAGATCCTGGCCCTTACGGGCTTGGCGGAGAAAGCCGATCAGCTGGGCCACAGCTTGACCCTGCCGGATCGGAAGCGGTTGGAGCTGGCTCGGGCGCTGGCGACCGGTCCCCGTGTCCTCCTCCTGGACGAGGTCATGGCGGGGCTCAATCCGACCGAGACAGGTCGGCTCATCGAGCTCATCCGCACGATCCACCGGCGCGGCATCACCATCCTGCTCATCGAACATGTCATGAGGGCCGTCATGGCCCTGTCGCAGCGCATCCTGGTGTTGAACTACGGGGAGCTGATCGCCGAAGGGTCGCCGGACGCAATCGTGCGGAACACCAAGGTCATCGAGGCCTACCTGGGCGAAGGCTATAGCGGCCTAGACGACGACGGTGCACCATCAAGACACCAAGGCACCAAGGAAGACACATGACCGAAGGGCGAAGATCCGGACACGCGCTGCGCAATTGCTTCGAGGTGCGTCTCCTGGAAAGGGGGGGTTCTTGGTGTCTTGGTGCCTTGGTGGTCAAGGCCACGTCGGGCGTTGAGTGACGGGCGAGCCATGCTCACGTTGCGCAACGTGCAGACGTTTTACGGCGATCTCCAGGCGCTCTACGGGGTCAGCTTGAGCGTCAAGGACGGGGAGATCGTCTCCGTCATCGGCAACAATGGCGCCGGCAAGACCACCACACTCATGACGATCTCCGGCATCCTCCGACCGCGCAGGGGGGAGATCCACTTCGACGCTCGGCGCATCGACGCCCTCAAGTCGGCGGACATTGTCGGACTCGGCCTGGGGCACGTCCCGGAAGGGCGCCAGCTCTTTCCCTCGATGACCGTGGAGGAGAACCTCCTGATGGGGGCCTGCTCGCGGCGGGCCAAGGGAAGCCGCGCCAAGACCATGGCACGAGTCTACGACCTCTTCCCGCGCCTGAGCGAGCGGCAACGGCAGGTTGCCGGGACGCTCTCGGGTGGGGAGCAGCAGATGCTCGCCATCGGGCGCGGGCTCATGGGTCTCCCCAGGCTCCTCATGCTGGACGAGCCGTCGCTCGGCTTGGCTCCCGTCATGGTCACGGCGATGTTCGAGGCCATTCGGCAGATCAATCGGGACGGCACGACGATCCTGCTGGTGGAGCAGAACGTCTTCCGCGCCCTGAAGTTGTCGCATCGCGGTTATATCCTGGAAGACGGAAGGGTCGTGGCGGAAGGGCCGAGCGAGGACTTGCTCCGCAATCCGCAGGTGCGGACGACGTACTTGGGGCTGTAGGATGGCTCGAAGCGTTCAGCTATCAGCGATCAGCTTTCCGCTTCGGATTCGGATTGGGGACGAGAAAGCTGGGCGCGCAGCCATGCGGAGCGCTTGCCGGGCTGACCGCTGAGTGTTGAGCGCTCGCCAATGGCTAAACGCCGCTTGGCATAGTAACCTTGGTGGCTGACATGTTTCTTGTTTCAAACTGACCGCTCAAAGCTGAAAGCTGATTGCCATGTCGCTCACGCTTCCCATCTACATGGACCATCACGCGACGACCCCCGTGGCACCCGAAGTCTTCGAGGCCATGTGCCCTTATTTTCTCGAGCATTTCGGGAACGCTGCCTCCAGGAATCATGCCTTCGGCTGGGCCGCGGAAGGGGCCGTGGAGACCGCACGCGCGCAGGTGGCTTGCCTGATCGGGTGCAAGCCCATCGAGGTAGTCTTCACGTCCGGCGCCACGGAGTCGGACAACCTCGCCCTGAAGGGCGTCGCCTACGCCTATCGCGAAAAGGGGATGCACCTCATCACATCGCAGATCGAGCACCATGCCGTCCTGGACACGTGCAAGCGGCTCGAAAAGGAAGGCTTCCACATCACGTACGTGCCCGTCGGCCGCGACGGCATCGTGAATCCGGCCGCCGTCGCCAAGGCCATTACCCCGAAGACCACCCTCGTCTCCATCATGCTGGCCAACAACGAGGTGGGGACGATCCAACCCCTGGCCGAGGTCGGCCAGATTTGCAGGGAACGGGGAGTTCTCCTCCACAGCGATGCGGTGCAGGGCGTGGGGAAAATCCCGGTCAACGTGGACGAGTTGAACGTGGATCTCTTGTCCCTCACGGCCCATAAGATCTATGGGCCGAAAGGTGTCGGGGCGCTCTATGTCCGGATGGAGAAGCCGCGGGTTCGCCTCGTGCCCCAGATCGACGGCGGAGGCCACGAGAAAGGGCGGCGCAGCGGGACCTTGAACGTGCCGGGCATCGTCGGCCTCGGGAAGGCCTGTGACTTGGCCGGCCGCGAGATACATGAGGAAGCGGTCAAGCTGACCGCCCTGCGGGAGCGACTGCGGGCCAACCTCTTCCTGCGATTGAGCCACATCCATCTGAACGGCCATCCGACGCGTCGACTCCCCGGCAACCTCAACGTGAGTTTTGACTTCGTCGACGGCGAGGCGTTGCTCATGTCGCTCAAGGAGGTTGCGGTCTCGTCCGGTTCGGCGTGCACGTCCGCCTCCGTGGAAGCGAGTCACGTCCTCCGTGCCATGGGGCTGGGGGGCGCACTGGCGCACGCCAGCATCCGCTTCGGGCTGGGCCGGGGCAACACCGAGGAGGAAGTGGACTACGTCTGCAATCGGGTGGTGGAGGAGGTGACGCGCCTCCGGACCATGGGAGCATCGTAGGCTTCTTGTAGATCGTTCAGGGAAGCCGCCGGCGTCTGTGCGTCTTGTGCTTCTTGTGGCTGAAGAGTCTCATCGAAAGGAGGCCTTCCCGTGTTCCAGTACCGCCATCACATCTTTGTCTGCATCAACCAACGGCCCGCGGGCCATCCCAAAGGGGACTGTGCCTCCAAACGCTCTCGCGAGGTCTTCCAGAAGTTCCAGGAGGAGACCGAGAAGCGCCAGCTCTGGGAAACGGTCGCCGTCAGCGGCAGCACGTGTCTGGGTCCGTGCGCCATGGGGGCGAACGTGGTGATCTACCCCGAAGGCGTGTGGTACGGCCAGGTCGGCGTGAAGGACGTCGAGGAGATCGTCGAGCAGCACGTTGTCGGCGGCAAGCCGGTGGAGCGACTCCTGCTAACGAACCTCATGCCCAAGGCGGGCGCGTAGCGGCACATCGCGCTCGACTTCAGGCGCGGATCGCCTCTGCGATGTGCTTGCGGCGCGTGGGAGAGAGCGTTAGAATGCCACCCGCACTGGGGGATCGTCCAACGGCAGGACTCCAGACTTTGGATCTGGCTATCTAGGTTCGAATCCTAGTCCCCCAGCCCTACCTGCTATTGCGGAATTCGGATTGCGGATTGCGGATTGAGAGATGCCCCGCGGCCGCACTCGGTAATCGCGCTCGCCGACTACCATTCCCGATTCCTCCTTGCCAGCCTTTCCGGAGGTTCAATGAACAGCGAACGACGAGCTCACCGACCCGCCGTCATGGGGACCCGCGGGGTGGTGAGCACCGCGCATCCGTTGGCATCCGCTGCCGCCGTGGAGATGCTCTGGCGGGGTGGGAACGCGGTGGACGCCGCAGTAGCGGCGGCCGCCACCCGGGTGCTTCGTTTCGCTCGCGCAGGAACCTCGGCATTGGGGCATGGACACTGAAGCGGAAGAGATGTTGTCTGCCATCGCGGCTGGCTCAACGGGGTGCGAGTGCTTGGGTCTTGCCGAGCAAGCCATCGCCGACTTGCGTTCACAACATCCCTGCGCAGCCGCTGGGCCTCTCGCTACGCAGTCCATGAAGAGGTGTGGGACCTCCCGGTATCGAAGGCGACATGGTCGTGCATGTCGAGGACGCCAGGAGCCGTGTGATCACCTCTCGCTCGCACCCGCTTTCTGGGCCGTAGGGGCTCGCTGGCCGCGAATGGAGAAGTCATGAAGGAAATCACCCGCGGCATCTACCGGCGCCTCGGCAGCAAGTTGGCGCTCAACTGCTTCGTGATTGAAGGCGGGGAGATCGTTATCGGCTAGGAGGTGCAACTGGTGCGGGGGCGTGCTTGCGCAGAATCCGCAGCGTTGACCGAGTAGGTCGACCATCGTCGTGGATTCGCCGCTGGACTCCCGATTCGACAAACTAGCGGTCAGCGATGATGAGCTTCACGCGGCCGACCACACCGCTGGTCAAGCGCACTTTGATGCCGTGCGGGTGCGTGGCCGACTTGGTGAGAATCTCGTGCACGGTGCCTTCGGTCACGTTCCCGGACTGCTGATCCTGTTTCTGCACGACTTGCACCCGGGCTCCCGGGGTGATGTCAGTTCGCTTTTTCCCGTCCATTTGGTCGCCTTCACCTCGGAAAGAGTCGGTATGCGCAGACGTCCGATCGAAACCGACCGAGGTTACACCCAGATTCCCATCGCCAAGGAACCCACAGGAGCGTCAACGCGATCCCGGTTGCGTTTCACATCAAGCCGATCTTCTCCGCCAGGGTGCGCAGGTCCGGCACCTCCAGGTCCGGGCGGGCCTGGGCCTCGGGCGTGGCGCCGGATCCCTCTTTCTTATGGCGCCGGTTCACCCACACACTGGAAAGCCCGAGCGCATTCGCGGGTGCGATGTCGTGAAAGAGGCTCTGGGCGACGTGGAGGATTCTGTTCTGGGGAACCCCGATGCGTTCGAATGCCATCCGGAAATTGTTCAAGGAGGGTTTGTAGGACTTCACCTGTTGCGCGGTGATGATCCAGTCGAACCGCACCTGGAGCCGCTGCGCCGAATGGGCGAAGAGGTCGTCGTCGATGTTGGACACGATGGCGAGCCGGAACTTCTTGTGCAGCGCCTGCAGCGCGGCGGCGGAATCCGGGAACGCCGGCCAATCCTTCACCGACGTCGAGAACTGCTCCAGTTCATTAGCCGTGGCTGTAAACCCAAATCGCGTGCCGAGCCCCTCCAGGACCGTCCGGAGAATCGCCTTGTATTCCCGATACGGCCCGCGCTCCGCCGCGGATTCCAATTCGCCGTACAGTTCCAACGTCCGTTCCGGGGTCAGGTCCACTCGATGCGCGGCAAAGACGGGCCGCAACGCATCCAGGATGCCCGTTTCCCAGTCGATCAAGGTGCCGTAGCAGTCGAACGTCAGTACGTCGAAATCATCAAACCGCAACATCGTTCACCTCCAAGAGACGCCAGCGGGGGCCGCCAGGGAACACCTGAGCGGGAGACGGGGTGATCGGGAGATCGGGGGAGGAAGGCCGCAACCTCCTTGCGCTGGATGTCTTATCTCGTTCTCCGATAATTCGAAACGGAAGAGGGAACGGGAGTATCTTTTCGGAGCCGTGGGTCGCTCACGGGCGTCAAGGCCTGCTGCTGGATCGGGAGCACCCCCGCCCACATCGGCAACTGATAGTCATCTTCGTCGTCGGCCGGCGGACCTGTACGCACCTTGGCCGAGGCGCTTTCGATGGCGATGGAAACGACGGTCGTCGCATCGAGCTCCTGCCGGTTCGGCCTGCGGGCATCCTGCCATCGGCCCGGCAGGATGTGCTCTGTCAGGACTTCCAGTGCCGCTAGTTTTTCCTGCTCGGCTTCGATAAGCCGTCCCCGCCCGAACACGACCGCCGACCGATAATTCATTGAGTGATGATACACGGACCTGGCGAGCACCAGCCCATCCAGCAGCGTGACAGTCACGCAAACCGGGTGGCCGGCCTGGACGTATTTCAGCAAGCGGCTCGCGGGCGCGCCGTGAAGGATCAGGGCGTCGTCCCGCCGGGCATAGTTCATCGGAATCACGACCGGCTGACCGTCCTCCACAAGCCCCACGTGACACACGAGGCCCTCATCCAGGATTCGGTAGATAGTGTCCTTGTCATACTGCCCGCGCTTCGGCGCACGGCGAACCCGGTTTCGCTCGGTGATGGGGAACTCAGTCATATTGGTGTCCTTTCAGGGATAGAGTCAACGCAGACCGCCGGCCCGTGACACAAAGGATCTTCTCGGTTGCGAGGCGCTCTCGTCTCCCCGTCGAGGCATCCGACCGGGCGTCTTTCCAGGGAGTTGGCGGCAGGGGCTGGAGAGTCGGGCGGGAGCGTAGCGGAGACGCCGGCGGGTGTCAACCGTAACAGCGGGTGCGCAAAACCAGCGGGCGAAGTGCGTTGG
>Ga0316617_100000507_pt1 | contig 10570 bp, 7 predicted proteins | sample OWC_Aug_M1_C1_D2_FD_207801 | JGI IMG/M metagenome (GOLD analysis project Ga0316617, IMG submission 207801) | Wetland soil microbial communities from Old Woman Creek delta, Ohio, United States - OWC_Aug_M1_C1_D2_B | ecosystem: Environmental > Terrestrial > Soil > Wetlands | place: USA: Ohio... | reverse complement strand
GTCCGTGTCGGTGACGGGTGCGATCAGCAACTGCCCGGCGATCGCCGGGCCGCCGGCGTCGCGAGCGAGCCTGCTGACGACTGTCGCCAGGTTGGCGCCGGCGCTCCAGCCGGCCAGCGTGACCGCCCCCGGCCGGCCACCCAGCGATTCGGCGTGCGACGACACCCATCGCAACGCGGCGAACGCGTCGTCCACCGCGGCGGGGAACCTGGCTTCCGGCGCGTGCCGATAGTCGACCGACACGATGATCGAGTCGGAACGAACGCACAGGTCGCGGCAGAGCGGGTCGTCGGAATCATGGGCGCCGAGCACCCATCCGCCGCCGTGGAAGTAAACGACCACCGGGTGCGGACCGGGGGTGGCCGGGCGATAGAGCCTGTAGTTGAGTTCGCCGGCCGCGCCGGGCAGCGTGCCGTCCACGGTCTCGCCCACCGCGGGTCCGGGCGGTCGCTGCGTGGCCAGTGCGACGAACAACGCGCGTGCCGCCTCCGGCGACATCGACTCGACGGGCGGCAGGCCCAGGCTTTCGATCACCTCCATCACGATCGTGACGTCCGGCTGCAGCCGGCGGATCACGCCGTCGTTGCACCGAGCGCCGCCGGTGCCTTCGAAGCGGAAGCCGAGATAACCCTGCTCCACGACTTCGTCGCAGGCCCTGCGGTAACGATCCACGCCGCCGACGTACGGCAGGAAGACGCGCGGCTTGCCCGGCACGTTGGCGCCCATGTACCAGGAGTTGGCCTGCGGGAAGAGGGTGATGTCGGCGCAATCGTTCACGTGCTGCACCCAGCCGGCTTCGGCCGTCCCGGTCGGCTCGATGGTCTCGAGCCCGGCGCGGCGCATGTGGTCGAGCGTGTCCGATACCCAGTCCACGTGCTGTTCGATGGAAACCATCATGTTCGACAGCACCGACGGACTCCCGGGGCCGGTGATCAGGAAGCAGTTCGGGAAGCCGACCGTCGTGAGCCCCAGGTACGTCCTCGGGCCTTCGGCCCACTTCTGCTTCAGTGACAGTCCGTCCCGGCCGTTGATGTCGACCGCCACGATCGCGCCGGTCATCGCGTCGAAGCCGGTGGCGAACACGATGGCGTCGAACTCCATCGACTCGACGGTGGTCTGGATGCCCTTCCCGGTGATGGCGGTGATCGGCGTCTTGCGCAGGTCCACCAGCCGGACGTGCGGGAGGTTGAAGGTCTCGAAATACCCCGTGTCGAGGCACGGCCGCTTGGTGCCATAGTAGTAGCCGGTGGGGCACAGCGCTTCGGCGGTCGCGGGGTCCTTGACGATCGAGCGGATCTTTTCGCGCAGGAACTCGCAGAAGGTCTCGTTGGCTTCCGCGCTGGTCGCCATGTCTGCGAAAGTCGTGGGCAGCAGGTCGCCCGAATTCCACGCGGCCTCGTACACGGCGCGTCGCTGCTGCTCTGAAACCTGCAGGGCGCCGACCATCGTGACCGGGGCTGGGACTCCGACCTGCGACAGGCGCGCAGCCTGCCGGTAGGCATCGCGATCGGCCCTGAAGGCGTCGAGCTTTGCCTGCGGTGCCGGGCCGTTGAGTGCCGGCCGCGAGAAATTCGGTGTCCGCTGGAACACGGTCATCTGCGCGGCCTGCTTCGCGATGATCGGGATCGACTGGATGCCGGACGAACCGCTGCCGATCACCGCCACGCGCTTGCCGGTGAAGTCCACGCCCTCGTGTGGCCAGTGGTGCGTGTAGTAGATCTCCCCGCCGAAGCGGTCGGCACCCTCGATGTCGATCGATTTCGGCAGCGACAGGCAGCCGGTGGCCATCACGTAGAACCTGCACGTGATCTCGTCGCCCGCCGATGTAATCACGTGCCAGCGCCGGGCCACGGCGTCCCACGTGGCTCGCTCCACGCGGGTGGCGAAGCGGATGTCCCTGCGCAGGCCGTACTTGTCGGCCACGTGGTTGGCGTAGGCGAGGATCTCGGGCTGCGTGGCGTATTTCTCGGACCAGTGCCACTCGCGCTCGAGTTCCGGGTCGAAGCTGTACGAGTAATCGATCGACATGATGTCGCAGCGGGCGCCGGGGTAGCGGTTCCAGTACCACGTGCCTCCGACGCCGTCGGCTGCCTCGAGCACCACGGTGGAGAACCCGAGGCCGCGCAGCCGGTGCAGCATGTAGAGCCCGGCGAATCCGGCCCCGACCACCACGACGTCGAAGTCCGATCGAACGTCAGGATTCTTTTCAGTCGCCATTCGGTAGTTCCTCGTCGAGACAGTCACACCGGCCGGTCACCGGCGTCGCGGAAATTGTCGCACGAGAAGGCGGCCGGCCGACTCAGTCCGTGGCGCCGAAGCGCGGCAGGAGCGCGGGATCGATGGGAATCGTGGTGGTCTTCTGCTCGGTGAAGAACTCGGCACTCGAGGTGGCGCCGTCGCGGCCCACGCCCGATTGCTTGTAGCCACCAAACGGTGCGCGCAGTTCGCGCACCATCGTCGTGTTGATCCAGACCGTCCCGGCGCGCAGGTCGCGGCTCGCGCGCATCACCACGCCCAGGTCGTTCGCCCACACGTAGGCCACCAGTCCGAACGACGAGTCGTTGGCGATCGCGATCGCATCTTCGAGCGTGTCGTAGACCAGGAACGTGGCGAACGGCCCGAAGATCTCTTCCTGGCAGACGCGGTTGCGATTGCCGGTGGCGAGCACGGCCGTGGGCTCGATGTAGTAGCCACGCTCGAAACCCGGCGCACGGCGCCCGCCGGTGAGCAAGGTCGCGCCGTCGGCACGCGCCACGTCGACGTACGACAGCACGCGCTGCATGTGCTCCTTGAACGCGAGCGGGCCGACTTCCGTCGCCGGGTTCATCGGATCGCCGATACGGATGCGGCGCGCGCGCTCGACGAAGCGGGCGATGAACTCCTCGGCGATGGCGCGCTGTACCAGGATGCGCGAGCCCGCCAGGCACTGCTGGCCGTTGTTCGAGTAGATGCCGCCGAGCGCGCCGTCGAGTGCCCGGTCGAGGTCGGCCGAGGGATGGATGATGCTGGCGCTCTTGCCGCCCAGTTCGAGGATGCACGGCTTCAGGTGCCTGCCCGCGGCCGCCATGATCTCTGCGCCGGTGTGCGTGCCGCCCGTGAAGCCAACCATGTCGATCCCCGGGTGCGACACGAGCGCCACACCCGTGACGCTGCCGCGGCCGTTGACGAGGTTCACCACGCCCGGCGGCAGGCCCGCCTCGTGAAACAGCTCGACCATCCGCAGCATGGACAGCGGCGTATATTCCGACGGCTTGAGCACGCAGGTGTTGCCGAACGCTATGCAGGTGGCGACGCGCATCGACGCGAGCGCGATCGGGGCGTTCCACGGCGCAATCAGCGCGCCGACGCCCTTCGGTTCGCGGGTCACGTAGGTGAGGTAGCCCTTCAGTCCGGTGTAGGTCTCGCCCTTCATGGTGCTCGCGACTTCGGCGAAGAACTCGAAGTTGCGCGACGCCCGGCCGATCTGCTCGCGGATGCGGGCGACGGGCAGGCCCGTGTTCAGGCACTCGAGATACGCCAGCTCGTCGGTATGGGCGCGGATGACGTCGCGGATCTGGTAGAGGATGTCCTTGCGCGCATCGAGCGTCATGCGCGGCCAGGGGCCGGCATCGAACGCGCGTCGCGCGGCCTGCACGGCGGTATCCACCTCGGCAACGTCGGCTTCACGCAACACGCTCACCACGGCCTCGGTCGCGGGATAGACGACCGGCAAGTCGTGGCCGCCGGCACGTGGTGCGATGACCGTGCCATCGATCAGGCTGGTCGCCCGGTCGACGACGGGGAACGGATGACGATTCGCGGCGTCGGCACTCATGCGAGGAGATCCTGCGGGAGGGCTGGGCCACCACCGCCCGGCACGAGCTGGTGCAGGCGCCACGCGAGGCAGAGGTTGGAAGATATCATCGGCGGCTGCCGCGTGCCCCGGGCGCGCAGCACGTCGAGGGACGGCATGCCGGTTCCGGAGATCAGCACCGCGTCCGCTCCGCGGGCGTCGAGATTCGCCAGCACCGCGGCCGCATCGGCGCCTTGCAGCTGGTAGATGCCGCGAGTGTCGCTGCGTCCGGTCTCGACGGCGGCAGTCCCCACGACCTCGAGCCCGGCCGCCTGCCAGAACGCGATGCCGGCATCGCGCAACCAGGCGGGGTAGGGCGACACGATGTGGATGCGCCTGGCGTGCATCGCCCGGAGCGCACGCAGGATGGCGCCTGCCGCTGTCTCGACGGGCGCGCCGACGGCGGTCTGTGCCGCCGCGAGGATTTCCGTCTCGCGCTGCACGCCCAGCAGGTACGAGGAGCCCGTACAGGCGAACGCGACGGCGTCGAGCCGCAGCGTGTCGTACTGCTGCAGCGTTGCCGGAAGATTCTCGAGGTACTCGACGAGCCGCGTGCGGGGATCCTCGCTGCGACTCGCCAGTCGCGCGACGTACAACTCCGTGTCCGCCGGCGCGAGCCGCCGGAACTCGGGTTCGACCGTCGGGTTGGCCTGGGGCGTCAACAAGCCGAAGCGACCGCGCGCACCGTAGTCACGGAGGATGCTCATGTGGTTTCCGCTGCCTGGCGCAGGCCGGTGATCATGGAGGTCTTGAGCAAGTGCTCGCGCGCTCGCTCGGGCGACTCCGCAATGGTCTGCAGGTCGCGCAGTGTCTGCAGCCGCTTCTCGGGATTGCGCTCCTGCATGCGCGTCCGGTTCTGGTGCGCCTGCTCGAGGATCTGTTCCTGCGCCACCGGCCGGCGCTGGCGCACGTACAGGTCGAGCAGCGCGTCGTCGGCACCGTGCCAGACCGACGCCAGCTTGTCGCAGAGATTGAATGCGTCGTGCAGGCCGCCGTTCATGCCCATGCCACCGCTTGGGCTGTTGAGGTGCGCGGCGTCGCCGGCGAGCAGCACACGGCCCGCACGATACGTGGAGGCGATGCGGCGGTGGATGCGGTACGGACGGGACTCGAGCACGTCGTACGGCCCTCCCGCGGGTACGATGCGCTGCAGCTTCGCCTCGATCGATGCGCGGGTCAGCGCCTGGTCGACGGTCTCGTCGGCGTCGGCATACAGGCTCACGCGCCACAGGTTCGGCAGCCGCAACAGGCTGAACGTGCCGCGCGGCGACCAGCAGTAGTTCACGTTGGACAGGCCCTCGAGGTGCTGCTCGAAAGGGAACTGCGTCGTGGCGAGGATGGTCGTTTCGGCGTACGTGGTGCCTTCGAGATACAGGCCGACGGCTTCGCGTACCGCGCTGCGCGCACCGTCGGCGCCGATGAGCCAGCTTGCCTGCAACTCAGTCGAGGCGCCGTCCGGTTCGCGTACGTCGACCACGACGCCCGTGTCCGTCTGACGGACGGCGGTGACCGTGGCGTCGCGCCGCAGCGTGCAGGCGCCGCCGAAGCCGGGCAGACGCTCCTCGAGCAACTCGCAGTACACCTGTTGCTCGCATTGCAGGCGATACGGGTGGCGCGTGTCGCCCGCGATCACGCTCAGGTCGAACACCGCGCGCTCACCCGACGGGTGCATGCGCACCTGCCACGTGGGAGTGACGAGGCCGCGCGCGACCAGCGGTTCGGCGAGGCCGAGGTCGTCGATCATGTCGAGCGTGGGTGGATGCCATGTGGACGCGCGCAGGTCGCGGGCGCGATGCGGCGTCGCCTCGAGCAGCAGCACCGGGATGCCCGCACGGGCGAGCAGCGCGGCGCAGGTGAGCCCCACTGGCCCGGCACCGACGACGATGACCCGATCGTTCACGCGCTTCCCCGAGGTTTGCGGCGGCCGAGCGCCGGATTCTACCTGCGGCCCCGGCTGATCGTGTGCCCGATGCGGGCTGGCTTGGCTCCCGCAGCGGCGCGATGCCATGATCGCGCAGATGACCACAACGAACCGGGGGATTGACCGCCCGTGGTGGACGCAGAAGCGATGGTGGGTCGCCATCATGCTCTGTGCCGTCACGATGATCGGTTACGTGGATCGCCTCGCGCTCTCCGTGGCCGCGCCGGTCGTGCGCAAGGAATTCGGTTTCACAAACGAGCAGTACGGAGTCATCACGTTCGCGTTCCTCGCCACGTATGCCGCAGGACAATTGCTGCTCGGGCCGGTGATCGACCGGCTGGGCAGCAAACGCTCGCTGTCACTGGCGGTGTTCTGGTGGAGCGTGGCTTCGTGCGTGCATGCGTTCGCACGAGGGGTGGGCGGGTTCTTCGCAGCGCGCGCGTTCCTCGGGATCACCGAAGCGGTCAATTTCCCGGCGGCTTACAAGGTTGTGGCGGAGTGGTTTCCGCGCGCCGAGCGCAGCATGGCCAGCGGCTTCATCACCGCCGGCACGGGCATCGGCGCGATCATCGCGCCGCCGCTGATCGCTTTCCTGATTGCCACCTTCGACGCGCTGCATGCCCGCGGCCTGTCGCCCACCCACGGCTGGCAGGCGGCGTTCATCGTGCCGGGCGTGCTCGGCCTCGTGTGGGTCTGGGTCTGGAAGCGGCACTTCCACCTGCCGGAGCACGACCCGGCGCTTGGAGCAGACGAGCGGGCGCTGCTGACGGCCGAGCACGCCGCGCCGGCCGTCGAGGCGGCCGAGCGGCGACCGCTGGGCGAGGAGATGCGCGCATACTTCGCTCGTCTCGGTTACTGGTTCCGGTATCGTGAAACCTGGGGCCTCGCGCTCGCACGCTTCACCGCAGACGGCGCGTTCTACTTTCTCGCGTTCTGGATCCCGAACTACCTGAGCGACGTGCGCGGCTTCGGTCTCAAGGAGATCGCTTGGGCCGCCGCCATTCCGTTCGTGTTCGCGGATCTCGGCTCGCTGGTCGGAGGGTATGCCGGCCAGCGGCTCATCAGGAACGGCTGGAGCGTGGACGCCTCACGGAAGACGATGATCTGGATCGGCGCGTTGCTCGTGCCGCTGGCGCTGCCGGCGGTCTACGTCGACTCCGCGGTGCTCGCCGTGCTGCTGATGGGGCTCGGTATTTTCGGCATCCAGGTAAAGAGCGCGTCACTCTTTGCCGTGCCGGCCGACATCTTTCCGCGGACGGCCGTGGCGACGGTCTGGGGGGCGAGCGGCGCCGCCGGCAGTTTCGCGGCCGCATTCTCGCAGCCGGTGATCGGCTGGACGATCGACAGGTACTCCTACGAACCCGTGTTCATCGCCGTTGCGCTCATGCACGTGGTCTCTGCGGCGTGCATCATGCTGCTGGTGCGACGGATCGAGCCGGTGACGCTAGAGCCCGGAATGCCGTAAGCGGGGTAGCGCGCGGCCGGGTTCACTCGAATGGTAGCGACCGCCACGGCGGTGTTATTGCTCTGCACAGTTGCCGGCACCGCGTCCGCAGCGGAATGGAGCGCCGAGCAGCAGGAGGTCTGGAAGGTCGAGCTGCAGCAATGGAAGATGTCGGCGGCCGAAGACACGAGCTGGATCGACACCATGGTTCATCCAGGCATGACATTCTGGGAAACCGGTGCGCCGATGCCTCGGGACAAGGCATCGCTGAAGCACTGGAGCCGGTACGATACCGAAAACGCTTCGACGCTGGAGCAGGAGCTGTTTCCGATCTCGGTGACCGTCACCGGAAACACCGCGGTGGTGCACTACCACTACATGGTCGCTCGCGAGAACTACAAGAAGGAACGGGAAACGGTCACCGGCCGTTACACGGATGTGCTGGTCAAGGATGGCGGCCGCTGGCTGTTCCTGACCTGGACAGGCGGGGACGATCCGAAGAAGTGAGCTGTCTTTCTCCCAGGTCGGCGTGAGCCGTCGCACCTGCCCCCGGCTTCGCGCCGGGGTTTTCGCTTCTTGCGAGGGTCGGTTACTGGCCGTTCAACCGAGTCGCCGGTGCTGAGAGGGCGCGCGGCGCCCGGACTCTGCCGCCGCATCCCCGTGCACGGCCAGGCGATGCGCTCGGTGTCAACAGGACGGTTTCTTGTCCGTACCATTCGGTGTCTGTACTGTCCGCCACGACAGCGACAGGAGCGATCTGTCCTGAAGGAGCGAGCGATGCGTCGAGTGTTCCTTGCCGGTTTCGCACTCGCGCTGGTGGCTGGCGAGACCATCGGCTCGCCCCAGGCCGGCGTCGACGCCGATACGGCCGAGTGGTGGAAGATCACCGGTGATCTTTCCGGCGATGCGATGGAGGGGCGTGACACCGGGTCGGAGGGGCATGCCAGGGCGGTGCGCTATGTGATCGACCGTTTCGGGAAGGCAGGGCTGAAGCCTGCCGGCGAACAGGGCGGCTGGACGCAGACGCTTCCGTTGAAAGAAGTGCGTGTCGAGAAAGACGGGACCAGCTTCGACGTTGCGCGAGACGATGGCTCGAACGAGAGCCTGCGTTTCCTGCATCAGATCACGGTGCGGCCGACGGATCAGCTTCCGGCAGCGATCGCTGCTCCGCTGGCGTTCCGCGGGTATTGCTCGGCGGCCGAGCTGGGCGCGTCGACGAAGGGCAAGGTGGCTGTCTGCTTCGGCGGGCGGCGTGACGGCGTACCGGGAGCCGCGGAGCGGATCAGGGCGGCGGCGGATGCCGGCGCTGTCGGCATCATCAACGTCGACGATCCGGGCTTCACGATCGAGCCCTCGCGCTGGCCGGAAGCCTACGCACGGTCGATTTCGTTCCGGGATGCCGGGCCGCCGGCTTCTCCGCAGCTGGCAGTGATGAGATTGAACTCGAACGCTCTGGCGTCGCTGATCCAGGGGTCGGGGCAGGATGCCGATGCAATCCTGCAGGCAGGGGCAGCATCGCAGCGGCTTCCGGTCTTTGACATCCCGTCGGTCGTCAAGGCGGCCTTCAAGCTGTCGCGTCGCGAGTTCACTTCCGACAACGTGCTCGGCATCCTGCCGGGTGCCGATCAGGCGCTCGCTGCCGAGACGGTGATCGTTTCGGCTCACCTCGACGGATTTGGCCATGGCGAGGCGATTGATGGCGACTCGCTTTACAACGGCTCGTTCGACAATGCCGCCTACGTGGCGACGCTTATCCGGCTGGCGGAGCAGCGGAAAGGGCGGGGGTTCCGGCGGAGTGTCCTGTTCGCCGTCTACACCGGCGAGGAAAAGGGCCTGCTGGGCTCGAACTGGTTTGCCGGGCACCTGACCGTGCCGAAGGCGAACCTGGCGGCGGTGATCAATCTCGACCAGCTGCGTCCGCTTTTCCCGCTCGAGATCCTGACCATGCATGCGATCACCGACACGACGCTGGCCGCGAATGTGAAACGGGTTGCTGCGGGCATGGGGATCGAGATCCGGCCGGACCTGGAGCCGGAGCGGAATCTCAATCAGAGGACGGACCACTTTCCATTCCTGAAGATGGGCGTGCCGGCGACGAGTTTCGTGTTCGGGTTCGATCCGGGAACGGAATCCGAGCGGCGATACCGGGAGTGGTATCAGGTCAGGTACCACCGGCCCCAGGACGACATGAGCCAGCCGCTCGATTGGGGCGCGGCCAGGGACATGAACACGTTCTTCTATCGGTTGACGGAAGACGTGGCCGAGGCTTCGGAGCGGCCGGGCTTCGTGACCGGTTCGCCGTTCGCGCCGCAATAGGCGCGGCGCCTACGCGGCAGGCGGAAACACCGCGTTCGCGTCGAACACCGGACCGTCGACGCAGACGCGCTTCATCGCAATCCCGCCTTCGGTGACGACCGGCACCGCACAACCCGCGCAGCCGCCGACCGCGCAGGCCATGAACTCCTCGAGCGATACCTGGCAGGGCGCGCCGAAGCGTCGCGCCACCTTCGCGACGGCCTGCAGCATCGGGGTCGGACCGCACGCGAACACCTCGACTTCGGCGCGCGCCGCCGAATCCAGCGATCCCAGCCATTCCGCGGCGAGGTCGGTGACGTAGCCGTCGTAGCAGCCGGCAAAACCCGCGAGCGTCGCGAGACGGCTGGGCACTCCCCAGTCTTCCAGCAATGGCATGCAGCCAATCACGTCGGCGGGCAGTCCCGGCACCAGGATCGTGGACGGCCGCGGCTGGAACGGGAAAGGAATCTCGGAGCCCATCAGCACCAGCGGCGACCAGCGCACGTCGCGCCGCGCCTTCAGCGATTCGGCGAGGAACACCATCGGCGGGATGCCGACGCCGCCGCCGACGAGCAACGTGCGAGGACGGCCGGGCGAGGGCACGAAGCCTTTCCCGATCGGTCCCATGACCGAAATCGTTGCGCCCTGCGGCTGCGTCGACAGCGCCTCGAGGCCGGGGCCCACGATCTTGTAGAGGATGTCGATCCAGCCGGCCTTCGCGTCCGCGCGCATGATCGACAGCGGACGGCGCATCGGCAGCAGCGGGTCGCAGGTCAGGTGCGCGAAGCTGCCGGGCGTCGCGGCGGCGGCGCATTTCGGCGCACGCAGACGAATGACGTACTGCTGCCCGGGGTACTGCCGGGTCTCGAGCAGTTCGGCGTCCTCGACGAAGATCGTGCCGCGATGCGAGCGGTCGCTCATCCGGCCCTCCGTCCCGCCTCGACGTTGCGCGCCTGCACGTTGCGCACGATGGTGGCGAGCACGGCCATGCGCACGGCCACCCCGTTCTGCACCTGCTGGCGGATTACGGACTGCGGCCCGTCGGCGACATCGCTCGCGATCTCGACGCCGCGATTCA
>Ga0316617_100000506_pt1 | contig 10571 bp, 7 predicted proteins | sample OWC_Aug_M1_C1_D2_FD_207801 | JGI IMG/M metagenome (GOLD analysis project Ga0316617, IMG submission 207801) | Wetland soil microbial communities from Old Woman Creek delta, Ohio, United States - OWC_Aug_M1_C1_D2_B | ecosystem: Environmental > Terrestrial > Soil > Wetlands | place: USA: Ohio... | reverse complement strand
ATAATGATGGCCCACAGCGCCCAGCGACTGCTGCGCAGCCAAGGGATCGGGTCGATTCCGACCCACCCCAGGATCGTGTTCACCACCCCGTCCTGGTGGTACATGAAGGTCCATACGACGGCATTCACCACCGCCGGCATGACCACGGGCATGAAAGCCGCCGACCGAAAGAGGTTCTTGGCCCGGATCTCACGATTGAACAGCACCGCCAGGGCCAGGGACAGGATCCAGACCGGAACGCAGCTGAACACCACGTAGGCGACCGAGATCCAGGCCGAATGAAGAAAGAGCGGATCCTGCAGCAGGTCGACGAAGTTCTCCAGGCCGATGAACCTCGGCGGACGGATCAGGTCGTACTCGTGCAGGCTGATATAGAACGCTTGCAGCATGGGCAAGAAGCGGAAGATTAGGATGATCGCCAGGGTCGGCAGCAGGATCGCGTACCCGAAGAGCGCCTGCTTGCCGCTGATGCTCAACCGGAGTCGCTTCCCCGCCAGCGGCTGGGAAGGTGCCAGGACGCTCACGCATCTCTCCGTGGGGCGGTGTGCCCCGCGGGGAGTCCCCGTGGGGCACACGCGAATTCACCGACCTACCAGAATACTGAAGAACCCGTTTAGGCCCAGGCTGCTCAAAACGGCCCAGACGCAAGGCGGCAAGCGATGGGTCGAGCGAGGCGTACTGGAGGTACGCCGCAGCGAGCACCCGAGCGCGCCAACGCAGCAGATGGGCCGTTTTCAGCAGCCTGTTACGCGAGCCAGCAGTTCCAGAAAAAGAAGTGCACGGGATTTACGTACCCCTTCAACTCTTTCCGCGTCCCGCGCAGTCCGAAGTACTCTCCGATCTTCACGTAGGGCACTTCCTTCATGACCAGCCGTTCCATGTCTTCGACCAAGGCATTGGCTTTCTTGTCGTCCACCTCGGCGAAGAGGTCGTTGTACAGCTTGTTCTTCTCGGGCGTGTCCCACCAGCCGGGCCAGGCGGGGTTCATGAAGGGCATCAGCACCGGATGGTTCGGCGTGTCGTGGCCGGTGACGAAGACATCGAAGAGCTCCGGCTTGGCCCGCCGCTGGATCAGGGTGGCCCAGTCCACCAACTGCAGGTCCACCTTGAAGCCGGCGGCCTCCAGCTGGGGCTTGGTGGCCAGGGCGAAGTTGTAGTTGTAGGAGTACTCCTTGGTCGTCAGCCAGCGGACCGGCTCGCCTTTGTAGCCGGCCTCCCGGAGCAGCGCCTTCGCCTGGTCGGGATCCTTCTTGTTGTACTCCCCCTTGGTCGCTTCGGTGTACCAGGGGGTCTCGGGGGCGCCCATGGCCGGCTGCAGCCGCCAGAACTCCGGCTTGCCCCAGGCGGCGCGCCAGCCCGGCTCCAGGTCAATGGCCAGCTTGAACGCCTTGCGCATCTTGAGGTCGGTGAACATCCCCTGCTTCTTGTTGAAGTGAATCGCCGACCAGAAATAGGGCTTGACGATGTAGGCGTCCACGGAGGGGTTGGCCTTGAGGCTGTCGTAGGAGTCCGGGTTGAGCAGCTCGCCGAAGTGATACTCCCCGGTGCCCACGCCGTCGGCCCGAACGGAGTCCTCGGGCACGGGCATCACCATGAGCTCGTCCAGGTAGGCCGTCTTCCGGCCCACCCAGCCGTTGGGTTCGCCTGACTGCGCGGCGTAGTTGTCGAAGCGGGTGAAGCGAGTGAAGCGGTCCGGTTGGCGCTCCACGAATTTGAACGGCCCGGTGCCGACGTACTCCTTGAGCTGCTCCTTCAGGTACTTGGTGGCGATCTCCTCCGGCATCATGATGCCTTCGCCCATCGCCAGGAACAGCGGCAGGCGGCCGGTGGGCTGCTTGAAGGTCATCACCACGGTGTGCTTGTCCGGGGCCTTGATGTCGTCCATCCGGCCCGCGATGACTTTGCCCCGGTTGGCGAGCGTCGTGAAGCGCCGCAGAGAGGCGACAATGTCCGCGGAGGTCATCTCCTTGCCGTTGTGGAAGGTGACGCCCTTGCGGAGCTTGAAGGTGGCCGTCTTCCCATCCCGGCTGATCTCGTAGCTCTCGGCCAGGTCGGGCTGCGGCCGCAGCTTCAGGTCGTTGCTGACGAGCCCCTCGAACATCTGACTGGCGAGGTTCTTGGTGATGGTGGCGGTGGTGAACATGGGATCGAGCGAGGGGGCTTCGCCGAAGATGGCGACCTTGAGCGAGCCGCCCTTTCTGGGTTGAGCCGCGACCCCCACCGGCTGCCCGGCCCCCACCCCTGCGGGCAGGACGGCCCCGAGGAACGAGGTCAGCGCCGACCCGCCCACCAGCAGCCCCGCTCGCTGGATCAATTCGCGGCGACTCATCTTGGTCGACCGAAAACGCTCCGCCAGGTCGCGCAATGCCCGGCCGGTGTCCGAATGCGTTGCCATGATCTCCCCTCCTCTGGATGCGATAGCACATCCGACCTGCGCCCCGAACGGGCGTCTACGATGCGGGAATCCCCGCGGTGGGATGAGCGTTTTTGAACGCAGGGCAGCATGCCCCGGAGGAGCGCCGCCTGTCAAGCGGAGACTGCAGGCACAACCCGTAAGAGTCCTCGCCCGTCACCGCCGCAGAGGGCGGCAGAGACCAGACCGCGGCCCTCTCGCCTCTCGGCCTTCGGGTCAAGACTTGTGCGGTTGACAGTCCGCGAAGTGGCGGGCCCTCGAGCCCCACTGCATCGCGAGGTCAGCATAGCGGATGGGTTGGGAGGGATCGAACGGCCGGAGCTCCGAGAGCGTGAGCCCGCGCCGGATCAGTGACGCGATCGGACCCGCCTCGGACACGTCGCCCACGAGCACGGCCCCGACGATCCGGTCTCGCGAGATCACGAGCTTCCGGTAGTTGCCGTCACGCGCACGCACGACGACGCGCCCATCGGAATCCGGCACTTCTATCAGCCCCATGGAGGCCACTGCGACCCCCAGGATCTCCATCACGTTCATCTTGAAGGCCCCGAGGCTGGGACGCGACAGATCCACCATGTTGGCCCCTGCGCTCTCGCCCTGAGCCACGGCCTCGAACCACGTCCCGGGGATCGTCTTCTTCTCGGGCAGGAGCATGTCGGGCCCCTCGGCGCAATCGCCTGCGGCGAAGACGTCCGGCCGGCTGGTGCGCAGGTACTCGTCGACCAGGACGCCGCGGCCGGTGGCCAGCCCGCCGGCCCGGGCCAGGTCGACGTCTGGCCGGATCCCTTTGGCCAGAATCACCAGGTCCGCCGGCAGCACCTCGCCTGCCGCCGTCACCACGGAACGGACCCTACCCTCGTTGCCGACGACGCGCGTGGCGTCGGTGTGCGTGAGGATTCGGACCCCGGCCTCCTTCAGGCAACCCTGCAGGAGGGCCGCAGCCGGGTCGTCCAGCATGCGCGTGAGGAGCCGGCCCGACGAGACCGCGATCGTCACCGAGAGGCCCAGCTTGAGCAGCGCGTGGACCGTGAGCAGGCAGATGAGCCCGCCCCCGAGGATCACCGCGTGGCGCACCCCCGGCAGCCACTCGCAGATCCGCAGCGCGTCGGCCATCGTCTTGAGCGCGAAGACCCCGGGGGTGTCGATCCCCTCGATGTCCGGGACCGCGGCCCGGGAGCCGGTCGCCAGCAGGAGCCGATCGAAGGGCAGGCGGGTGCCGTCGTCCAGCACCAGCGCATCGGCGTCGATCTGCACGGCCCGGCGGCCCAGCAGCATCCGCACGCCCATCCGCTCCGCGTAGCCCGCCGGCCGCAGCGACAGGTCGCGGCGCTCCCCGCTCACCAGGTAGGGCAGCAACACCCGCGAATAGGCGGGGATCGCCTCATCCGCGACCAGCGTGACGGGGGATGTGCCGTCCAGGCGCCGGATGGCCTCCAGGCCAGCCAAGCTCGCGGCGCTGTTCCCGACGATGACGATCCGCTTTTGCGGCACCTCTGCTCCTCCGACGGCCCCCAAGGTGGCAACACGGTTGCTGGAAAATCGACCCTCGCCCAGGCTGCTCAAAAAGGCCCAGGTGCAAGGCGGCACGCGATGATTCGAGCGACGCATCCTGGAGGTACGCCGCAGGGAGCACTCGAGCGTGGGGGGTACCCATCCCCAGGATGGGTCCCCGCGGCTGGGCCGTTTTCAGCTTTTCGGCAGGCTGCTCAAAACGGTCCAGATGCCAGGCGGAACGCGTAGAGCCGAGTGAGGCGTACTCCTGGTACGCCGCAACGAGCGCTCAAGCGGTCCAACGCCGCAGATGGGCCGTTTTCAGCAGCCTGCTGCCGCCTCGGCGACCCTGCGCGCGAAGTCTCGTCCTTTGGGCACGTCCGCCAATTCCGACTCCCGGAACTCCAGAGCGTGCGGCGTGCAGAATTTCACGCACTCGGGATCCCCGTCGCAGGTGTCGCACTTGGCGATCAACCCCTCCGCGCTGTTGAATGCGATCACCCCGAACGGGCAGCCGAGCATGCACATGCGGCAGCCGATGCAGGCCTCCTTGACGAAGCGCACCAGGCCGTCTTCCTGCACGAGGGCGCCGGCCGGACAGACCTTGACGCAGGGCGCCGACGCGCACTGGAAGCAGGCGAGGGGGATGTACTTGAACTCCTTGGCAAAGACATGGACCCGGATGCGGCTCCGCGAGGGGGCGAAGGCGCCGGTCTTCACGAGTGAGCAGGCCAGCTCGCACATCCGGCAATTGGTGCACTTGATAGGGTCCACGACGATCATGCGACTCATCGGCCGTCTCCTTTTCCCGTAAGCTGCTGGGCCACGTCCGCCAGCCCCAGCTCCTTGAGTTTCGTCTCGGTAGGCGTGCCGGTCTTGCTCCAGCCTCGCAACCGGTAGTATTCCTGGAGCGCGGTTGTGAGATCCTGGTCGGTGATGACCTGGTCCCGGGATGCCCCGTCGCGCAAACGTCGGGATAGCTTGGCCGGGAGCCGGTCGTCGGCCGCGCCGCCGCTCTCCCGCACCGTGAACGCGCGCGCCAGGTTGTAGGCCCGCTCGCCGATCGTCATCTCTTCCGCGAGGCTGAGGTCGGCCCAGCCCGTGGCCGCGGTGAGCATGCCGGAGATCTCCTCGGTGTTACGAATCCCCGCGATCGTGAGGCTCATGAACGAGCACAGCGGCACGGAATTGATGAAGGAGGTGTAGTCCTCCGCCAGGCGGACCACCCGGGGCTTCCCGTCGAGACTGAAGCGGTCCATGGTCTCCACAACCCCGAGTTCGGGCCACGCATTGGGCGCGGCAAGCGACGGGTCGTGGAATCCTTCCATGTGGTCCGCGCCGCGGGGCGCCGTGGCATACGAGATGGCGAGTCCCTTCTTGCCGCGGGCCTCGTGCATCCCGAATTCCAGCCCCTTGACCTCCACGGCGAGCTCGGAGGCGCCGCGCCCGATCTGCGCAGCCGCCCGCCGAGTTCCCTCGGCGAGGAGATCGCCGACCCCTTCACGCCGGGCGATCATGTCCAGCAGCCGGACCATCGCCGACGCGTCGCCCCACTCCAACCGGAAGCCGATCTCCTGTTCGGTGAGGATTCCCTTCTCGAAGCACTCCATGGCGAAGGCGATCGCGCTGCCCGCGCTGATCGTGTCCAGGCCGTACACGTTGCAGCGCTGGTTGAGCAGCGCGATGGACTCCAGGTTGGGATTCTCGCAGAGGGAGCCGAAGGCTGCAACTGTCTCGTACTCGGGCCCGCCGTATTCCGGTCGGACCCCGCCGAACGGGCCGTCGGCGACCCGCACCACACGCGTGCAGCCGACGGGACAGGACTGGCAGGCCCGATGCCCGAGGAGGATCGTGTTCTTCATGGCCGTGCCGCTGATCCGGTCGGCGTGCTCCCAGGTGCCGGTCTCCCAGTTGCGGGTCGGGAGGATGCCGGCGCCGGAGAGGTCCTCGACGCCGCCCGCGGTCCCGAGGGCCCCGGCACTGCTGGGGCTGTCTCCCAGCCACGGGTGCTTCCGGATCTTGGCGAGGTTGGCGAGAACAACCTCCCGAAACCCCTTCGGGTCGGCCAGTGTAACCCGGCCGGTCCCGCGGATGGCAATGGCCTTGAGATTCTTCGCCCCCATCACCGCGCCCAGCCCGGTGCGCCCCGCCGCCCGGTCGGTGTCGTTCATGACGCAGGCGTAGCGAACCTTCTTCTCCCCAGCGAGGCCGATGCTGATGATCCGGGTCTCCCGATCGCCCAACTCCCCCTGGATCGCCTCCTCGGTTTCGAGCGTCCCCCGCCCCGCCAGATGGCCGGCCGGCCGGATGTCGACGCGGTTGTTGACGATGGAAAGGTACACCAACTCCGGGGCCGTGCCTTGCACGACGATGCCATCGTAGCCTGCGTACTTGAGCTCGTGCGCCACGAAGCCACCGGTGTAGGCCTCACCGAAGCCGTCGGTCGCCGGAGACTTCGCGACGACCGCGAAGCGTCCCGAGCCGGGCGCGAATGTGCCCGCCAGCGGGCCCATCGCAAACACCAGCCGGTTCTCCGGCCCCAGGGGGTCGCACCCCCGGGGGACCTCGTCGAGCAGGATCCGCGCCCCCATCCCCCGGCCGCCCACGTACCGGCGCGCCCTGGCCCCGTCGAGCGGCTCGACCCAGCTCTTTCCGCTGCTGAGATCCACTCTGAGCAATCGTCCTGCGTATCCGTGCATAGCATCCGCCTTTCGCGATGCGTGTGGGCAAACGTCTGGACGCCATTCTATGGCGGCCCCGCTCACCTTCAACCCGGAACGGGTGGTTGTGCTCAAAGTCAGTCAATTGCCGGGGGCAACCCGCCGCCGCGTCATTGCTCAGGCCCGGATCGTCCGCAGAGCGTCCGCGGCCGCGGTCATGACCATCCCAAAATCGTTCTGGATGCAAACGAACCGGAAACCCTGCGCGAGACGGGCTTTGGCCGCGGCAGGGCTGGGCGTATAGATCCCGGCGGCCTTCCCGGTGGCAACGGCGGCGTCGCGGATCGCCAGGATGGCCTCCTCAACCGGTCGCGGATACTCGGACAGCTCGGACGCGAAGCCGAGGGCGATGCTCAGATCGTTGGGACCGATGAAGCACGCGTCGATTCCGGGAACGCTCAGGATCTCCTTGGCGTTCTGCGCCGCCTCCGCGGTCTCCAGCATCGCCACGATCAGCAACTCCTCGTGGGCGTTCGCAAAGTAGTCCGGGCCGCCGTAGAGCCACCCGCGGATCGGGCCCCAGCTCCGGTTCCCGGCGGGCGCATAGCGGACGGAATGCAGGATGGCCTCGGCCTCCGCGCGCCTGTTGACCATGGGGATCACGAGGCCGTACGCCCCAAGATCCAGGGCGCGCTGGATGTCCACGGGTTGGTTGGCCGCAACGCGGACCAGCGGGGTGGCCGGGGTGCAGCTGACCGCCTGGAGCATCCCCATGAGATTGCCCGGGTGGCTCTCGCCATGCTGCAGATCCACGATGACAAAGTCATACCCCGCGCGGCCCAGGGTTTCCGCGATCAGCGGGCTCCCGCCCAGGCAGAAGGTCCCGAGGGCCGGCTTGCCCGTCCCGAGGAGCCGTTTCGTGTCGTTCGTCCTCATCTGATGTTCCTTTCTGTGTGAGCACGGTAGCACTCGACGATTCGGTGCGAGAACCAGGGGGTCGTCCAGCCGATGTCCACCCAGGCGCGGGGAAAGGAATGTGCTGAGGTGTCGGCCTTCCTCGCACTGCGCCCGCGGGCGCAGTGCGCGACGCTCGAAAGGTCCGCTGCCCCGGAGGGGGGCGCACCCTCACCGGGTATAAATCGCTCCCCGCACGTAGTCGGCGTCGGTGGATGCCAGGAAGGCGAGCAGGCGCGCGACGCCCATGGGGTCGCCCGCATCTTTGATCGCCTCCGCCCGGGCTTGCTCGGGGTCCCGGCCGGCGGCTCGGGCCCGGTCCACCAGGTTCTCGATCCGCATGGGGGTCGCGATGCTCGACGGACAGATCTCGTTCACGCGGACCCCGTGCGGGGCGAGTTGCGCCTCCAGCGTCATGGCGAAGCCGTGGACGCCCCCCTTGCTGGCGCCGTACGCCAGCGAGGAGCTGGGGATCTTGGTGCCGGCTTCCGACGCCAGGAGCAGCACCACCGGCTGCGTCGCCGTGCGCAGGTGCGGCAGGGCCGACTTGACCGTCAGAAACGTCCCCTTCAGGTTCACATCCAGCACACTCTCGAAGGTGGCCTCGTCCAGCGCCTCTGCCTGAAGCGTGGCGCCCCGCAGAATCCCCGCGCAGCAGATCAGGACGTCGAGCTTCCCGTGGCGCTCGACGGCTGCTGCGACCAACTGCCTGCAGTCGGCTTCGCGCGAGACATCGGTCTTGACGAAGACGGCATCCCCACCGGCCGCCCGAATGGTCGCCGCGGTGGCCTCCCCCTCGGTGGCCAGCATGTCTCCGATGACGACCTTACCGCCTTCCTCGACGATGGCTCTGGCTGTCGCCGCGCCGATCCCCCGCCCACCGCCTGTGATGATGACAACCCGATCCTTCAAACGCATAAGATTCCTCCGATCTGTGGCCGCCGTTCAGCTCACATCTCTATTTGGCAACTCGGACGGCCTCGCGCTGGGGAGCAAGCGGCCTCGGGAGGACAACGTCTCCTTCGTGCTGCGCCGGACGAGTCGCTGGTTGCCGAAGGACTCGTTTTCCTAAGGCTGCTCAAAAAGGTCTAGATGCAAGGCGGCACGTTGATGCCCGAGCGAGGCGTACTGGAGGTACGCCGCAGTGAGCGGCAAAACGGGCCAACGCCGCAGATGGGCCTTTTTCAGCAGCCTGGCTATCGCCGCCCGCTGCCGAAGATAGACCCCAGCACCCCCCGGATGATCTGTCGGCCGACCTGGCTTCCGATGGCGTGCGCCGCGCTCTTGGCCAGGGCGCCAAGCAACTCCTCCGTCTGCGACTTCGGCTGTTTCGTGGCCGGCCCAGCCTTCTGGGTCTCCACCTGGGCCTGCTCGGCCTTGGCCCGCAGCTTTTCGTAGGCCGACTCTCGGTCAATCGCTTTTTCGTACGTGCCGTACAGGACGGACCCCTGGATGACGGTCCCGATTTCGTCGGCGGACAGCGGCGCGAGGCGACTCTGCGGCGGCATCACCCAGGCCCGTTCTACCACCGTCGGCACCCCCTTCTCGTCCTGCATCGAGACCAGAGCTTCCCCCACGCCTAGCTCGGTGATCGCCTTCATGGTGTCCAGCTTCGGATTGGCGCGGAAGGTCTCGGCCGCCGCCTTGACGGCCTTCTGGTCCCGGGGCGTGAACGCCCGGAGCGCGTGCTGGACACGGTTGCCGAGCTGGCCCAGCACGGTATCGGGCAGATCCAGCGGGTTCTGGGTCACAAAATATACCCCGACTCCCTTGGACCGGATGAGGCGAACGACCTGCTGGATCTTCTCTTCCAAGAGCTTGGGCGCGTCCGCAAAGAGCAGGTGGGCTTCGTCGAAGAAGAAGACCAGCTTGGGCTTCGGCAGGTCCCCCACTTCGGGGAGTCGCTCGAACAACTCCGACAGCAACCAGAGCAGGAACGTGGCGTACACCGTGGGGGACTGCATTAGCTTGTCGGCGGCCAGGATGTTGATCGTCCCCTGCCCCTTGGCATCTGTCTGCATCAGATCGTCGAAATCCAGGGCCGGCTCGCCGAAAAGCGACTCGGCGCCCTGCTCCTGGAGCGCCAGAAGGTTCCGTTGCATCGCGCCGATGCTGGCTTTGGAGACATTCCCGTACTGCACCTTGAAGGTCTCCGCGTTGTCCCCCACGAACTGGGCCATGGCCCGCAGATCCTTAAGGTCCAGGAGCAGCAGGCCGTTGTCGTCGGCCACCTTGAAGACCAAGGACAGGACGCCGCTCTGGATCTCGTTCAGATTGAGGATGCGGCTGAGAAGCAGCGGCCCCATCTCGGAAACGGTCGCCCGGATGGGATGGCCGGCCTTGCCGAACACATCCCAGAATACGACGGGGGAGGCCTGATATGGGAACCCTTCGAGGCCGAGTGCCTTCACGCGTTCCGCCACCTTCGGGTGATCGCCTCCGGGACGGGCGATCCCCGACAGATCTCCCTTCACATCGGCCATGAACACCGGGACGCCGAGATGGCTGAACTGCTCGGCCAGCACCCGAAGCGTGACGGTCTTCCCGGTGCCTGTCGCCCCGGCAATGAGGCCGTGCCGGTTCGCCATGTGGGGGTACAGCAGGATGTCACGCTTGCTCTTGGCGACGAGAATCGGCGTGGGTTGCGTGCCCATGTGTCCTCCGTTCGCGCGGGGAATGCGGTGATCCGTCTCCGTACAGACGCGCGATCAGAACCGCGGCTCCTGCAGATACATGTCGATGGGTTCGACGTAGTAGAGCGTCTCGCTGCGGGACAACGTTCCCGAGGCGACGTCGGTCACCGTGCGGTAGAGCCGCTCGCCCGCCTCCTCCGGGGTCTCCGACCCCTCGATCACCGTCCCGGAGTAGAAATCGATGCTGTCCGTGGCGGCCGCGTAGGTCTTGGGGTTGGCCGTGGCCCACAAGAAGGGCGCCACCACCGATGGCGAGCCCTCCAGAAGGGTCCGGCCGGCCACGCCGCCGCCGCCGAGCTGGAACAGCACGACGTTGGCGCCCGCCGCCGCGTACCCGGCGAAGATGGACAGATGGCCCAT
>Ga0316617_100000504_pt1 | contig 10577 bp, 8 predicted proteins | sample OWC_Aug_M1_C1_D2_FD_207801 | JGI IMG/M metagenome (GOLD analysis project Ga0316617, IMG submission 207801) | Wetland soil microbial communities from Old Woman Creek delta, Ohio, United States - OWC_Aug_M1_C1_D2_B | ecosystem: Environmental > Terrestrial > Soil > Wetlands | place: USA: Ohio... | reverse complement strand
GGATTACATCAATGATGCAAGGCATCGGGTAGTCCGCGATACAGGTTGCTTACGAGCTATTCTTACAGGTAATACAACAACGTCTGTTGAAACGTTTGATATTACGACGCTAACGCTTCCAAGTTACGCTGATCAAATACTAGATGTCATCAACGTTAACTTGTACTGGGGCAATACTCGCATCCCGCTTCGGTACATGTCATGGTCGCAGTTCAATGCTGAGTTGAGGTTCTGGCAAAACTATACGGGAAGACCGATTGCTTTTACTAGATACGCTCAAAGCACGATTTACTTAGGCCCAGTGCCTGATCAAGTTTATGTCATGGAGTTCGACACTATCGTTTTGCCGGTAGCATTGACTTCTGACTCTCAAACCGAACCAATTTTAGAGCCTTATACCTCTCCTGTGGCGTTTTACGCTGCTTATAAGGCAAAATACAAGGAACAATCCTACGGCGAAGCAGAGATATTTAATGCTGAATACAAGAAACAACTCTTGGCAGCAATCAACTCTAGCTTTACTCGTCGTTTGCCCACACCCTATTCTGTACCGTACTAATTATGGCTGCTGTTGAGCAAAAGAAGTCCTACCATGTAACGAAGGATTTCAAAGGGCTTAACACCAAAGCCAACCGTACGGCCATCCGTGAGGATGAATTTGCATGGCTTGAAAATGTCATGCCGGTTGGGTACTCCAACCTTAAAGTCATTCCTAAAGAAAAGCGCGTTACTTATACAGGTACGAACTTTACTTGGGGTGGCACAGTGCATTACATGTCTGCTGCCAATATCAATGGCATTGCTTACATGTTTGCTTTCTTTACTGATGGAGGTGCGCAATATGTCAGTTTGGAAACCCCTACCGCGCCGGTCACGCTGGCTAGCTCAGGCACCTTCAGCGGCACTAGAACACAAATCAGTCAATGGAAGAATGAACGAGTCCTTATCATTGACACAACTTATGGCTACGCTACGTTCGACGGGACGAATCTCGTTCGGGTCGGTTCGGTCGCAACCGTTACGGTCACAGCAGGTGGCAGTGGATATACCTCAGCGCCCATCGTAACGTTTTCTACGCCTAATGATACGGGTGGTATACAAGCGACAGCGACTGCAACGGTTACGGCTAATGCTGTTACTGCCATTACGATTGGTGAGTATGGAACGGGTTATACCAGCGCACCAACTGTTTATATCGGCACGGCAGGCGCAGTAGCATGGGCATCAACTACCGCTTTTCAAAAAGGAAGGCTCCTATCGTCTGGCGGTAATTATTACTACGTCACAGTTGGTGGAACGACAAGCTCAACAGCACCAACGCATACAAGCGGTTCTGCTGCAAACGGTACATGCACCTTGCTTTATGTTGCAGACCCTAATGGCGCTGGTTCGGCAGCAACAGCAACGGCTACCGCAATTAACCAGACCGGCACTTGTATCCAGTCGTTTTCAGGAAGGGTGTGGATTGCTGACGGAAGAACGGTCTACTACACCGCATCAGATAGCTACAACGATTTCACGAGCATTTCTGCTGGCAACATCACGCTTGTCGATGCAACGCTCTACGGTGACATCACGCAGATTATTGCTGCTAATAACTTTCTGTATGTATTTGGCGAATCATCGATTAACGTCTTTTCGGATGTTCGAGTCAACACCCTGGGTGAAACGCTTTTTACCAATACCAACATTAGTGCATCCATTGGTACAGAGCTTTTTCTTGGTGTCTTTGCTTACTTTCGTAGCATTCTGTTTATCAACCGCTATGGCGTGTATGCACTGGTAGGTGCTACAACCACTAAAATTAGTGACGCACTAGATGGCATATTTCCTAATATTGACTTCACTTCTACAGTCACCGGATGTCAGACGCTCATCTATAACATTCTAGTATCGTCATGGAACGTCAGATACAACGATAACGGCACCTACCGCAGAGTTCAGCTTGTATTCTTTGATCGCAAGTGGTTTATTAGTTCACAGGGCGCTCTCACACATATCAATTCATCCCCTGTTAATGGGTTGATCAATGTTTATGGTGTGCAGTCAGACGGTTCTTTTTACCAGTTGTATGATGATCAAACGTCTAATATCAACACTGAAATCGTCACAGCACTTTGGCCTTTAACCGATCCAATACGAACAAAACAAGCCTTAAAGATTGGTGTTGAGGCAACGATTAGTGCTAACAGTGTAGGAACCATACAAGCTACGGTTGATTCTGAAAACGCCTCTTCGCCTGTGATTACGCTGACAAATGGCGTGTTTTGGGTTAATAACTTCTTGCAAACCATTACTTGGACGAATAATTCAAGCCAAACGGTTGCATGGACACCTACAGGTTATGCGTTATACAAATATGACGCACAGCAATACGGTAAGTATTTAGGATTTACGGTCACATCCGTGTCGCCTGCCTTTACTTACAATGGATTTCAGCTAGAGCATGAATTAAGAGTGAGGTTCTAATGACTAAGCCAGTTACTATCCCAAATACCTTTGCTACAGCAACGACTGCTATTCCTTTGTCAAATCTGGATGCAGACTTTTCAACCGTTGCTACGGCAATGAATGATGCAAACACTTATAGTAACTACGCACCAGATACAGGCTCTGCTAATGCTTATGTCGTTACGCTAACAGGCGTTAGCACAACGTACTCTGCTGGTCTTCGTATTCAGTTTAAGGCTGGCAATGCCAATACCACGGCATCAACGCTTAATGTCAATGCGCAGGGTGCTAAGAACATTACCTACCAAGATGCGTCTGCTATTGCATCAGGAACCATTGCGGCTAATTCAATCGTCGATGTGATGTATGACGGTACGCAGTTCTTGCTTATGAATGACCCAGCAGGTGGTACGGGCGGTGACGTTGTTGGCCCAGCATTGGCTACAGACAATGCCATCGTACGATTCGATGGTGCGACGGGTAAGTTAATTCAAAACTCCGTCGTTACGATTGCTGACTCTACGGGTGATATTTCAGGCGTAGGGCAATTAAACGCTACGACGGTTGATACGACAAACATTGAAGTCACCAACATCAAAGCCAAGGATGGCACAGCAGCAGCGACGATTGCTGATTCTACGGGTGTGGTGACGGTAACGGCTGCGCCGGTAATGACTGCTTTAACAGCTTCTCAAGCCGTATTCACGACTGCTGGTAAAGCACTAACAAGCAACGCCATTACGGGTACGGGTAACGTGGTGATGTCGGCTTCACCGACACTGACGGGAACGATTAGCGCAGCAGCGGCTACGCTATCAGGCAACCTGACCCTCTCCGGCGGCACTGCCAACGGCGTGTTGTATCTGGATGGCAGCAAGGTAGCGACGAGTGGTAGTGCGCTGACGTTTGATGGGACGAAGGTAAGTCTGCCGACAACGCTTGCAATCAAAGGCGCTCAAAATGGAAATACTGCCAAGATTGCGATGACCCGCACTGATGCCTCTTACAGCATCAATAACGAAACTGACCTGCGTTTCTACGGGCAAACCACAGACACAGAGTCACCTGCAAATATTCTGCACGCCATGAACACTGGTGGCACTTTTGTTTGGAACAACGGCTCTGGTACAGAACAAATGCGCCTCACCTCCACAGGGCTGGGGATTGGGACGAGTTCGCCTGCTTGTAAGTTGGATGTTGTAAAACCATCTGCTGGCATCACGGCAAGATTTACAGATGGCGATGGCATTACAGACATCTATGGCTATGGCTTAGAAATCACACGAGGCATAGCATACATTAAAGGAAGTGGTGCTTTGCATCTTGGCTCTGCGGCTGGATATTCTGCGGTAGTCCTCGACTCCTCCGGCAACCTCGGCTTGGGGGTTACGCCGAGTGCTTGGTATGCGTCAGGTGGATATAAAGCATTGCAAGTAGGTAACGCAAGTTTGTTAGGTCGTAACTCAACAAACTCTGAGTTGTATTTAGGCTCCAATGTATATGACAACAGTTCTGGCAGCACAACTTACATAACTAGCAACTATGCAACTCGTTACACACAAAACAATGGTGTTCACGCTTGGTTAACCGCAGCTTCTGGCACAGCAGGCAATGCCATCACCTTCACGCAGGCGCTCACATTAGACGCAAACCGAAACCTGCTGTTGAATGGGACAACCGCAGGCACTTCGTCTGTCGGTACTTTTGCAATCTTCAACGGTACGGCCCCAACAGGATCAGTCACTAACGGGTGCATTCTTTACGCCGAAGACGTTTCATCTAGCAGTGAACTTAAAGTAAGGGACGAAGCAGGCAACGTCACCACGTTGTCACCACATAATTTTTCTCTCATACCTGAAGGCCCGTCTGAAGACATGGCGTGGTCATATTATTCCGAGCGTGATGGAAGGCGTATCAACATTGATATGCTGAAGGCTATTCGCCTACTTGAAAAAATTAGCGGTGAACAACTGGTGTACGAAGCATGATTACCCAACAAATGATTGCCGATTGTTTTGAGTACCGTGACGGGTACTTGTACTGGAAAGGCGTAAGCCATCCAAACAAACAGTATCTGTTGAACAAGCCTGCTGGTTCAATCCACAAGACCGGCTATCGTCACATTACATGGCAAGGCAAGCCACAAAAAGCGCATCGCTTGATATTTATGCTGCATCATGGATATACGCCGCAGGAAGTTGACCACATTAACGGCGACAGGGCTGACAACAGGATTGAAAACTTGAGAGCCGCAAACCGTAGTGAGAACCAATGCAATCGTGGTGCTTTGGCAAACAATACATCGGGATACCCTAATGTTTCTTGGCATAAGAAAAGCAAGGCATGGCTTGTCAGGGTGATGAAAAATGGCAAGACCAAAGTAAATATTTATGTCAAAGACCTTGAACTAGCAGGATTGGTTGCATTAGAAGCACGATCTCTTTATCACGGCAAATTCGCTCAACTTGAAGGAACCCAACCATGACTACGTTTAACTGGGTTGTGACAGCCCTTAATTGTCTACCCAACGCCCCTGAAGGTCAGGATTACGTCATCAATGTTCACTACACGTGCAACGGCACTGATGGCACTTACAACGCCTCGGTCTACTCAACTTGCTCACTACCCGTGACGCAGGGGACGAGCTTCATCCCCTATCAAGACCTCACTTTAGACATCGTGCTTGGCTGGATTTGGGCTAATGGTGTCGATAAAGCTGCAACCGAGGCGGCAGTGCAGACGCAGATAGACAATCTTATCGACCCGCCGGTGGTCACGCCCCCGATTCCTTGGAGCCAAGCATGAACCCTGTACAGATCAAATTAGAGCTTACGCTGGATGAAGTTAATGCAGTGATGGGCGCACTAGGAAACATGCCCTATGCTCAGATCGCACCATTGGTGGAGAAGATCAAAGAACAAGCGGTTCCTCAACTGCCCGTGCCAGCTCCGCAGGAAGTTAAAACCGAGGTGTAATAATTATGACCACCCAAGCCTTTAATCAGCAGGGTAATACGCAGACGTTTACTGCTGCGGTTACACCGCCTAGTCCTGTTCAGGTGGCAAGCTCTACAGGTGCTGCCAATCAATATCGTGTCATTAATACAGGGCAGGTTACGGTGTTTATGGGTGTGGGTACAACAAGCGCTTTAGCAACGACCAATGCAACATCAACCATGCCTTCCCGTGCCATACCGTTATTGCCTGGTACGGATGAGATTCTGACTTTTACGCCGGATGCGTACTTTACAGGCATGACTGCATCAAGCACAGCAATTGTATACATCACACCAGGAACAGGTAGTTAGCCATGTTAAAAACTGTCTCCTCGATTGTTAATGCGATTGGTGCGCTTAATTATGCGGGCACTTGGAATGCTGCAACCAATACGCCGACACTGACATCAAGCGTTGGAAACAAGGGAGACTATTACGTTGTTTCAGTGGCTGGCACTACAAATCTCAATGGCGAGACTTTGTGGGGTGTTGGCGATTGGGCTGTCTTTAATGGTGCAGTCTGGCAAAAAGTAGACGGTGGCAGTACAGGTAATTTTACGACGATTGATGTGTCAATATTAGCGACACTTGCCAATGTCAACTTAACAAACACTACGTCTGCGTTAGCAACGTTTGCTACTGATTCGCTTCCGCTTGTTCCTGAAGGCTACATCACGGTACAGATTGGTGGTGTAAACAAGAAGATTCCTTATTACGGCGTGTAGCAGTGAATCTTGAAAGCCTGTCTAATGTTGAGTTTGGTGACGTAGATGGGTTGCGCATTTTGATCTTTGAAAACGCACAGCAACATCAAACATTTTTTCTACAATTGTTAGATCAAGACATTGTTATTCCTAAGTATCCTTTGGGTGATGCTGATCTTGATGATTTAGATGATTGGCTATGGTCGCATTACCAAGAACATGAGGCGCTTGCCAATCGGTTAAGTCTTGAGAATCCGTTTGATTTGTTTGACACGGACTGGAACCAAGAAGATGATTTTTATGAATGGTTGCAGGGGCATTTGAGCGTGCATCAATCCATTATCAATCGTTTAGGGCTTTGACATGGGTATTCCAGCGCTTGTATATCTTGACTTCAATGCTTTTGTTAACTTATCGCCTAAAGATAAAGTTTTGCAGTTTAATGCTGCTGGAACAACCGTAGAGGAATTAGAGGCATTTGGAGTACCACAATCTGATATTGATTCTTTATTTAGTCTAGGGTTTAAGCCACCAGAGCCTGCTAGAACCATACAGCAAGAAACTATATATAGGCAGCCAGAACCAGAACCTATTTATTACGAACCAGAGCCAGTCTATAGCCAGCCTGAACCGGAGCCTGAACCGCAACCTGTTTACACGCCGCCACCCACTCCTCCTGCCCCAGTCTATAACGTCTTTGGTTTATCGTGGGATTCAGGTTCTTCACTAGGTACGAAGCAAGGTTACATCACTACGTTATTGAATCAAGGCATTACGCCTGATCAGATCAAAGCAAAGATTGCAGAGATTGATCCTAGTAGCGCAACGCAAGAAAACTTTGATTTACTTGGCATTCCAAAACCACCGCCCGCCCAGCCTCCGTCACCACCTTCAAGTACCGTTGCTTCATCTATTGAACCTGTACCTCAAGTTGTCTCAACCCCTTTGTCATCACAACAGCAATTGCAGCAAGCTATACAAAATGCAAGGTATGAGATTGCTGGAGAACAAGGAAATGAAACCGCATACAACGATATTGTTTTTAATGGAAAGACTTATGCGGTAATTAACCCAGAGACAATTGTAAGAAAAGCGGATGACCAAAGCGGTTTATTTGGAAAGCAAACAAGGTACGAATACTTAGACCCTGCCACAGGTGAAACAATCATTGATGTGCAGGTAGATGGCGGTACATTGCAGGCGGTAATGCCAATTATTCTTGCAATTGGTACCGCTGCGTTTCCTGGTGTTGCACAAGCCATAGGTTCGGCTTTAGGTGCGACTGGAGCTACTGCTACTGCTGTTGGTAATGCAGTTATCAACGCTTCAGTTAGTGTTGCTTCTGGAGCTGACCCAATAACAGCAATTAAAAACTCAGCTATCAATTTAGGTATTGGCGAGCTTGCTAGTGGACTTACTAATAACTCATTGGTTAATAACGTCATTAAATCAGGAGCAACCGCTGCGCTTACAGGTGGGGACGTTGGCAACGCCATAATCAATTCTGTAATTGCTAATGGCGCTCAGCAAACATTGTCTGGAGCTTCGCTTACTGGCGATACAGCCTTAGATAGTGGTCTTGTTTCTGCTGCAACTAGTGCAATACAAGCAGCCGCTACAGGCGGTGATGTTGCGCAATCTGCCGTTTCTGGTTTTATAAGCGGTTCTAGCGCCGCGATAAATAAACCTCAAACACCATCAACAGTGCCAGCAACATCAACCACAATTGGTGGCGCTACTGGCAATGATGTTGTCACAGGCGGCGCAACAACAGGTGGTCTTGGATCAACAGTAGATGTTGGCATGGACACTACGCCTGGTGCTACAGCCAATGATGATGTGCTCGGCATCGTTGCGCAAGAACAAATAGCAGATCAGGCGGCAGCGGTTAACACAGCCTTGCAGTCATCAACACCTATTTCTGTAGCTGAAGCGCAGGCAAGAGAACTGATTCCTTTGTTTGAACAATACAGAGGTCAAAACGGTACGGTTTACTTGCGTGATGTTAATACTGGAAAGATCACGCAGGTCTTGCCAACAGGTGAGGTAACTGAACTGGCAAGCGGTGGTGGTATCTATCTTGACCAAGCGCAAACCATTGGTGCTGTAGAAGGTATTCCTGCCAATGCTGCTTACCAGGGTGTGCTGTATACCGGCGATCCAAAACTTATTGGTGCGAGACTCACTGCTAATGATGTTGCATCGCTAGCAACAAGTACAGAGCGTGACCCAAACATATTGCCCGTAGGTAACTTGGTTACTACTCGAAACGCTGACGGTACGGTAACGCAGCGTGACAAGGTGACTGGTGACACGGCTACGTTCAATGCGCAAGGCCAGATTGTTGACCAGAACAAGAGCCTTTATACACGAGCCAATGAAGTAGCTAATGCTGTAACAGGTACGGCGCAAGCCGGTCTTGGTGAGCTTGGTGCTGCATTGGCAGCAACGGCTCAACAGTTAGGCGCTGATTCGCAAAGCACGATTGATGCGTTTAAGAACATACAAACGTCTGGCGAATTGATGCGGCCAGAGACAGTCAATCAACAATCGCAAGCGTTTGTAGATGAGATTTATCGCGTTGCAAGCAATCCAAATGCAACAGCCGCTGAGATTGGTCGAGCCATTGCAAACGCTGCAATTAACAATCCCGCTGGTGCTGCTGCCATCCTTGGTTCTGAGCTGATTCAAGAGCTTCCTTCGTTGTTGTTGCCTGGTGGAAGGGTTGCTCAATTCTTGGGTTCGATGGCACTTAATGCTGCTGAATCTGCTGGCGCACAAGCCTTGCAAAAGATTGATGAGCTTAAGGCTGCTAATCCAGGCATGTCTCCACAAGAGTTAGCAAGACTTGCAAGACAAGATGCTGGCGTTGCAGGCGCTGTAACGGCTGCTATAGGTTTGATACCAGGTGCTAACAATGTCATCGCAAGGACATTGCTTGAACCGGCAACCGAAGCGCTTGAAGAAGGTTTGATTGAATACATAACGTCTGGTGACGTTAACGCCGCAAAAGGTAAGGCGGTTCTTGGTGCGGTTATTGGCGGCAAGACTGCTGCTGCTATTAATACGGGCGAAGAACTAGCAACGGCTGCTGAACAACGGTTTGGCACATCGATGCTTAATACGGGTGCTGCAACCACCATTACACCTTCTGGTTCAGTGACCGTAACTGCTGGCCGTGATACGTCTGGTGTAAACGTCAATCCAGAGGTTGATCTAACGCCAGAAAATCTTGGTACGTTAGATGTTGGGCCTGTTGATGTATCAACGTTGATTGGCGGTGTTGTTGTTGCTGTTGATCCTGTTACACAACAAGCGTCGGTAATGGATGCTGACGGTAATTTGATGATCGTTCCTGCTGGCAATCTTGTTGCAGGACAGTCAACGCAAGTAGCACCTGCAACAATTATTTCAACGCAACCATCAGTGGTTAACGCACCAACTACAGTTGCAGATACAGCAACATCAACAAAAGACAACCAAGGAAACATTCAAGATACAGGTACACGCACTATTACAAGCACTAGTGATGCTTCTAACGCTGGTACAACAACGGATGCAAGTCAAACAACAAATGCTGTTAATGCGGCAAACGCGCGTATCAATAGCTTGGCAACTCAAACAGGGCTTCCCGCTTTTAGAATTGCATCGCTAGTAAATGGCGGAAGTTCTGATGCGGACATTGTTGCGCTTGCAAAAAAAATACCAGGTTCTTTGTTGTATGTTGCCCCAGTTAACAATGTCACTGGTTCAACTACTGCTTCCGGTATAGTTATAAATAACAACAATGATGGCACATCAACGGTATTGCAAAATGATGGAAATATTTCTGTTGTACCTTCCGTTGACGCAAAAACTGGAACTAGTTTAACAATTGGTTCTCAAGTCGCTGTTGATACAACAAACAATACAGCAACGGCTACTGGTACACAGACTGCCACTCAAACTGGAACCCAAACTCAAACGGGTACGCAGACTGGGACTCAGACACAAACACAAGCTCAACCAGAAGTTGTTACTGAGCCTGAAGTTACTCCAACTCCTGAGGTAACACCTCAGCCGGAAATTACACCGACTCCTGAAGTGACACCACAGCCAGAAGTTACTCCAGAACCTGAGATTACGCCGCAACCTGAAGTTGTAACGCAGCCGGAAATTGTTACTGAACCTGAGATTACGCCTCAGATCAATACAGAAGAACCTGAGCCACCGCCACCGCCACCGCCTGAAGAGCCTACACCAGAAGATCAATTGCTCTCTTCAATTATCATAGAAATGGAACAACAAACACCTCCTGGTTCTCAGCCTCCTGAAGATATTGAACCGCCGCTTTATGAGCCTCCACCGTCGATTATTGAGACTCCGGCTATTGACGTAGAAGAACCCTTGGTTATAAGTCCTCGTGTTGCAAGAAGGCCAACACCGCC
>Ga0316617_100000502_pt1 | contig 10580 bp, 8 predicted proteins | sample OWC_Aug_M1_C1_D2_FD_207801 | JGI IMG/M metagenome (GOLD analysis project Ga0316617, IMG submission 207801) | Wetland soil microbial communities from Old Woman Creek delta, Ohio, United States - OWC_Aug_M1_C1_D2_B | ecosystem: Environmental > Terrestrial > Soil > Wetlands | place: USA: Ohio... | reverse complement strand
CAACCGGCGAGAGCGCTCGATACCGAGGGCGCCGCGGGCCAGCCCGCATTATGCACGAACCACTTGCTGCGACCGCGGATATGGCCGTCCTTCCGGGCGTTCTCGGTTTTCCCTTGGACAGGCTTAGGACAGGCGAACCTTGCGACGTACGGAAAAGTGCGCCTCAGGTCCGAGTCCCGCGGTGCCGCGGGATGCGTGCCCGGTGGCAGGACCATCTCCACGATCTCTCAGCGGCGACTCGTGCTTAACGCGGGCTAGGTGTTCGAGAGGAGCAGGGAGGCGGCTCTGAGCGCCAGGAGATAGCTATTGGCGCCGAACCCGCAGATCTGTCCCTTTACCACCGGGGCGAGGACCGATTGGCGTCTGAACTCTTCTCGCGCATGGATATTCGATAGGTGGACCTCGATCACAGGGACCTTGACCATTTCCAGCGCATCCCTGAGAGCGTAGCTATAGTGGGTCCAGGCGCCGGGATTGATGAGCACCCCGTGGACGTCTTCCAGGGTGACCCTCTGGATCCTCTCCACCAGCTCACCCTCGTGGTTGGTTTGGAAGATCTCTACGTGAAGGCCGAGCTCGGCGCCCAGATGGGCGAGGCGAAGATTGATCTCCTCAAGGGTGGAAGCCCCGTACTGGGTCGGGTCCCTCTTGCCGAGCATGTTGAGGTTGACTCCGTGGAGAACCAGAATCTTCTTCATGGTTCCTCCTCAATGGTGGGCGGCCGCGGTTACGAGCTCTTGATTGGCCCAGCTTAACGCACCGCGGGCGAAAACTCAAATGGCTTCCTTTCACTTCCCGAGACTCTGGCATACCCTCGGTTGGCTCCTCGTCGTTCTTGTAGTCTTCCTCTCCCTGACTACCAAGGCACCGGTTGTACTGGAGGTGCCGGGAAGCGACAAGGTGAATCACGTTGTGGCCTATCTGGTCATGATGCTCTGGTTCTCCCAGCTCCATCGCGAGCCACGCGGACAGTTTTGGATCGGTGTTGGCCTGATCGCTCTGGGAGCCGGTCTGGAGCTGGCGCAGGGGCTGCTCATGTATCGGTCTGCCGATCTTCTCGACGGTCTTGCGAACGGCTGCGGCGTCTTTGCGGGACGGTTTCTGGTGGAGACCCGCCTGGGGAGTTCCCTGGCCTTCTTCGACAGCCAGCTCCTGCGGCTAACGAGAAGAAGATGATGTTGCCCGCGAAACGCAAGGTGATGATATGGTATACTACCACACCGGCAGGGTGAGCCGGAGCCCGGCTAGCTGGTGGGCTTGCACCATGGGGTGGGAGACCGGGACGATCCATACCAGGCGCCAGGGAGAAGCACTCCTTGAACCTCAACCGGATCCATGACATCAGCCTGAAGTGGAAACTCCTTATCCCCTTCCTCTTCCTCTCTTTCACCGGAACTTTCTTCCTTATTCTCTTTAACCTCCATAGCCAGATCAACCTCATCGAGACCCACGAGCGGGAGAAGCTCGTCGGGTACTATCAGGCCTTCGCCGATCAGGTTGCCGATCGCGAGCAAGCGGCCCTAAGCCTGGCATACACGTTGGCGGGAGAACCGGAGGTTCAGAGGGCCTTTGCGCGCCGGAGTCGGGCGGCGCTCATCCGGCTGCTCATGCCGGTGTATCAGATCCTTGCCGAGCAATTCGGGGTGAAGCAGTTTCATTTTCATGTCCCCCCGGCTACCTCCTTTCTTCGACTGCATCGGTTGCACCAGCATGGTGAGCAGATGGCCGCCTATCGCCATACCATCAACAGAGTGGAGGAGGCGGGCAAAGGGGTCGCCGGCTTGGAGTGGGGTGACACCGGTTTCGGCGTTCGCGGCGTGGCACCGGTCTATTACCGGGGTAAGTTCATTGGGACCTTTGAAATCGGCTTCTCCGTGGAGCAGCCCTTCCTGGAGTCTCTCAAGGCAAGGTATCCTATGGAGCTCGCGCTCCTGATTCCGACGGAGGATGATCGTGGCTTCACCTACCTTGCCAAATCCTCGCTCACGTTACCCCGGCTGGCCGAGTCGATATACACCCGAATCTTTCGCACTCAGAAGCCGGAGATGCTGACAAGTCCACCCGAGGCAAAAGGTCTTGCCATCCTGCTCGGACCGCTCCGAGATTTTTCCGGGAAGAGCATCGGGGTGGTGGAGATCGGTGTTGACCGGGCTGCGACCCTGGCGGAGGTTAAGAGAAATCGCAATCTCCTTTTTATGATCATGGGCGGCGCTCTCGTCGTTTCCTCGCTTCTCATCTGGTGGGTGGCGGTGCGCTTCCTCCGCCCGGTTGAGGCCATCGTCCAAGCGGCGCGGGAGATCGCGGCCGGGCGGCGGGTCAGGACCATCGACGTGCGGGTGCACAACGAGATCGGGACGCTCGCGGACTCGCTGAACGAGATGCTCGCCTCGTTGAGCGAGGCCCGCAGGGAGGTCCAGGCCTACTGTGACACGCTGGAGGAGCGAGTTCGGGTGCGGACCGGGGAGCTGGTGGAGCAGAAAGAGAAGTTCGAGACCCTTGTGGAGAACGCGCCGCTCGTCGTGTATCGGCTCCTGCCCGACGGCACCACGGTCTATGTGAACCGGTTTGTGGAAGAGATTCTCGGGTATACGCCCAGCCAGGTTATCGAGGACCGGGAGTTCTGGGTGAAGACCGCCCACCCGGAGGATCGGCGGCGCTTGGCCGCCGGGCTGCAGACCTGTCTGGAACATGCCCGGGAGTGCCGGCTCGAGTACCGCGGGCTCCACAAGAACGGGGGAGAGGCGTTCCTTCTCAACCACGCGCTGCCGGTCATGGATGGCAAGGGCCGGCTCCTGGCTATTGACGGCATCATTGTTGATGTGACCGAAAGGAAGAGGCTGGAGGAGAAGATCATCCAGACCGAAGAGCTCAAGACTCTACACGAGGTCTCAGCGCGGCTCGCCCACGAGATCCGCAACCCCCTCACCTCGGCCGGGGGCTTCGCCAGGCGCTTGCTCCAGGACTTGCCGGCCCAGGATCCCCAGCGGCGCAAGGCAGAGATCATAGTCTACGAGCTCGGTCGGCTCGAACACATCCTCAAGATGATTCTTTCCTACATTCGGCCGATCAGCCTGCACTTCTCTGAGGAAGACCTGAACACGATCTTGGAGGAGGCGGTCAGGGCCGCCAAGGCGAAGATCAACAGCCGCGGTATTGCCCTGGAGGTCGAGCTCGCGGCCGTGACCCCCACTATCCGTGCCGATCGGGGCCAGTTCCTCCAGGCCATGCAGCACATCATCGAGACCGCCTGTGACCACATTCCCCGGGAGGCCAGACTTCAGATCAGAACCTCCGGTAACGGCACCGCCGTGATCCACCTTGCCTATCCGGGGCTCCACGTGGAAGATAACGATATCGACCATTTCTTCTACCCCTTTGTGCCGGACGAGCTAATGGAGATGAATCTGGAGCTGCCCCTAACCAAGGTGGTGCTCCACAAGCATGGCGGCATCATTGCCATCAACAGGGACAAGGATAACCAGGTCAACATCACCATCACCCTGCCGCTTGCCAAGCGTGAGTGAGAGGGAAGGCAAGGGGCTTATGGCCCGCTTGAGGTAGGCGTTGCGCGGCGGTAGGTTGGAGGATCGCTCCGCTCGGGGTTGGAGGCAACAACTCAGGAGGCAGCAGGCGGTAAGCAGCGGGCAGTAGGCAAGAGGCGCAAGGCGTAAGACGCAAGGAAGAAGCTGACCGCCAAAAGCTGTAGCTGAAAGCTGATCCCTGGCCCCTGATCCCTGACGCGGCAGCGGGAGAAGAGCGATCTGTGTCAAGCCGTGCAAAGCCGTGTCCCATCGCATATCGGTTGTACGTTATACGAAGAGATCTGCGTGCATCTGCACAAGTCTGCGTCCTGACATAAAATCATTCATCCTTGAGTAGGAGAAAAAAGAGGGTGCCGTCGTGTCGGAGATGGCCGGCGGCCGTCTGATTGAGCGGCCCGCTGCCCCAGAAGAGGTCCACACGTGCCGGTCCCCGAATGGCGCCGCCGGTGTCCTGGTTGAGGACATAGCGCGCGAAGGGTTGCCATCCGGTGATAACCCCGTCCTTGGCGAAGATCGGTTTCTGACACTCGACAAAGGCAAGAGCGCCCCGGGGGAAGAGGGTGGGATCTGTAGCGATGGAACGTCCCGGGGTCACCGGGACGGAGAGGCTGCCGAGAGGCCCGTCGTCTACCCTGCGGAAGAAAACGTAGCTAGGATTGGTATTCAGGATCTCAGCCGTTTTCTCGGGATGATCGAGGAGGTATCTTCGGATCGCCTGCATGGACATCTCTTCGGGAGGAACGACCCCCCGCTCGATGAGCACGCCCCCGATACTCCGATAGGGTCGCCCGTTGCTGGCGGCATATCCCACTCTGAGTGAGTCACCGTTGGAGAGCCGAATGCGGCCGGACCCCTGTATCTGCAAGAAGAAGAGCGCCACCGGGTCCGCGACCCAGGCAATCTCGTACCCCTTCCCGGCGAGCGCCCCTCCCGTGTCGATCTCCTCACGACTGAAGTACGGGACCACCTGATTCCCTTGACTCCGGCCTACAAGGCGTATACCCCGGTACTGGGGCCGGAATTTCTCCAGGTCGACGATCATCATGTCAGCGGGAACCCCGTAGACAGGGAATCGGTACAGGTCGTCCGGGGTCAGGCTGCCCTGGATGACGGGTTCGTAGTAGCCGGTGAAGAGAACCTCATGGTTGCTCCCCTTGCCTACGGCCTGGTAGATGAGGTAGCGCTTGCGGACGCCCTGTGCCAGCTCCTCCCAGGACGTGCTCTCGCGAAGGAGGGCGAGGAATGTTTCCAGCGACCGTTTCACGCGCTCAAGGGGCACCGTATCCCGGCCGAAACCGAATTTGGTATCGGCGGGTAGTCGCTCATAGTAGCGGAGACTGTTACGAATCCCCTGCTCCAGGGAGACGCGATCCAGATCGTCCGCACCAAGGGAGAGAGACTCGGGGCCGACCCGCTCGAGCGCGCGATCGGGCGAGATCTCAGCCGTCGGCACCCGCGGCGCACACGCCGCGAGGCATGCACCCAGGAGCAGAGCGATGAACCAACGTACCATACTATCCCCCGCTGCCGCCTACTAGCCCGGCGAAGGCGCCGAGTCTTTCGTTTCTGTGAGCACCTGCACGGCGAAGGTGTGAACGACCCTCATCTCGTCGAAAATCCGGGAAAGATCGAGCATGAGACTCAGCTGATTTTCCTGAAGCAAGCCGAGCAGCTTGAGCTGCACCAGCCGAAACCGATCCACTAGCGCTGAATCCCGTCGTCGCAACTCCGCGATGAACTCTTCCGCCGATGCCGCCTCTTGGTACCGTTGTTGCAGGGCAGCGTGGTGGTTACGGTAGTCTTCAGCAAGCTTTCTGAGATTATCCTGAATTGGCGAGGCCTCGCTCATGGTCGCATTCTCCTTTCGTTGAACTCCTGGCGACAAGCTTGACGACTTCTAATAAGAGGTCGCCAAGGCGAACGGCACAAGCTCTCCCGCTAAAGGGACAAGGCGCGCGAATCTTGAGGAATGAGGCGTACATAGAAGTGCGCTGCAGCGACGAAAGATGAAGCGCAACGCCGCTCCTTCGATCCCGACTCGGCGGGAAGAGGGACTTTCTACGAAGCCATCAGGCTCGCATTTTAGAGAGTCCTGGGCTAAGAGCCAACAGTTTTTGTCTTGAATTTTGAGCGCACCAGTGCAATAATTCGGTCAGGCTTGTGTCGATGACATCGGGATTACCGTCCAGGGATATTCGCCACTTGCCGCACTTACCTCACTTTCTTGAAGTTTTTGCCCGGTTCTTCGTGTTTCAGGACGTTGCCTACACCGACTGCACGCGGCTCTGACCATCGGCTGGCACCCATTCTTTCCAGGGTGCGACTTGAGGCAGATTAGTTGCAGCCCGAGAGGCGGGGAAAAGGCAGTATCGGTCCCGGCCAGAGCAGGGCGTTTCTCCGGGGAGAGAGTTCTGGAGGTTATGATTGCCGGTATGTACAAGACCGTGACCATTTTTATCTCCGAACGCGTTAAGATACCTGCAGCGCTCCTCCCTCCCATGCTCATCAAGAAACTCAACGAGCGACTGGTGTTCACCAACCCCGAATACGAACTGCGGCAGAGTCGGGGCGAGTGGTTGGGGAACGTGCCGGTCCAGGTGCGATGCCTCTATGAGCAGCGGCGACAGTTCTTCATCCCCCGCGGCTTTCTTGGGCAACTCCTGGAGCTTTGCCAGCGATTCAACATCACCTACCGGCTTATCGATCGTCAGCGAACCGTCGACCCGGTGGAATTCGAGTTCCACGGGATGCTCAAGGGCTACCAGGAGCGGGCCTTTTCCTCCATTGCCAGCCGCGACCACGGTACGCTCGTGGGGGATGCGAAGAGTGGGAAGACGGTGATCGCTCTTCGCATGATCGCCCATCGGCATCAGCCCACCATGATCCTCGTGCCAAACACCTCCCTCCTCGACCACTGGAAGGAAAAGCTCGTGCGGTTCCTCAATCTCCCCCCGGACGAGATCGGCATCGTGGGCCAAGGGGGGTTCAAGATCGGTCCTCGAGTCACGGTTGCCCACGTGAGCGCCATGTACCGCCGAGTGCGGGAGGTTCGCGAGAGCATCGGCTTTCTCATCGTGGACGAATGCCATCGAACACCTGCCCGTACCTTTACCCAGGTGGTGAGCAACTTTGACTGCCGCTACCTTCTCGGACTCGCGGCCACAACGCCGCGGCGAGATCGGCTCTCCCGACTGATCTACTACTATGTGGGAGATATTCTTTACCAGATCGATACTCGCGACGCCACGGAGAATCGAGGTCTTCTTCAGGCAGAGGTTGTGGTGAGGGAGACGGAATTCTCTTATCCCTACGAAAGCAGCGAGGACTACCGCTCCATGATTGCGGCCCTGGCCAAGGACCCGGAGCGAAATCGTCTTATTGTGGCGGACGTGGAGAAGGAGTTGAGCGATAGGGGCGTGGAGCCGCTCCTAGTGCTGACAGAGGAGGAGACGCAGGTGAACGCCATCGAGGACCTGCTCCGGGCTCGTGGGATATCCTGCGCCTACATCGACGCCGGCGTCTCGCGCGAGGGAAAGGAGCAGTTTTTCTCCCAACTCAAGGAAGGCAAGGTGCAGGTGGTGCTCGCCAGCCGGGACTTTTTGCAGGAATCGATACCGGAAGGGCGCTACGGAGCCCTCTTCCTCATCACACCCCTCAGCTTTCAAGGACGGATCAGCGACCATCTTCACAAGTTGCTGTCCCGTCGAAACGGCCATCCGCCCATGAGGGTCTACGATTACGTGGACAGCAAGATTAGTATTCTCGACAACTTCTTCCGCATGCGGAGTTACGCCTACGGGCTGCGGCTGCCCAAGACCGCCCAGCCAGCCTGATCCCCGCCGAGCTCTGATTCCACGTAACGACGACGAGAGGAGAAGAGGTGTGACCACCTGCTAGCCCGCATTACGCACGGGGCGCCGTAGCGGGATCGTGGCGATGGCCGTGCCGCCGGGGAACCATCCCGGGACGCCGCGGGACTGGACCTGAGGCGCACTTGGCATCACGTCGCGAGGTCCGCTTGTCCTGAGCCTGTCGAAGGGAGATCCGAGGACGCCCGGAAGGACGGCGATATCCGCGGTCGGAGCAGGTGGTTCGTGCAGAGTGCGGGCTAGGGAGAGGGCCTGTGGCAAGACGGCTCCTAGTCGCTATCGGCGAACAGCTGCGGCACTGCCCTGGCGTGATCACCCTGGGAGTGCGGCCGCAGCTTTCCGATTACACCGCAGAGGAGAGGAGGCTACTCCTCGCCGCTGACAGGATCTTCTACCCCACGGTCCGTTTTGTTGAAATCTTTGCGGGTGCGGGGAAAGAGACCTTTCCCAGCGTGAGCTGCTACCGCTTCCTCGGGGACAAGCTCAAACAGACCGCGCTCTTTCGGCTTCTTAAGGTGCCGCATCCCCAGACGCGGGTTTACTATGGGGACAAGCAGAAGGAGCGAATTACCGCAGACTTTTCCTTTCCCCTTGTGGGGAAAAGGGCCTTCCGGTCGTCTCGAGGGCGCCATGTGTTTCTGATCCGTGACCAGGGGGAACTCTCCTGGTATACTAAAAAGTTCAATCCGGCATATGTTCAGGAGTATATCCCTGGCGACAGGGAACTCCGGATCATCGTCCTCAACTACCGCGTGGTCTGGGGCTCCTGGTGGGTGCCAGCCCCTGCCGATTTTCGGTGCACCGTCCCGTTGGAGCCGATTTTGCCCCAAGAGGCGCTGGCCGCGGAGCCGCTCTCCCTGGCCAAGGGGATTGCCTGTTCCGGCAAGTTCTCCGATGTGGCCGTGGATATGCTTTTCGACGGGAGGTGGTTCTGGATCCTGGGGCTGACCTTTCGATACGGGACCAGGGGGTGGCCCGGCCACAAGCAGAATCGGCTCGAGGTGATCGCGGCAATGATCGAGCGGGGAGAATTGTAGCAAGGGGCCTTGCGGCCCGAAGGCAGCAGGCGGCAGGCAGTAGGCAGCAGGGCCTAACGGCGCGTCAGTTGTCCTTGGTCCATGGCATAGGGCATGAAGCGGGGGCAGGGGGCGGAGGAATCATGCACAATCGCCCGGAGGAAAACCAGGAAACGGTGGCGGCGTGGGAGCTCACCGAGCTCCAGAAACGGGGCATCGAGGCGAGGGTTGAGAAGAACCCGGTGCTCACCTTCATGGGGATCGAGGTTCTGGAGGTTCGCCCGGGTGAGGCGACCGTTCTCCTCCGCCATCGGGAGGACTTTCACAACTCTCTCGGGCAGGTCCAGGGGGGCGTCGTCGCTGTCGTTGCCGATGTTGCTGGCGGCGTCTCCCTCTACTCCGTTCTCCCGGATCCACGGGAGTTTGCCATTCCGACCATCGAGTTCAAGCTGAACTTTCTCCGTCCTGCGGGAGCGGAGGATCTGCTCGCCCGGGGGCGACTGGTCTACCGGGGTCGACAGGTGGCTGTCTGCCAGGTGGACGTATCGGACAGATCGGGAAGGCATCTGGCGACAGGGCTCTTCACGTACATGGTCAAACCTACTGAAAAATGCACAGGGGTTTTCTCGGTATGAAGCAGATCATCCTGGGAACGGCAGGGCACATCGACCACGGTAAGACGACGCTCGTCAAGGCGCTCACCGGCATCGACACGGATCGACTCAAGGAAGAGAAAGAGAGGGGCATCACCATTGAATTGGGTTTCGCCCATCTCCGACTCCCCGACGGGCAGCTCGTCGGTATCGTCGACGTTCCCGGGCACGAGCGCTTCGTTCGCCACATGGTCGCGGGTGCCACCGGGGTGGATCTGGTGGCGCTGGTCGTGGCGGCAGACGAAGGGGTGATGCCACAGACGCGGGAGCACGTGGAGATCTGCGAGCTCCTTCGGGTCAAACAGGGACTGGTGGCGCTCACCAAGATCGACATGGTGGATGATCCCGACTGGCTGGACCTGGTCAAGGAGGATATCAGAGAGTTTCTCGAGGGGACCTTTTTGATGTCGGCGCCTATTATTCCAGTCTCGGCGGTGAGCGGCCAGGGCATTGCGGAGTTGGTGGCCGAGATTCAGCGCCTCTGTCAGTCGGTAGAGGCAAGGTCCACGAGCGCTGATTTTCGCCTTCCCATCGACCGGGTCTTCACCATAAAGGGGTTCGGCACCGTGGTCACCGGCACCGCTACCGCCGGAAAGGTGCGCACGGGCGATACGCTCGTCGTCTATCCCCAGGAGATCCGGGCAAAGGTGCGGGGCCTCCAGGTTCATGGGGAAGAAGTGGACGAGGCGATGAGCGGACAGCGGACGGCCATCAACCTCCAGGGGATCGAGAAGGCCGCCGTGGAGCGCGGTAACGTCCTGGCTGCCACGGACAGCCTCATCCCGTCCCGCCTGGTGGATGTCCGGCTCCAACATCTCGAAAGCTCACCTCGCCCCCTCAAGCATCGGGCCAAGGTGCGCTTCCACACCGGGACCTGCGAGATCATGGCAAGCCTCAACCTCCTCGATGCTGAGGAGCTCGCTCCCGGCTCCAGCGGCTATGCTCAGCTCCGTTTGGAGGAGCCGGTAGTGGTTCGGCGGGGTGACCGGTTCGTGCTCCGAAGCTACTCACCCCTCCGGACCCTCGGCGGGGGCCAGGTGCTGCATCCGGCGCCCGTGAAGCGCAAGCGCATGGCGGCTTCCACCCTGGCGGTGCTGACGGTGCTCGAGAAGGGCGAACCCGTGGAGTTGGTGCGGGTACATCTCGAGGATGCAGGCGTTGCCGGGATCAAGGAGGATGACCTCGCCATTCGCACCAATATTTCCGACAAGCAACTCGCCCGCGTACTCCAGGATCTCAGCAGCCGCGGCGGGGCGGTGCAGTTCGACCGGGAGGGTCGGAGATTCGCAGACAGCCGGATCCTCAAAAAGCTCACTGAGCTTGTCAAGGGGCAACTCGAGGATTTCCACCAGCGCGAGCCTCTCAGGTCAGGCATGAGCAAGGAGGAGCTCTTCGGCCGCATGCCTGGCGGTGTGGACGGCAAACTCTTCAGCGAGCTCCTCCAGGGGCTGATCCGCCAGGGCCAGGTAGTCCAGGAGAAGGACCTGGTCCGGCTCGCCT
>Ga0316617_100000501_pt1 | contig 10584 bp, 9 predicted proteins | sample OWC_Aug_M1_C1_D2_FD_207801 | JGI IMG/M metagenome (GOLD analysis project Ga0316617, IMG submission 207801) | Wetland soil microbial communities from Old Woman Creek delta, Ohio, United States - OWC_Aug_M1_C1_D2_B | ecosystem: Environmental > Terrestrial > Soil > Wetlands | place: USA: Ohio... | reverse complement strand
CGCGGACGTACGTCGCGGACCTCGTCCTCATGCCCGGCGCGCTGCAATGCAACGGGCATCCGGTGGGGTAGCCGGTTGGCGATGACGGATTGCGGACTGCGGATTTCGGATTGCGGTCTGGCAATCCGAGATTGTCCGGCGTCGGGTTGCCCCGCCCCGCCAAACGTGCTAGCTTCGGCCCCACACCCACAAACCGCGACCACGGGACAATGCCGCGTCTCAAGGGGAGAGGCGCGTTTCTTCATGGAGGGGAAGAATGCGTAGCGATACGGTCAAGAAGGGATACGAAAAGGCGCCGCACCGCAGCCTGTTGCGCGCGGTGGGGCTGAAGGACGCGGACTTCGAGAAGCCGTTCATCGGCGTCGCCAACTCCTACGTCGGAGTCATCCCGGGCCACGTCCACCTTCAGGAGGTCGGGCGCATCGCCCGCGAGGCGATCTGGGAAGCCGGGGGCGTGCCCTTCGAGTTCAACACGATCGGGGTGGACGACGGGATCGCCATGGGCCACGCGGGGATGCGCTATTCCTTGCCCAGCCGCGAATTGATCGCGGATGCCATCGAGTCGATGGCGATGGCCCACTGCTTCGACGGCCTGGTCATGATCGGCAACTGTGACAAGATTGTGCCCGGGATGCTGATGGCCGCCATGCGGGTGAACATCCCGGCCATCTACGTGAGCGGCGGCCCCATGGCGGCGGGGAAGACCGCGGCCGGCCGCACGGTGAGTCTGTCCTCGGTCTTCGAGGGCGTCGGGGCGTATTCCAACGGGAAGATCGACGAGGCGGCGCTCCTGGAGCTGGAGAAGACGGGGTGTCCGACTTGCGGCTCCTGCTCCGGCATGTTCACCGCCAACTCCATGAACTGCCTGGCCGAAGTCCTGGGGATGGCGCTCCCTGGCAACGGGACCATCCTGGCCGTGGACGAGCGGCGCAAGGAGCTGTACCGAGCCGCGGGACGGCAGATTCTCCGGTTGGTGGAGAAAGATCTCAAACCCCGCGACATCGTGAACCGCGACAGCATCGACAACGCCTTCTGCCTGGACATGGCCATGGGCGGCTCGACCAACACCGTACTCCACACCTTGGCGGTCGCGCACGAGGCCGGGGTTCCGTACACTCTTGACCGCATCAACCAGCTCTCCGACCGGGTTCCCTATCTCTCCAAGCTGAGCCCGGCTGGAAGCCATCACGTCGAGGACGTGGAGCGGGCCGGCGGGATCAGCGCCATCTTGATGCGATTGGCCGAGAAGGGGGATCTCCTGAAGCTGGATCGTCCCACCGTGACGGGGAAAACGCTGGGCGAGAACATTCGGGAAGCCGCCGTGAAGGACGACGAGGTCATCCGGCCGCTCAGCAACCCGTACCGTGCGACGGGTGGTCTTGCGATTCTCTTCGGCAACTTGGCGCCCGAGGGGGCGGTCGTCAAGGCCGGCGGAGTCGCCTCGAATATGCTGCGCCACGAGGGCCCGGCGGTGATCTTCGAGTCCCAGGACGAGGCCCTGGCCGGAATCCTGGGCGGGAAGGTCAAGGCCGGCGACGTCGTCGTGATCCGGTACGAAGGGCCAAAGGGCGGTCCGGGGATGCAGGAGATGCTCTCGCCCACATCCGCCATCATCGGGCGCGGCCTCGGCGAGTCCGTGTCGCTCATCACCGATGGCCGCTTCTCGGGGGCCAGCCACGGCGCCTGCATCGGGCACGTGTCGCCCGAGGCGGCGGCGGGTGGCCCCATCGGCCTGCTCAAGCCGGGAGATCGGATCCGGATCGACATCGAGAAGCGCCTCCTGGAGGTGGAGCTTACCGAGGCGGAGATCAAAGCTCGACGGGCCGCCTGGAAACCTTCGGAACCTCGCGTCAAGGGCGGCTGGTTGGCCCGCTACGCGAAGATGGTGACATCGGGAAGCCAGGGAGCGGTTCTCAAAGCCGACTAGGTGTCGCGTACGCGCCCGAGGTTTGACCCGTGGGGATCGGCCAAGAGCCGACAGACGTGCGGGGACCGGCTGATGGCCGCGACCGCAAGTGTCGCGGTGGCGCGGTGACGGTCGGTGGGTTTGAACGCGAATCGGACGGGCGGGCCGGAGTGTCGGCCCGCCCTTGGTATTTCGGCACGGGGCGCTTGATTTCCTGGTTATCTCTGTGGCAGGCTGAATGCGAGAGGCGCGACGCTTGACCGCGAGCCGCGATCCAGGGGGCGTGATGTTGGAGACTGCTTCACAGGCAAGGCTGGGAGCGGAGGGCCGAGCGGAGCGGACGTACCTCCAGCGTTTAGTGGCGCTGTTCTGTGCCGGTTGGGCCGTCATCTACGTCGATCGGACCATCCTGTATCCGCTGCTGACCGTCATCGCGAGCGACTTCGGTTTGACCGGGTTCCAGACCGGTCTCATCAGCGGCACCTACTTCACCCTCTATGTCGCCGCCATGCTCCCCGCCGGCCTCCTCGCGGAGAGGCTGGGTCTCAAGCGTACGCTGGTGCTATTCTCGCTCGTATCGGCAGTGGGGATCTTGGGATTTGGGGTTGCCGCGGTAGATTACCTTGCCCTCCTGGCCATGGCGGGGGTGCACGGCGCAGGCGCAGGGTCCTACTACACCATGGCCTACAGCATCACCATCCACACGGTGCCGAGCCGCAACCGCGGGATCGCGTCGGCGGTGATCAACGGGGGGATGTCGCTGGGGCTGGCGTTGGGCCTCGCCTTGGCGGGGCCGCTGTATCACGCAACCGGGAGCTGGCGCACGCCGTTTCTGATCCTGGCAGTCCCGACGTTCCTGATGGCCGCGCTGTTCCAGCGCGCCATCCGCGAGGTGCCCATACCCCGCCGGCGGGACATCCCCATATGGGACCTACTTCGCGACCCGACGCTCCTGCGAATGAATCTCTCGGGTTTCTGTGTCCTGTACGGCTGGTGGGTCCTTCTCTCCTGGGGCCCGGTGTTCTTCCAGAGCGAGCGGAATGTCGGACTGACGATGTCGGGTCTCTACACCCTGGTCATCGCCGTGACCGCCATCCCTTCGGGCCTGGTCCTTGGCCGGTTATCGGATCACATCGGCCGGAAACGGATCATCCTGGCGATGCTCCCGCTCATGGCGCTCAGCCTGGCGGTCATCCCACAGGTGCAGTCCCGGACCGGTATGCTCGTGGCCCTCATGGCGTATGGGGTTGTGGGCAAGCTGGCGTGGGATCCTCTGGCCGTCTCGTGGCTCGGCGACTACGTCGCGCGATACCGGCCCGAGGCGGTTGGGACCGCCGTGGCCCTTTTTTCGTTTCTCAGCGTCACGTCGGCGGTGGTCGGCCCTCCACTGACCGGCTGGATCAAGGACGTCACCGGGTCGCTGGCGGGCGGTTTCTATGTCGCCGCGGGGCTGGCGTTGGTGGGGTTTGTCCTGTCGCTGGGCCCCGCCGACAGCGGCGCGCGGGCGAGATCGTGATACGCGACGAATGCGCGTGGATCCGACGGGCATGGCACGCAGCGCGTCCGGTTGTCGGTCGGGTCGCCGCCGGTATGGGCTGTTGGCTCGCCGGCGTCTTGCTGGGAACAGCCGTTTTCGCCGCGGGAACGGGCGCGCCGACGGGTTCCGCCAAAAACCCCGCCATCCGAATGCTCGTCGTGCGTACCGAGGCCGAGGCCCGAGACGCGATCGCGTCGCACAGCGCCGGACTGGCGTTCGGTCAGGTCGTCCGGGAGAGGTCGATCGGACCGGAGCGGGAGCGCGGCGGCTATCTCGGGCGCGTGGACGTCGGCTCGCTGTCGCCGCCGGCGCGGGCGGCCGTAACCGCCACGCGCCCTGGCCGATTGACGTCCGTGTTCCCGACCGAGGGCGGCTTTGGCGTCATGCAGATTCTCACCGACGGTGAGGCGCAGGAGGAAGAGGAGCGGCTCCGTCGCGAGCCGGAAGCATTGGCGATCCTCAAACAGGGCACCGACCTCGGCACACAGGGAGACCTCGAGGGTGCGGTCAAGCTCTTCCGGCGGTCCGTTGAACTTGATCCGGCGCTCGTGGACGCCCACTTCAACTTGGCCGTGGCGCTCGCGAGACTCGGACGCATGGATGAAGCCGTCGCCGGTATGCGCGAGGTCCTCCGGCTCCAGCCGAAGGACGTCGACGCGCACGCGCGTCTCGGGACGTGGCTTTCCGGGCAGGGCCGGCACGGCGAGGCGGTCGCCCATCTGGAGCGGGCGGCCGCCCTGGAGGTGAATTCCCAGGACACGTGGCTCAAGCTGGCGCAAGGCTATGAAGCCGCAGGCCGGCCGCAGGCGGCCGTGGGCGCCTACCGGCGGGTTCTCGGGCTTGTCGGCCGCGACGACGCAGCGCTCCTGGAGGCGCTCCTCAGGGTAGCCACGGCGGCGCCGGATGGGCCGGCGGCGGTGGACGCGGCACGCAGACTTCGCCCGCTGCGGCCGGGCCATGAGGGATTCCTGACCGTCGCGGATGCTCTCATGCTAAACGGGGAGGTCGAGGCGGCAGCACGGGAGTATCGAATGGCTGCGAGCCTGGCGCCCAAGTCCGCCAGGGCCCATGCCGGTCTGGCCGCGGCCTTGGCCGCCCTGGAGCAGACAGAGTCGGCGGCGGAGCAGTTGCTCGCGAGCATCCAACTGGACCCGGCCAACCCGATCCACTATCAAAGGCTCTCGGCCCTGTATGAGCGAATGGGGCGCCTGGACCTGGCCATCGTGGCACTTCGCGACGGGGCGACGGCCGCCGCGACGGGCCCCCAGGGGATCCAAATCGAGATCGCGGATCGATTGGCCGCCCTGTACGACAGGGCAGACATGCACCAAGATGCCGCACGGGAGCGGGCTCGGGCCCAATCGCTCCGCTCCCGTTGAAGCACATCTCCCACGTCGCGACCCACGACGAGCGCGTGCCGGCCGAGGAAGCGAAGGGATATCCGGATGTCCGAGCGACCGATCCGCGATCGCCTCGCGACGCGTCAGGCCGTTGAAGCTTGGCGGGACCGCAGTTTTCGCCGCTTGCCCGCACTGAAAGTCCGCGGCGAGCGGAGCGCACTCCAGTTCGTCAACGCCGTCGGGTTCTGTTTCACGCTGAGCCACTTCGGCCTTCCCGTGCCCAGCCTGTACGTGGCCGTCTGCGGCCGGCGGAATCCGCGCTGGCCCAGGCGCACGCACCACGATGCGGAAATCGGCCTCACCTGGAACCTGAAAGACAGCTTGCCCGCCAAACGGCTCGCGCACTACGGGAAGCTGGTGAAGGGCAAGCCGACCCTGGTCTCACTGGACCTCTTCCCGGCCTTCTGTGCTCTCATCCGGGAGGGGAAGGGAAGCGGCGACTACATCCTGGACTACCGTCAGGGTCGGATGACGCGCGCCGCCGTGCTGGTTCTCGAGACCCTGCACGAGCGCGGCGCGCTCGCGACTCCGGACCTTCGCAAGGCTGTCGCGATGCACGGGGCGGAGCGCACCGCGGAGTTCGATCGTGCCATGGCCGAATTGCAGCGGGGGCTGTGGATCGCCAAAGTAGAGGAGGTCTACGATCCCGACTTCTATTACCGTTGGGACCTCTTGGACAACTGGCTGCCCGAGCCACTGGCGGCGTCGCACGATCTCGGCCGAGTCGCGGCGGTGAGGCTCCTTCTCGCCGACTATCTCTGCAGCGCCGGCGCCGCGCAGGCGCGATTCCTGGGGGGCCTCCTCGATCTCCCGCTGGCGGAGGTCGAGGCGGGGCTGGCGGCACTGGAGGCCGACGGGGCGATCCGGCGAAGCCAGGCCATCCGGGGTCTTCCGGGCTTGTGGGCGGTGTGGCTTGGCGACGCGCATCGCAGGGATGACGCGGGCGCGGCGTGAACGGCGGCCAGGCGAGCGTTGCGCAGCCGTTTGTGGATTGGTCGAGGAAGCGGTCGGACTGTCGTGGCCGCTACGTCAAGTGCTGCGGAGGCGGTATGGACGACCTGGTGAAAGCGGTCCTGGCATTTCGGGATGCGCGGGACTGGCGACAGTTTCACAACCCGAAAGACCTCGCCATCTCCATTTGCCTGGAGGCCGCCGAGCTCCTGGAGCCGTTTCAGTGGAAGCGTCCCGAGGAGATCGCGGTCTTCCTCGCGGATGACGAGAACCGGCGCCGGGTGGGTCAGGAGATGGCCGACGTCTTGATCTTGCTGGTCTCCATGGCCGACGTGCTTGGCATAAACCTGGTGGAAGCTGCCCGCGCCAAGCTGGGAGAGAACGCGCGTAAGTATCCCGTGGAGCGCGCACGGGGGAATGCCAAGAAGTATGATGCGCTGCCGTCGTAGAAGGGGTAGGGGATGGCGAGGACTCGCGGTCGCAGGCCTCGTGGCCGCCGCCTGCTCCCGCGAGATCCCATTGACCGAGCAGATCGAGGCGCATCTGCGACGCGGAGAGGTCGCGCAAGCCGTGGCGCTGGTCGAGCGGGCGTCACGCGACCGGCCGAGCGACGCCTTGATTCAGGACCTCCGCGTGCAGGTGCTGCTCAGGATCGACAGGCCGGACGCGGCCCTGCGTGCATACGCCGAACGCTGGGGACAGGGCGGACCCGACTCTCCAGCGCTCTTCCGAGAGGTGGCCGCTGGCCTGCTGCAGGCAGGGCTGCGGGCTGAGGACGGCGTCCTGCGCAGCCGGGCGGCGGCGGCCTTGGCGGAGTGGCATGCGCACGACCTCATTCCGGTGTTCCGAGAGGCGTTGACCCATCCGGAGGCGTCGGTCCGAGCGCTGGGAGTGCAAGGCCTCGGGAAGCTGCCAGGCGACGAGCCGGCCAGGCTCCTCCTGGAGGCCCTCGAGGATCGGCAGGCGGAGGTCCGAGCCGCCGCCGCCTCGGCAGCCGTCGGCAGGTCGGATCCGGAGACGAAGGCCGCCCTGGAAAAAGCTTTGGCCGATGGCAATTCCATGGTCCGTGTGCGCGCGGCGGCTACGCTGGCGCAGAGTGGCGACGCGGGCGCGGCAGACCAGCTGGTGAAACTCCTCACGGATCGCAACGACTCCGTCCGGATGCAATCTGCCGAGGCCCTCGGGCACCTTGGCATCCGCGCGACGGCTCCAGCGCTCCGAGGCCTGCTCCGCGACGCAAACCCCTACGTGAGGATTTATGCGGCGGAGGCCCTGGCACGCCTCGGGGCGGCTGAGGGGCGCCGCATACTGACGGGAAGCCTGGACCACTCCAACGGGTCCGTGGCCCTCTACGCTGCGGAAGCGTTGTCGAACCTCGGGGATGCCGCCGGGTCGGGGCGTCTCGTGGAGGCGCTGGGTCCCGACCGCGATCCGTCGCTCCGGCTATATGCCGCCTGGACGCTGGCGCGGTTGAATGACGCGCGTGGCCTGCCGACCCTGGAGGAGCTTTGCCGCCATCCGGACGCGCAGGTTCGAATGCAGGCCGTCTGGACACTGGGGGAGCTACGCGACGGCGTCGGAGTGCCCGGTCTGAGACGGTCGGCCCTGGATGCGGCTCCATCCGTCCGCTGGCAGGCGGCGTGGAGCCTTGCGAAGGGGATGGGAGGATGAGTGAGCGGGAGAGGGAAGCTGGCAGGAGGCAGCGGGCAGCTGGCAGAGTACAGAAAAGCGACGGACGGGCGCAGGGGGCGAGCGAGAGCAGGTGACGACATGACGAATGGCTGTCGGTTCGTGCCCTCTTCAGACGGCCCGGACCTGGAAGGTGAGCGAGCTGTGTGGTTCCGGGCACTCGGCACTCGGCACCTGGCACTATGCGTACTGTCGATTCTGCCTCTCCTCATTCTTCTTACCTCGTGCGCGCGACCGCCCGCGCAGCCGGCGAGGGTTGGCGGCGCTGAGGTCGGGTTGGCATCGTGGTACGGGCCCCAGTTTCACGGCAAAAGGACGTCGAGCGGCGAGATCTACGACATGTATCAACTCACGGCGGCACACCGAGAACTTCCGCTGGGGACCTGGATCATGGTCGCCAACCTTGACAACGGCCGGTCCGTGGAGTTGCGAGTGAACGATCGGGGTCCGTTCGTGGCGGACCGAATCGTCGATGTCTCATACGGAGCTGCAAGGCTGTTGGGCATGGTCGGGCCTGGTGTTATCCCCGTCCGGGTTACCATAACGCGCCTCGCGATCGGGGAGCATGGAGCGGCTCTCGGCCCGGCGGCGAGGTTCACGGTGCAGGTCGGATCGTTTATCTCGCTCGAGAACGCGCGGGTCTTGGAGCGATCCCTCGCCGATGGATTCCCGGGCGTGGAGGTGGTCCGCCGGACCGTCGGCCAGGACACCTATTTTCGTGTCTGGGTCGGGGATTTCACCCGTCGGGCGGATGCCCAGGCGGTGGCGGAAAAGCTGGCAGGACGCGGCCTCGCGGTCCTGATCGTGGAGCGGGATAGATAGCTGCGGGGATATGGTCTGACAAATTGCTGGAGAGGCCGGGGAGCTTTCGCCTTGACACCCTTCTGCTCGACATGGTACGGTCCACCGACCTCAGTAAAAGCGCCGGACCCCGAGCTTCACCTGCCCTGTTTTCACCCTTACCCCCTGTGTGGTCCTCAGGGGGAGCCGTTTTGACGCCCGGGCGAAAGGGGCATTTTTCTCCACTGCCAACGGGTCGATGTGAGGCATGAGGGGTCCCGGAACTCTTTCGCGGTGCGCGACCTGAGGAATCGCACCCATCCCGGGGATGGTAGCGAGGCTTCCCTGGGTCCTCCCCAAGCAGAGGTGAGCAGTAGGTTCCAGGCGTAAGGAGGCGGTGATGGCCAAGCGATTTTACACGGTCCTGGTGCTCCCCGACGCCACGTCGACTCCGCGAAAATTCCACATCAGTAAGGCGGTTTTGACAGCCTTCTCTGCGTTGGCCGCGGTCGCCATCGTGGCCTTGGCCTTCTTCCTCTATCAATACGTCAACGTGAACGTCCGCCTGCTGGAGCTGAAACAGCTCCGCCTGGAGGCGGGAGAACGCAGCTTCTTGGCGGAAAGGGTCGGGCAGCTGGAAGGCGAGCTGACCCGTCTCCGAGACCTGGATCGGCGGCTCCGCGTTGCGGTCGGCCTGGAGGCGACAGATGGCGAGCCGGCGCCGGCGTCCGCCGCCCAAGGGGGGGCGGAGACGCTGAGCCGGACCGCCCTCCTCGATGCGCTGAAGCAGCGGACCGGCCGCCTGGTGGACTGGGTGAACCAAGACCTCTCGGCGCTTGGCAAAGAGATCAATTCGCGCGAGCGCAGCCTTCGCGAGTTGAAGGCGTTCATCGAGGAGAAAGCGTCTGTTCTGGCTGCGACGCCCACCATCCTTCCGGTGAAGGGCTTGGTCACGGCCGGGTACGGTTATCGAAAATCGCCCTTCACGGGCCAGCGGGAGCTCCACGAGGGGCTGGACATCGCTGCTCCGTACGGTAGCCCGATCGTGGTGACGGCGGACGGCATCGTGACGTTCGCGGGGCCCCTTGCCGGCTACGGGAACACCGTGTTCGTGGACCACGGGCACGGATTTTCGACTTTCTACGGTCATTGCAGCAGCTACCGCGTGCGAGAGGCGCAGCGGGTGCGGCGGGGTGAGGTGATCGCCTTCGTCGGCACCACGGGCCGGACCACCGGACCCCACGTTCACTACGAGGTGCACGTGAACGGCGTCATCTCCAATCCGACGAAGCACATGGTGGACACATCCGGGACGCGCTTCACAGGGGATGCCGAGACGGAAAAAGAGGGCGCATCCTGACAGGCTGCCGAAGAACGCCCATCTGCTCGTTGAAACGCCCCGCGGATTCTCCGCGGGGCGTTTCAGTTTTTCCAATCGCGCGGTCCAGCAGTTCAACGCGCGGCGACAAGGCCTTATTCCTCATCCTCCAGGCGCGCCAGCAGCGCGGCGAGGCGAGGATCGCCCCCGCTGGGTGGACGCCAGTCCAGGTGAACGACTTGGACACCTTCCGCTGCCAAGTCTTCGGCGAACACCTCGATGCCGATGTTGATGATGCGGAGCGGCTCCGCGAAAAAGAACGGTCCGTGGGTCATCGTCCGGCCTCCAAAAGGGTAGCGCGCAACTCCGGCTTGACCAAGAGCGCGGCGAAACGGGCCGCCTCCGCGTTTGTCGGCAGGACCTCAATACCGGACGCTTCAAGCTGAGCGCGCTGCGCGGCGAGCCCTTGCGGATCGCTGTCAGTCCCGACGACGGAAGCCACTGGGACCAAGCGCCGTCCCGCCGCCTTGGCCCGGGACTGCGCCTCTTGCACGGCGCCAGCCAGGGGCGCGGCCGGGTTCGCATGCGAGCCGCGTCCCAACACGAGGTCCAGCAGGAGGACGCCGCACCCCGGAGATCCGCCGGCTTTCGCGATCATGTCTATCCGGGTCTGTGGATCGATCATAGGGTGCGGCCGACCGACGGTGTACTCGTCGTCCCCGAGGTCAAGAACGGAGTAGGAGGCGGCGGGCCCCTGCAATGTGCCGAGCAGCAGGCGCGCCTCGTGCGCCAGCGTGCCACCGGTGTAGAGGCCGAGGATGGTGCGGCCGGCTAGCGGGCCCTGCGAGAGAATCCGATCCAAGCGCCTGCGGATGGCATTTGAATCCGCGAAGGGCCGAGGGGTCCAGGCCCGTTTGGCGAGGCGGGCGACAACGGCGTCGGCCGCAGCATCCAGCGTGTCGACCCAGAGGGCCGCGCTGGCCTCAGGCGGCGTTGCGCCGAG
>Ga0316617_100000499_pt1 | contig 10595 bp, 9 predicted proteins | sample OWC_Aug_M1_C1_D2_FD_207801 | JGI IMG/M metagenome (GOLD analysis project Ga0316617, IMG submission 207801) | Wetland soil microbial communities from Old Woman Creek delta, Ohio, United States - OWC_Aug_M1_C1_D2_B | ecosystem: Environmental > Terrestrial > Soil > Wetlands | place: USA: Ohio... | reverse complement strand
CTCCGTGAGGCCGGCATGCCCGATGATCTCAAGTATCTGGCTGTGGCTGAAAGCTCTCTCATTCCCTATGCCCGTTCAACCTCAGGAGCCCTCGGACATTGGCAATTTATCTCGGAGACCGGCCAGAGAAAGGGGCTTCGGAAAGATCAGACAATGGATGAGCGAATGGCTCTTGAACGCTCGACAGAGTCGGCCATCCTTTATCTGACGCAGCTCAAAGAAATGTTCGGGTCCTGGGCCCTGGCCATGGCCGCTTACAATTGCGGGGAAAACCGCGTACAGAAGGAAATCGCGGAACAAAAGGTGTCAGACTACTACCGGCTCAATCTGCCTACCGAGACCGAGAGGTATGTCTTTCGCATCGCTGCCATCAAAATCATCATGGAGAATCCGCGCCGCTACGGCTACCTCCTGCCTGAAGACCAACTCTACAGACCCCTGAAATTCGACACCGTGACAGTGAACCTCAGCTCCTCCATACACATTACGGATCTCGCTCAAGCCATCGGAACGGATTTCAAGGTGATCAAAGAGCTCAACCCCGAGCTGCTGAACTACCATCTGCCCACAGGCCAATACAGTCTCAAGGTTCCGGCCGGTTCAGGACGCAACGCTCTTGCCGCTCTTGCCCAGCTCAACCATGGCGGCCCTGTGGTAGCCCGGGCCAACAACCACTCTTCGAGTCCGCCGAATAATTCATCCCAAGGGGTTTACGTGGTGCAGCCTGGAGACACGTTGATCAGGATATCCGCGATCACAGGAGTGCCGGTGGAAAGGTTGAAAGCGCTCAACGGAATTCCCGACTCTCGCATTGAGGTGGGACAGAAGCTGAAGCTGACCCCTTAAAGAAGCGAAGAGCAGAGAGCGTAGAGCAAGGAGCAAAGAAAGTCGAAAAGCCCCTCCCCCTCGACGGGGGAGGGCGAGGGTGGGGGTGGAAAAGATCGCAGAAGGCTCACCGGCTTTTCTAATCCCCCCTCCCCTTTATCCCCTCCCGCCAGGGGAGGGGGGATGTTATTGATCGTGCCTCTCCTGTGAAGAAGAGGGAGGGGCCTCAGGTGCAATCCGATAATGGCTTCTGATATAGAAAACTTCTTCTTCCGCGACCTCCATCCCCGCGTCTCCATTGGCACGGCCAGTGACCGGTATGCCGGTTGGCTCGGGCAGATCTATTCCCCGGAGCGGTTCGGAGGCAAGATCTCGAAAAGATCCAAAACCGTGGGGGGTCAGACCGTCACGGAAGAACTCCTGCCCGTGGAAAGCGTGCAGGAGTATTTTGAGCATTTCTCGATTCTTGAACTGGATTTCACTTTCTACGGCCTGCTTCTGGACGATCATTCGAATCCCACCCCGACCCATCGGGTTCTCGAGACTTACCGGAGAAATCTCAAGGATGCGGACCGCATCGTTCTCAAAGTTCCTCAGACGGTTTTTGCCCAGAAATTGTGGAGAGGGGGAAAGTTTGCCGAGAACCCTGGGTACCTGAATGCGGAGATCTTCATTCAGAAATTCTATGCGCCAGCACTGAAACTCCTGGGCCCAACCCTCCAGGGCTTCATCTTCGAGCAGGAGTACCAGGCAAAGAAAGAGCGGCCTTCGCCCGATCTCTTCGTCTCAGCCCTCGACCGTTTCTTTGAGCACATCCCTAAGGATGATCGCTACCACGTGGAAGTGAGGACCGAAGGGCTTCTCACCAAAACCTATTTTGAGGTCCTTGAAAAGCACGGCATCGGCCATGTTCTCTCTCACTGGACATGGCTGCCTCCGCTTCGCAAGCAGTTTTCAAAAGGTTCCGGCCGATTCTTGAATGCGGGAAAGCAGGTGGTCATCCGGTTGATGACGCCGATCGGAATGCGCTACGAGGAAGCTTACCTCAAGGCATTTCCCTTTGACAAAATGGTGGAGGGGATGATGAGTCCTCGCATGCCCGAAGAGACCGCAGAGGTCATGAGCGAGGCGATCAAACAGGATGTGAAGGCGAATGTGATCATCAACAACCGGGCAGGAGGCAATGCCCCGCTCATCGCCCAGAAGGTAGCCGAGAAATTCATACAGAGCAGTAAGCAGTAGGGAGTACGCAGTATGCAGTAACTACCGTCATCCAATGCTCTATCCTCACTGCTTACTTCTTACTGCCTACTGTTTTTCTGCCGGGAACAGCCAGGACCTGAAACGATCGTCCTTGCCGGCAACAATGTCGTTCATCAAAGCCATGAGCTTTTGAGTCACCGGCCCAGGGACCTTTTCAAGGACTCTGTTTTCAATCTGTCGAATGGCGAGCGCTTTGTTGGGCGTGCCGGAGAACAAGATCTCCTCCGCTTCAAAGAACAGCTCAGGCCTGAGCCTTCCCTCGAAAGTCGGTATGCCTGTTGCCTGTGCCACTTGAAGCAGGGATTTTCGAGAGATGCTCGCGAGCACCGTCCCGAGGCCCGCGGCCATCAGCACCCCTCCCTTGACGAGAAGAACGGACTCCGTCCCTCCCTCTGCAATGAACCCCTGCGTGTCGAGCATGATGGCGTTGTCAAAGCCCCGCTTTCTTGCCTCTCCCCTGGCCATCATGCCGTTGAGGTAGTTGGCAGCCGCTTTGGCTTCCACAGGCACGGTTTCAGGGTCGAGTTTGCGCCACTTGGAAATGCAGGCGCTGACCCCTCGCTCAAAGGGGAATTTGAGTCCCCCCAAATCCTGCAGGGGATCGACCACGAAAATGGAAAGGTCTAGCTTTTTCTGGGGGGGTAGAATCTCGAAGGCGATCTGGGAGTAAAAGCAGATGATCTTGATGTAGCCTTGCCGGATACCGTTTCGCCGCACAGCCCCCAGCACCGCCTCGTGGATGGATTGCTTGGTCCCGGGGAGTTCCATGTCCAGGAGTTCTGCGCTTCTGAAGAGCCGGTCCATGTGCTCGTCCAGTCGGAAAACTGCGGGCCCCTGCCGGGTGTCGTGAAGGCTCAGAACCTCAAAGATCGCAGAGCCGCGACCAAAGGAATGGCACATGAGATGCGCCTTGGCCTGATTCCACGCCACGAATTCACCGTTCACATACACGACCCTGTCTTCGAGCATAAGAGCTTCCTCCGGAACTTGGAAATTTCAGAAAAAACAAAGAATCGCAACATCTTCGAACTCGGACTATAAGGCAAAGGGACGGGGCAGTCAAGGCCCAAACCCGAAGGAAGCCTTCGTTTTCCCTTGAAAAGAGGATCTCCTCTATGGTACTTAAAACCCTGGCTCATGGGGGTTTTATGGTGATGCCTCAGGCGGGGTCCCCCCGATGGGATCCCATAACAAGACACTCTTTAAACACAAAGAAAGGGGGAACAGTGAATGAAGGCTCTTAGATTGGTTGTAGCGGTTCTGTTGCTCCTTGGGACAGCCGGTGCCGCTGTCGCAGGGACCCTGGATGAAGTCAAGGCTAGAGGAGTTCTCGTTGTGGGCGTCAACGGCCAGGTCTTCGGATTCGGCATGCCTGACGACAAGGGCGTCTGGAAAGGTCTTGACGTAGACACCGCGAAAGCGATTGCCGCCGCGGTCTTCGGAGATTCCAGCAAGGTCAAGTACGTGGCGGTCACTGCGGTTCAGCGGCTGCCGGCCCTTCAATCCAAAGAGATTGACGTGCTTTGCCGAAATACCACGGCCACCCTGGTCCGGGAAACGACGAACGGATTGAACTTCGTTCACGTCAACTACTATGACGGGCAGGGCTTCATGGTTCCCAAGAAGCTGAACCTCAAAAGCGCAAAGCAACTGGGCGGCGCAACGGTTTGTGTTCTGCCCGGAACCACGACGGAGATGAATGCAGCCGACTATTTCCGAAAAAATGGAATGACCTGGAAACCGGTGGTCATCGAGCAGAACGTGGAGTTGAACAAAGCCTTCTTCGCCGGCCGTTGCGACTCGCTCACCTCGGATGTGTCTCAGCTGGCCGCTCACCGCTCGGTCGCACCGAACCCGGATGACTATGTCATTCTGCCGGAAATAATTTCCAAAGAGCCCTTGGCCCCGGTCGTACGTCACGGCGACGATCAGTGGTATGACATCGTCAACTGGACCGTCATGGCCTTGATCGAAGCGGAGGAAATGGGGATTACCTCCCAGAACGTGGACGAGATGCTCAAGAGCACGGATCCCAATATCCAGCGACTTCTGGGCGTCACGCCAGGCATGGGTAAGGCGCTCGGCCTTGACGAAAAATGGGCCTACAACATTATCAAGCAAGTGGGAAACTACGGCGAAATCTTTGAGCGCAACGTAGGCAAGAACACTCCCCTCAAACTGGAACGGGGCCTGAACGAACTGTGGACAAAAGGCGGGCTCATGTACGCCTTGCCGGTCCGATAAATACACTTTCAAGGTGCCCCTCCATAGGGGCACCTTGACTCCTCTTCGATCCATCCCTGATTCCGGTTGAGAAAATGACAGGCCCCAAGGACCACTCCGTTGTAGAAAAAGTTCCTTTTTGGCTTGATCCCAGGAAAAGGGCGATCATTTTCCAGTTCCTCTCGATCGGTGTTGTGGGGCTGATCGTCTGGTATCTCGTTTCAAACACCGTCGTCAATCTTCAGAAACAGTCCATTGCCACAGGGTTCGGTTTTCTCCAGAAAGAGGCCGCTTTTGAAATCGGGGAATCCCTGATCCCCTATTCTGCAGCAGACACCTACATCCGTGCTCTGCTGGTAGGCGCCCTGAATACGATCAAGGTCTCTTTTGTCGGCATCGTCGTCACGATCCTTCTGGGGACGATTATTGGAGTGGCAAGGCTTTCCACCAACTGGATTGTGGCAAAGCTTTCCGCCATCTACATTGAAGTCATGCAGGACCTCCCGATTCTTCTCCAGCTCGTCTTCTGGTATGCGGTTTTCTACGAGAGCCTGCCTCCGCCCAGCGAGGCGCTTTGCCCGGGTGCAGGCATCTACCTTTGCAAGCGCGGAGTAGCGTTCACGATTCCTGAAGCGCATCCTGCGCATCTTTTCATGCTTTTTGCCTTTTTGGGAGCCTGTGTGGCGGCCTATTTCATAAGGCGATGGGCCAGGAAGAGACAGGAGAGGACCGGTCAGTACTTCCCTGTGTTTCGTGTGTCCCTGGCGTTGCTCATAGGGCTTCCATTCATCGTGTGGCTCGCAGCAGGCTCTCCCATGAAAATGAACGCGCCGAAACTTACAGTGTTCAATTTCGAGGGAGGCCTTACGGTCAGCCCTGAGTTTATGGCGCTCTTGCTGGGCCTTGTCCTGTACACGTCCGCCTTTGTCGCCGAAGTGGTTCGCGCAGGAATCCAGTCGGTCGGCAAAGGGCAGAGAGAGGCGGCTATGTCCATCGGCCTCAGGCCGACTCAGGTTCTCAACCTGGTCATCCTGCCCCAGGCCTTGCGGGTCATTGTTCCGCCCCTGACGAGCCAGATGCTCAACCTGACGAAAAACAGCTCCCTGGCTGTAGCCATAGGGTATCCGGATTTTGTTTCAGTGGCCAACACAACCATCAACCAGACAGGCCAGTCCATCGAAGGCGTCGCCCTCATCATGGCGGTTTATCTGGTTTTCAGCCTCTCCACGTCCGCCTTCATGAACTGGTACAACAAACGCGTGGCGCTGGTGGAAAGATAACGGACCGGCGCACGGGTCACGGAGCACGGGACACGGAAGAAAACAAAAAAAGAGATGGAAACGATTTCAAAAACCATAGACGCCGACCACATCAGACCGCCGGTGACCAGCGTCGGGGTGATCGGGTGGATAAGAGCGAATCTCTTTAACAGCGTCTTCAACTCTATTCTCACCCTGGTGACCCTGTACCTCCTCGGTAAAGTCGTGCCCCCGCTGATCCGCTGGGCCTTCTTGGACAGTGTCTGGATGACAAGCAGCCGGGCTTGCCAACAGGCTGCCGGAGCTTGCTGGTCCATCGTTTCTTCCAACTTTCGCTTCATTCTCTTCGGGTTTTATCCCCAGGAGTTACAGTGGCGCCCTCTCGTGGCCATGCTCATCCTCTTCGGTCTTCTCTTTTACAGCAGAGACAGGAACCACTGGAAAAAGCCCCTGGGTTACGGCTGGATCATAGGACTGGTGTTGATGGGGGTCCTCATGACCGGGGGCATCTTCGGGATGACGCACGTTGAAAGTACGCAGTGGAGCGGCTTGCCCCTCACCCTCCTGCTGGCTGTGTTCGGGTTGACCGCCGCGTATCCCCTGGGAGTGATTCTGGCCCTCGGCCGGCGCTCGAAAATGCCTGCCGTCAAAATCATGTCGATCCTCTACATCGAACTCATCCGGGGCGTGCCCCTGATCAGCCTCCTCTTCATGTCCTCCATCATCTTTCCCCTGTTCCTGCCGGAGGGGATCACGATCAACAAGATTCTGCGGGCCCAGGTGGCCATCATCCTTTTCACCGCGGCCTACATTGCCGAGGTGGTTCGGGGAGGGCTGCAGGGGATCTCCAGGGGTCAATACGAAGCGGCTGAGTCTTTGGGCTTGAACTACGTCCTGACCATGAGGCTGATCATTCTTCCGCAAGCTCTGAAGATTGTGATCCCGCCCTCCGTGAGTATCCTCATCTCCGCCTTCAAAGACACCTCCCTGGTGGTCATCATTGCGCTTTTTGATATCCTCCGGACCACCCAGACCGTGTTGTCCAACCCGGAGTGGATGGGATTCAGCCGTGAAGCTTACATCTTCATCGGCCTGCTTTACTTCCTGGGTTGTTTTTCCATGTCCAACTACAGCCGAAAGCTGGAAAAGGAGCTCTCCACAGGAAGATAAGGGAGCGATAAGAGGACCCTATGAACACAGAAGCCAAAATAGAAGCCGGATCCAAGCCCACCAATGAATCGATGATCGAAATCACCGAGTTGCACAAGTGGTTCGGTGAGTTTCACGTGCTCCAGGGGATCAACCTGACCGTTCAGAAACAGGAACGCATCGTGGTCTGCGGCCCTTCCGGGTCAGGGAAGTCCACGCTCATCCGCTGCATCAATCGCCTCGAAGAACACCAGAAGGGCCGGATTGTGGTGGACGGCATCGAACTCACAAACAACATCAAAAACATTGAAAAGATCCGTGCTGAAGTGGGAATGGTGTTTCAGCACTTCAACCTCTTCCCTCACCTCACCATCCTCGACAACCTCACCCTCGGTCCTCTGTGGGTTCGGAAGATCCCCAAGAAACAGGCCGAAGAGGCGGCCATGCATTACCTGGAAAAGGTGCACATTGCCGAGCAGGCCAAGAAATATCCCGGCCAGCTCTCCGGCGGCCAGCAGCAGCGCGTGGCCATTGCCCGGAGTCTCTGCATGAACCCGAAAGTCATGCTCTTTGACGAGCCCACCTCGGCCCTCGATCCTGAGATGATCAAGGAAGTGCTCGACGTCATGATCGACCTGGCAAAGGAAGGCATGACCATGATTGTCGTCACCCACGAGATGGGTTTTGCCAAGAGCGTGGCCCACCGGGTTCTGTTCATGGACTACGGGAAGATCGTGGAAGGAAACACGCCTGAGGACTTCTTCGATCATCCGCAGCACGAGAGAACCAAGCTGTTCCTGAGCCAGATCCTCCACTGAGCTAATACCGCCGGTACAGCCACTCTCCCAGAGGAACAAGCACTCCTGCTGTTGCCGCACCGGCGAACACGTCCACCGCATAATGGTACCTGCAGTAAACCGTGGCGATGATCAGGGCGACCGTCGCTATAAGGATCAGGTAACGCACGCGCCGCAGATATCGCCATGCAAAAAAGAGAATGCAAATGGCCGCCGCCACGTGGCTGCTGGGAAAGGCGCCCCCGCCGGTTTCAAAAGTCCTGTAGAGGAATCCCATCCAGTGAAAGAAAGCACCCGACATCACTGAGGCCGGGAACTCCAGGGGGTAGTAAGGGAGCGACTGCTGATCCAAATACCTCGGGATCTCCATGAAAAACGCAGGCGGTCCCGCCACAGGAAGGAAGATAAAGCAGAGAAAGCACACGTAGAAAACAAAGGACAGCACGGCGAGATAATGCCAGAACTCTTCTCTTCTCCTGAAATAGAGCGCCAGCCCCACGCCTGCGATCATCACATAGTATGAAAAGTAGCTCAGGTAGAAAAATTCGCTCACCAGCGGATGGGGAAAAGCGTTCATGAACACTATTGCAGGCTGAAAGCCGAAGATCCGCTGTTCAAGGGCGATGAAAGCCGGATCCAGGTACCTGTCCACGAACATGAGGTTCAGTTGTTCGGATTCGCGGTACAGGAACAAGTAAAGCAGGAGCGGATAGAAGTGCCGGAAAAAAGAGAAAAACCGGTTTTCCGGCCGGCGGGCACTCCAGACAATGAAGCCGTGGATGAGCAGGATCCCCGTGCCGTGGGCCAAAAGAAAGAGCGGGAAGTGGGGGACGCGGCCGCCGTGAAAAAATAGGATCAGAATTCCCACGAGCAAGAGGTAGGCCTGAGTGGCGTAGTCAACGAAACGGTACCTGCGGGTGATTCCGCGCCAAGGGGCCATGCCTATAGCCACCCTTCCCTGCGGTACCACTCCAGCGTTCTGCTGATACCTTCCTTCAAAGGAGTGGGCGCCCTGAAGCCCAGATCATGCCGTATCCGGTCCGTGGTGCAAACCCAGCCGGGTGCCAGCAGTTCCGGCAGTTTCTGCCGGTTGAGCATATTGGCCCGGCCCGTCAGATGGGAGAGGATTTCCCGGATGGAGCAGCCAAGATAGAGCACCGGCCGGGGGATGCGCAGCCTGACTGGCCGGACGTTCATAGAGCGGGCGATTTCCTCCATGAACTCCTCATCCGTGCACGGAGGTTCTGCAGCCACATGGTAGGTTTCACCTCTGCCCTGATCCTGCGTGAGGGTGGAGAGCACGGCAGATGCCACATCCGGCCCGTAGACCATGTTGAGGGAGCGTTTGGGGCCGGAGAGAAGAGGCATGAGGCGCTGCTTCACTTTTTGAAACAAGCTCAGAAACTCGGCATCTCTCGGCCCGTACACGGCTGCAGGCCGCAGGATGGTCCAGGAAGCACGGCAGTGATGCCGGATCTCCTCTTCACCGAGAAGTTTGCTGCGGCCGTACACGGAGACAGGGTGCGGCTCGCCCGTTTCCTCGGCAGGGCACCCCGGGACGCCCGGCCCGCTCACCGCCAGGCTGGAAATGTAAACCAGATGCCGCACGGATTCACGGCAGGCGTTGGCAGCTGTGACCACATGACGGGTCCCTGCCTGGTTGACCCGGTAAAAGTCGGAGGAATGGAGGGCCTTGGTCTTGCCGGCGCAGTGGATCACCGCTTCCACCCCGCCCATGGCCTTGGTCAGAAGGGGGACATCCTCCAGAGAGCCGTAATGGACGATCACCTCGGCTAGGTGCCGGGAGATGAAGCGCGTGCTGCTCGTAGCCTGAAGGAGGATGGAGACTTCGTGGCCGTCGGCACGCAACGAATCGAGCACGTGGCTTCCCACAAAGCCGCTGGCGCCTGTCAGAAAGACCTTCATAGGGTCTTCTCGTAGATTCTGTAGACTTTGCCGATGGTCGCACCCATGCGCTCGACGGCTCGCCTCATGAGCACGTTGTCCTCCAGGATCCAGGACATCTCGCCTCCGCGGTAGCCTTTGGGTAGTCCCCTTTCGAAAGTGTCATGAATGAGCAGGACTTCAATGCCGCTGAGGCGGTGGTCAGCCACCACTCCCATCAGCAACGTTCTTACTCTTGTCACCGATTTGCGGCCGAAGAGCAGGTGCAGAAATCCGAAGGGGAACAGCCGTCCCCCCATCTTCTTCAGCAGCACATTGTAGTCAGGCAAGGTCACGATAAAACCCACTGGCCTGCTCTCTTTCTCCGCGATCAGGACGATGGAGGGGTCTACGATGGGTTTGAGATCCTTGGCCGTGGCCCTGAATTCCTCCTCCGTCACGGGCACAAAACCCCAGTTCTGGGACCATGCATCATTGTAAATCCTGAAGATGGTTTCCACATCCTCTGCAAAGCGCTGCATGTGGATAGGACGGATGACGACTTTCTTGCGCTCCCGGATGCGCTCGCTGAAACGCACCAGGTGTTCCGGAATGCTTCCCTTGTACTCATACTCATAGGCCAGAAGATCTCTTGCCTTGTTATAACCGAGGCGGGTCATGAGATCTGGATAATAGGGCTTGGTGTAGGGCATCATGAAGGACGGAGCCCGGTCAAACCCCTGGACCAGAAACCCGCATTCCTCGTTGGTCGAAAAATTGAAGGGCCCGCGGATCATCTTCATGCCCCTGGCTCTGAGCGTGTCTTCAGCGGCTTTCATCAGAGCCGAGGCGGCGGCTTCGTCATCGACGCACTCAAAAAACCCGAAGAAACCCGTCTTCTCGCCTGCATGCCGGTTATGGCGCTCGTTGATATGGGCTGTGACCCGCCCCAGGACCTTGCCCTGTTCGTCGCGGGCCAGGAGATAGACGACCTCTGTGAACTGAAAAATGGGGTTGGAGCGACTAAAGAATTTTTTGCGTTCGTAGAGCAGGTGGGGCACAAAAAGGGGATCCTGGCCGTAGTGCCGGAGCGGGAAACGAATAAAGGCATCCATGTCCCGGCCGGATGAAGCCGGTGTGACGAAGACTTGAGTCATAGAAGGCCCCCGGACCTTGCAAAAAGCACGATCTATCA
>Ga0316617_100000498_pt1 | contig 10606 bp, 8 predicted proteins | sample OWC_Aug_M1_C1_D2_FD_207801 | JGI IMG/M metagenome (GOLD analysis project Ga0316617, IMG submission 207801) | Wetland soil microbial communities from Old Woman Creek delta, Ohio, United States - OWC_Aug_M1_C1_D2_B | ecosystem: Environmental > Terrestrial > Soil > Wetlands | place: USA: Ohio... | reverse complement strand
TGGTTGCTCGGTCACAGCAAAGTCTTCGCCAGCAAATGGGGTTCCGGCCATATTTTTTGTCAAAATCCCGACACTTTTCCAGTCAAGTTTTCCGGGGAGATGCCGATAGCCATGAATGAAGGCAGCACATACCGTTGATATGACGACCACTTCCAAAACACTGAGCGTCTCCCAGGCGGCTGCCATCTGCAACGTCGGCCGCACCACCGTCGGCTACTGGGTTCGGTCCAAGAAGCTCTTCGCCCGGAGAATGGGGCGCAGCTTCACCATCCCGGTGGAGGACCTGCTGCATTTCCTGGCGTCCACCGGCCAGCCGATACCGCCCGAGCTGGGCAACGGCGGCAGCGGGGGGCCGCTGTTCAAGAGCTTCCGGAACTGCTGGTCCTACTGGCAGGCCGAAGGCAGCCGGCACCAGTGCGAGCGCTGCGTCGCGTTCAAGCGTCAGGTGCAGGATTGCTTCTGCGTGCGCGACAACGGTTCGAGCGGCTGCCCCGACCCCTGCCGGGAGTGCCGGTATTTCCGGGAGATGTTCGCCGCGCGGTTCCGGTTCGTCCACCAGATCGATTCCCCGGCGGCCGTGTTCAAGGGGCTGAGCCTGTGGGGCGGAAATGCCGGCTGGGCGGATTTGTGCGGCCTGCCGGAGGACGGTCTCATCGGCCGGGGGATCGAAACCATCATCCACCCCGCGTCCCTGGCGACGGTGATATCGGTTTTCAAGAAAGCCGCCCTCGGAGAGAAAACGGGGCTGATCCCGGGACCGGTTTACATCACGGCGCCGCAGCGCAAAAAGCAGCGGGTCGACGCCTGGGTGCTTCCTTTGCGCGACCCGGAAGGCACGAGCCTCTTGCTGGCGGACCCGGCCGAGGCGCAGGGCGCGGAAAGCGAAGCGGCCTCGTGACGATATCCCCGCGAACCATCCACAGCCGCATCTACGAAGGAGCGCGCGTTCCATGATTGAGGAAAAGGAAAAAATATGCCAGGCGCTGACGGCCATGGCCGACAAGGAAGGCAAGTACCTCACCTTCTCGCTGGCGGGCGAGGAGTACGGGATCGGGATCCTCAAGATCAAGGAGATCATCGGGATGATGCCCATCACGAGCGTGCCTCAGACCCCGGACTTCATCAAGGGCGTCGTCAACCTGCGCGGCAAGGTCATCCCGGTCATGGACCTGCGCCTGCGGTTCGGCATGCCGGCCAACGCCTACAGCGAGCGGACCTGCATCATCGTCGTCGAAATCGACGGGCCGGAGGGCACGGTGCAGGTCGGGGTCGTGGTGGATGCGGTCTCCGAAGTGCTCAACATCAAAGCCGAGGAGATCGAGGCCACCCCGGCTTTCGGCACCCGGTTCAACACGGATTTCATCCTGGGGATGGCGAAGATGAACGGCGGCATCAAAATCCTGCTCGACATCAACCGTGTGTTGAGCAGCGAGGAAACGGCGCTGGTCGCCGAAACCGCCTAGCCGGCGATCGAGGGGAGGACGATGCTTTTCCACTTCAGGAAAAAAGAACCCGAGGGCCAGGAGCCCGTAAAATGGCCGGAAGCATTCGAGCGCAGCGAGGAGCGCCGCGAATTCCTGCTGCTGGCCTCCCGGGCGCTGCTGCAGTGCCTCCGGGAGTTCGCGCTCGACATCCAGGAGCTGGACAGCGCCGGGTTCAAAACCGGGCTGGCCGATTTTGCCGAGACCCTGGGAGCGGAGGAGAAGACCCGGCGCCTGCAGGCCCTCTTCGAGAGTCGGAAGGCCGGGATCGGTTTATTTGCCCAGCGCCAGAAGGACTATCTGCGCGATCGCGAAAGAGAATTCAAGGGGATCATCGACATTCTCAGCAAGGCGATGGCGACCCTGGATTCGGAAAACCGTGCCTACAACCGCAGCATCCTCGAGCAGAGCCGGCGGCTGGAGGAGATCACCCTGCTGGACGACATCAAGCGGGTCAAGCAGTCCCTGCTGCAGGAGGTCGAACAGCTGCGCGAGGCGGTGCGCGACAAGGAGGCCCGCGACGGGGACAAGATCGAGACGCTCTCCCGGCAGGTGGCGGTGCTGAACAGCGAGCTGCAGAGCGCGCGCAGCGAATCGGAGCGCGACGGTCTCACCGGCATCCTGAACCGGCGCACGTTCGACCGGTATTTGACCGATCTGATAGCCCGCAACACGGTCACCCCGCAGGAGGTCGCGCTGCTGCTGGTCGACATCGACGATTTCAAACGGATCAACGACGCCCACGGCCATCTCACCGGGGACAGCGTGCTGGTGGCCGTGGTGAAGAAATTCCGGCAGTCGGTGCGCGGGGAGGATGTGCTCGCGCGCTTCGGCGGCGAGGAGTTCGCCATCGTTCTACCGGGGGCCTCCTTGCGCAACGCCATGAAAAAGGGCCGGCAGATCTGCGAGGCCATCGCCTCGACGCGCTACGTGCTGGAGAACCTGCCGACCAGGGAGGAGCTGGCGCTGACGGTCAGCATCGGCGTGAGCTGCTGCCGAGCGAGCGACACGGTAGCCTCTCTGATCGAGCGGGCCGACAAGGCCCTTTACCTCGCCAAGAGGTCCGGGAAGAACCGTGCCGTGTCGGAGAAGGAGCTCAGATGAAACCGGCCCGGCTGAGCCGGGTCGGTTTCATATCGGGGTGGGCAATTTTTGCCTAGTGAGCCCGCCGCGGTTTAGATGGTTATCAATTCCCTCGGCTGAAATTGCTGGAATTATGGAGCCTCTTGCGTGGTCAAGAGGTTTGCATGGAATTTGCTTTCAATGATTTAACGGTGCGGTGCGTCGTGCCTGGTGTTGCGTGCGGGTCTAATTAAGAGGAGGCGCGTCAGATGAAAATTCAAGGCAACAATGATCTGCTGGGGCGGGTGCGGATGGAACCGCCGGCCTCTGCGCCGGCCGCTGCCCCGGGCGGGTTCGGGGAAATCCTGAAAAGCAGCCTGAGCGAGGCTTCCGGGCCCGCCGCGGCCCCAGCCCCCTGCGGGGCCCTCCGCGTGCAGTTCACGTCCGTGGGCCAGAGTCCGGCCGATTCCGTGGCCGTGCGCCTGGAGGGCTTCCTGGATCTCATGGACGAGTACCGCAGCAAACTGGCGGATCCCCGGGTCAGCCTGAAAAACCTGGACCCGATGGTGCACTCGCTCGAGCAGGGGCGGGATGCGCTCGTCCCCCTGGCGGGCTGCCTGCCGGAGGGCGACGGCCTCAAAGAGATCCTGAACCGTACCCTGGTCACGACCGAAGTTGAAATCATGCGGTTCCGACGGGGGGACTACCTGCCGGCCTGAAAGCGGCGCCATGGGTATGCAGGCGACCACCTCCAAACCGCCGCTGGGCCGGGTCCGGGCTCACATCCTGCGCATGTCCGGGCTTTCCACGACGGCGATGAAGGTGCTGCGGACCTGCAACGAGCCCAACACCTGCGCCAACGACCTCAACCGGGTCATTTCCCTCGACCCCGTGCTGACGGGCCGGGTCCTGCAGCTGATCAACTCCGCTTACTATTCGCTTCCGAGCAAAGTCAACTCCCTCACCCGGGCGATCATCCTGCTCGGCATCAACACGGTGAAGAATGTCGTGTTGAGCTTCGCCATCTTCGAAACCTTTTCCAAACGCGACGCCTTCCGGGTGTTCACGGCGGATGAATTCTGGGCGCACTCCCTAAGCACGGCGGCGGCCGCCAAGCTCCTGGCCTCCAGCGCAGGGGTGCCGCTCGCGGAGCGGGAGGATTTTTTCGTGGCCGGACTGATGCACGACATCGGCAAAATCCCACTCAACCACCTGTTCCCCGACGCCTACCGGGAGGCCGCCCAGTCGGCCCGCGGATCGGGGCAGGGGATGCGTTCGGCGGAAGAGGCCACGATCGGCGCGGACCACTGCGCCGTGGGGCTGATGATCGCCCGCAAATGGCAGCTGAGCGAGGCGCTCACCGGGGCCCTCGCCCGTCACCATTCGGCCGGCGATGCGGAGACGGGCCGGCTGGGCCTGGCCGACGCGGTGGCCCTCGCGGACCTCCTGGCGCACGACATGGGCGCGACGACCCCCGGCGGCCTGAGCCTCGACGAAGCAGGCCGGGACCGGCTGAGCGCCCGCTGGCCGTTCACGGCCGATGCCCTGGCGGAGCTCACCGCCGCCGTGGCGGTGGAGGTCGAGAAAGCGAAGGTGTTCCTTGACATCGCCGCCCTGCGCTGACGCCGTCACCGTCACCTTCTGGGGCGTGCGCGGGTCGATCCCCACCCCCGGCTACGACACCTCCCGCTACGGCGGCAACACGCTGTGCGTGGAGGTCGGGTTCCCGGGCTGCGGCCGCACGCTCATCATCGATGCCGGCTCAGGCATCCGCCGGCTGGGCGACGACCTGCTCGGACGCCCGGGCCGTCAGGGAGGGGTGGCGGTGGACCTGCTGCTGAGCCACACGCACCTGGACCACATCCTGGGGCTTCCTTTCTTCCAGCCCCTTTACCGCCGCGACACGCGAGTGGCCGTTTACGGCCCGGCCATTTCACCCGAGGACCGCCTGGAGCAGGTGATCGGCGGCCAGATGTCCTACCGCTATTTCCCGGTCCGGCAGGTGGAGCTCGCCGCCGAGATCCGCTACGTCGACCTGCGCGAGGGCGCCTATGACCTCGGCGACGACATCCGGCTGTCGGCCACCTATCTCAACCACCCGCTCCTGTGCATGGGCTATCGCATCGAGTACCGCGGCCGCGTGCTGTGCACGGCGTTCGACACCGAGCCGTTCCGCAACCTCTTCGTCACGGACCCCGCCGACCCGCGCTACGACGAGATGATGGCCCAGGAGGGCGAGGAGGAGGCGCAGGCGGCGGCCCTGCGGATGAAGGCTTTTGCCCGGGGCGCGGACCTGTTGATCCACGACGGCCAGTTCACGGAGCAGGAGTACCGGGCGGGGCGGGTCGGCTGGGGGCACTCCTCGGTCGAGCACGCCGTCGCCCTGGCCGAAGCATCCGGCAGCCGGCGGCTGGCGCTGGTCCACCACGACCCCATGCGCACCGACGACGAACTGGATAAAATGGCCCAGCGCTACGGCGGGGTGCGGCCGGGCTCGGGCCTGGAGGTCTACTTCGCGGCCGAGGGGCTCTCCCTCACCCTGTAACCATCAGAACGTTGTCCCATTGATTCACAACCACGCCCTGTGGAGACTCCAGTCGAACCGGTGCGGGCAGCAGTCGCGGCTTATTTTGCGACCATGGATCAGATCCAACCTGGTCCGATAGGCGTTGATGCTTATGGCATGGCCAGCAAGATCGTAGAGGCTCTGGCCAGAGCCGATACTTCAGGCCTGGATGGCTTGATCCAGCAGGCTGAATCCGCGAGAAAACGGCTCGCAGTTCTGACGCCGCCTCAGCCTCTGTGGGTCACTTTTCTCACCGTAACGCGCTGCATCGGTAGCGCCGGTTAAATCAAATAGGAATATCGGTTTCAGAAAACCCTCGATACAGCGTAGTTGCACCTGTCGTTCTCTCTAAAAATCTCGAAGGAATACCGAAAATGGCATGAGACTGTTTTTACGGAATGAAATATGTGGTATGAAATTAATAACCCGGAGGTGCCGCCCTTATAAATCCCGCGGAGACCGAATGGGCTTCGGCCCGGCCGGTATCGAAAAGAGTCCGGCCTTGCAAAGAGCGAGACGCCTGACGCCGCCGCCTACCGTGACAGGATGCCGACCATGAAAAAGCCACCCGGCCCGAAGATGAGGAGGAAGGCAGCGGCGGCGCCCGTGCCGCCGGAAGCGCAGCGCCCGAGAACACGGAACGCGTTTCCCATCGTCGGCATCGGCGCCTCGGCCGGCGGGCTCGAGGCCCTGGAGCTGTTTCTGAAGCACGTGCCGGAAGGCAGCGGCATGGCCTTTGTCATCGTCCAGCACCTGGACCCGACCCACAAGGGCATCATGGTGGAGCTGCTGCAGCGCACCACCCGCATGCCGGTCGTCCAGGTGCGGGACCGGCAGAAGGTCGCACCGGACCGCGTCTATGTGATCCCGCCCAACAAGGACATGTCGATCCTGCACGGGGTCCTGCACCTGCTGGAGCCGGCGGCGCCCCGGGGCTTGCGCCTGCCGATTGATTTTTTCTTTCGCTCCCTGGCCGATGACTGCCGGAGCCGGAGCATCGGCGTCATCCTCTCGGGGATGGGCTCCGACGGCACGCTGGGCCTCAGGGCCATCAAGGAGAAAGCCGGGGTGGTCTTCGTGCAGGCGCCGGCCTCGGCCAAGTTCGACGGCATGCCGCGCAGCGCCGTCGACGCCGGCCTGGCCGACGTGGTCGCCCCGGCGGAGCAGCTGCCGGGAAGGATCATCGATTACCTGAAGCACGCACCCCTGGCCGCGAAGCCCGATCCATCCCGGGAGGACAAGGCCCAGAGCGCCCTGGAGAAGGTGTTTATCCTGCTCCGGACCCAGACCGGCCACGACTTTTCTCCGTACAAGAAGAGCACCATCTACCGCCGCGTCGAGCGGCGTATGGGCCTGCACCAGATCGACAAGATCGCCACCTATGTCCGGTTTCTGCGCGAGAACCCACAGGAAATCGAGCTGCTCTCCAAGGAGCTTCTGATCGGCGTGACCGGTTTTTTCCGCGACTCGCCGGCCTGGGAGCAATTGAAAGACGAGGTCATCCCGGCCCTGCTGGCGGCTCACCCGAAAGGCGGGGTGCTGCGGGCCTGGACACCCGGCTGCTCCACGGGAGAGGAAGCCTACTCCCTGGCCATGGTCTTCAAGGAGGCGCTGGAGCGGGTCAAGCCGGCAGGGAACTTTTCACTCCAGGTCTTTGCCACCGACCTGGACCGGGACGCCATCGATAGAGCACGCGCCGGCGTCTATCCGGCCAACATCGCCGCTGACATTTCGCCGGAGCGCCTGCGCCGCTTCTTTTCACAGGACGAGCAAGGCTACCGGGTGGGCAAGGAGATCCGCGAGACGGTGGTCTTTGCCCCCCAGAACGTGATCATGGACCCGCCCTTCACCAAGCTCGACCTCCTGGTCTGCCGCAACCTGCTGATCTACCTGGACCAGGGGATGCAAAAAAAACTCATCCCCCTCTTTCACTACAGCCTGAACCCCGGCGGCGTCCTTTTTCTGGGAAGTGCCGAGACCATCGGCACGTTCACCCACCTGTTTGCCCCGCTGGCTAAAAAAGCGCGGCTCTACCGGCGGCTCGACTCCGTCCTCGGGGAAGCGCCGGTCGAATTCCCTTCCTCGTTCGTCCCTTATCGCCCGGATGCCGGGGGCGCGCAGCCCCAGGCGCGGTTGCCCGGCCCCAACCTCCAATCGCTGGCAGATCAACTCCTCCTGCAGCGCTTCTCCCCGGCCGCCGTGCTGACGAACGACAAGGGCGATATCCTCTACATCAGCGGGCGCACGGGCAAATACCTGGAGCCGGCGGCGGGCAAGGCCAACTGGAACATCTTCGCCATGGCGCGCGAGGGGCTGCGCTACGAGCTCGGCACCGGTTTTCAGAAGGCCCTGCGGCAAAAAGCATCGGCCGGCCTGAAGGGCGTGAAAGTGGGGACTAACGGCGGGGTCCAGACCCTGGACATCACCATCCACCCGATCGACGAGCCGGCGGCCCTGCAGGGGATGGTGATGATCGTTTTTACGGAGGTGGCCACGCCGCCCAACACCCAGGCCGCGGGCAAGCCCTCCCGGGCCTCCGCCCGCAGGGAGAGCCTGGCGGCGTTCGAGCGTGAACTCCAGCAGGCCCGCGAGGAGATCCGGGCCACGCGCGAGCAGATGCAGACCTCCCAGGAAGAGCTCAAATCCGCCAACGAGGAGTTGCAGTCCACCAACGAGGAGCTGCAGAGCACGAACGAAGAGCTGACCACCTCCAAGGAGGAGATGCAGTCGCTCAACGAGGAGCTGCAGACGGTCAACCAGGAGCTGCAGGCCAAGGTGGACGAGCTGTCGCATGTCAACAACGACATGAAGAACCTGCTCAACAGCACCGACATCGCGACGCTGTTCCTGGACGACGCGCTCGCCGTGCGCCGGTTCACCACTCAGACCGCCAGCATCATCAAGCTGATCGCCGGCGACGTGGGCCGGCCCATCACCGACATCACCACCGAGCTGGACTACCCGGAGATGGCCGCGGATGCACGCGAGGTGCTGCGGACCCTGGCCTTCATCGAAAAGCAGGCCGCTACCCGCGACGGGCGCTGGTTTTTAGTACGCATCATGCCCTACCGCACCCTGGAGAACCGGATCGACGGGGTGGTGATCACTTTTTCGGACATCACCGCGGCAAAGCGGCTGGAGGCGCAACTGCGGCAGACCCAGACCGGGACAGGAAAAAGCAGGAAAAAAGGGACGTCATGAAAAAAGAGAGCAACACCACAGCGGACGTCGCCGAACTGCGCCGCCGGGCGGAAGCCCGGCTGGGCGAGGATGAGGCGAAAGGCGCCCTTAGGGGGCAGGCCGAGGAGGATTTGCAGCGGCTCGTGCACGAACTGCGGGTCCACCAGATCGAGCTGGAGATGCAAAACGAGGAGCTGCGCCGGTCGCGGGCGGAGGTGGAGGCGTGGCTGGAGCGCTACACCGAGCTCTACGATTTTGCCCCGATGGGCTACGTGACCCTTGACCGCGAAGGTGCGATCCGCCAGGTGAACCTGGCCGGGGCGAGCCTGCTGGGGGTGGAGCGCGCGCGGCTGTCGGGCCGGCGTTTGGCGGTTTTCATAGCCGAGCCGGACCGGTCGGTTTTCAACGTTTTTTTAGAAAAAGTATTCGCGAGCCTGACGCAGGAAGTGTGCGAGGTGGCGCTCCTGAGGGAAGGCAGGGAACCGCTCAACTTGATCATCAGGGGCACGGCTTCGCAGAACGGGCAGGAATGCCGCGTCGTGCTGGCGGACATCACCGAGCGTAAGCAGGCGGAGGCCCAGATCAAATACCTGGCCACCTTCCCCATGCTCAACCCCCGGCCCATCGCTGAAGTGGATGTGGCGGGAAACGTGCATTTCTGCAACCCGGCCGCCGAGCAGATGTTCCCAGATCTTCATCAGCGGGGCGTGGGGCACCCGTGGCTTTCCGAGTGGGAAGCCGTGCTGCGCACCCTCCGCGAGGGGGTGGCGAAGTCAATTTCGCGAGAAGTGCATTTCGACGAGAAGTGGTATCATCAAACGATCCATTTCGTGGACGATGCCCGGCGTGTCCGCATCTACGGGGCGGACATCACGGCGCGCAAGAAAATAGAGGCGGCGCTGTCCGAGGCTTACGCTGCAGTTGAAGCGCGCGTTGTCGAACGCACGGCGGAGCTCGCCAAATCCAACATGGAGTTGGAGCGGGAGGTGGCGGTCAGAAGGAAAGCGGAAACGGCTCTGCAAAATAAAGCGACGGCGCTCAAGGAGCAGGCCGTTCGCGTAAAAGAGGCGAACGCCGCGCTGAAAGTTTTGCTCAAGCAGAGAGATGCCGACAAAATCGAGCTTGAAGAAAAAGTCCTGTTGAATGTCAATCGAATGATCATGCCTTATCTGGACAAACTCAAGCGGCGAAAATTGGATGCCAAGCAAAAGGCGTATGCGGAGATCCTGGAATCCAATCTGAACGAGATCGTGTCGCCGCTCGCGCGCAGCCTCTCCTCCAAAATGTTGCGGCTTTCGCCCACCGAGCTTGAAGTCGCCAACCTTGTCCATCAGGGCAAAACCACCAAGCAAATCGCAGAGACGATGAACCTGGCGGAGAGCACGATCGATTTCCACCGGAACAACATCCGGGCGAAGCTGGGCGTCAAGAACAAAAAAATCGGCCTGCAAACCTATTTGTCCTCAGTAAAATGATACCTGCTTAAAACCCATATTACCCCCGTAATTATCCGATCTTGTTTTCCTGGCACCCATGCGTATTTTTCGCTATGAGGTCGATACCCAGTAGGTTCCCGCGGGGAATCTCTTTCCGTCTGCCGGCGTTGTTGAGTTCGGCATAGGCCGAGAACAAGATCCAAACCATAAACATTATTATTCATGGACCGCTCCTGAAATTGCCTTAAAAACACAATAAAAGGCGGTTGATCTATGCGACAGATATGGGCTGCAGCTTGCCTTGCGACATTCATCCTGGTGGGGTCGGCGAACGCGGCCGATCAAGATCAGAAGGAGGCCGCCGCCGAAGCCAAGGACAAAAGTGCGGTGCTTGAGGAGAAGGCCTCGGCCGAAGGAAGCAAAACGCCCCCCACCTCGGCCGAGACCATCACGAAGCAGCAGGCGCAGTCGGTCGATCCGGCCGGCGAAGAGCCCCTGGACGACGCGATCACCTGTCTTGCCCGCAGCATCTACTGGGAGGCCAATCGCAAGGATAATGCCGAGATGGAAGCCATCGCCAATGTCGTTATGAACCGGCTCGGCCATAAAGGCTTCCCAAACACCATCTGTGGGGTTGTCAAGCAAGGCCACGAAAAGGGCGCCTGCCAGTTCTCGTGGTGGTGCGATGGCCGCCCGGATGATGCGAAGGAGGATGAACCATACGCACACGTCAAGGAAATCGCCCGCAAGGCCCTCAACCGGCAACTCAAGGACCCAACCGACGGGGCCTTGTATTTCCACAATCGCAAGGTAACTCCAAATTGGTCCAGCGAATATATCAAAACGGTCGAGGTCGGCGAGCACCTCTTCTACAAGCCGGC
>Ga0316617_100000496_pt1 | contig 10616 bp, 16 predicted proteins | sample OWC_Aug_M1_C1_D2_FD_207801 | JGI IMG/M metagenome (GOLD analysis project Ga0316617, IMG submission 207801) | Wetland soil microbial communities from Old Woman Creek delta, Ohio, United States - OWC_Aug_M1_C1_D2_B | ecosystem: Environmental > Terrestrial > Soil > Wetlands | place: USA: Ohio... | reverse complement strand
TTTCACAATAGTGGCAAATGGCATCAATATAATTCATTTTTTCAAGTGCCACAATACTTTCGATTTCAAGAGCAAATTTAGAAGGAGTTAAAAACTTATTTTCTATTGCCTGTTCTAAAGTTTCTTCATATCTGGGAGAATACTCATAGAAAGAGTCATTCCTCACATTAGACTTACCATCTTTTCTTATTGCTTTATTTGGTTCCATAGAGCTCCAGTTTATCCCTAACAAACTCTCTAATGTATTGGGCGAGTAGTTTGATGTATTTTGATTTGTCATATTCTTCATAAACGACTGATTCTCCATCTTCGCAGGCCATAATGATTACAAGTTTTTTGACGGGAATGCCCGTAAGTTCATAGAACATACATGCATAGGCAGCACACTGAACGAAATAGTGTTCAATCCACTCCCGTGGTTTAGGTTTTTTAGATGTTTTAAAGTCGATTATTGCTAGTTCGCCATCAAACTCGGCAATACAATCTACGGTTCCCGCTACTCCAAGAACTTTGCTGTATAGGGAACCCTCAAGAGCATAAACATTATTTATACGGTTAAGATCTTTCTTGGCAATTTTAAATAAGAATTCTGACAGGGGTTGAACTTTTGGAAGATCCTCATTCTTTAAATGGTGTTCAACCAGAAGGTGCATATCGGTTCCCCGACTGGTTGCCTGTCGAGTAATTTTATCTGCCTCTTCTTCACCAACTTTTTTACGCCAGTTCGCAAAGAACTGGCGATTTTTGTGACTGGTAACAGAAGTAATAGAAACTAATTTTAATAGTTCTTCTTCATCTGGAACTTTATAATAACGAATACCATCTATAGTCTCCCTCTCAAGTTGAGGGAGATTCACATCAACATGATTGAACATTAAAATCCTGCTTCCATTTTTGCTAGAATATATTCTTTGACAAGTCCAGAACGAACAATATCATCGACTCCAAACTCAATTATATCAAAAGAAGGCATTTTACGCAAGACCGACATAAAATCTACAATACCATTTCTCTCATTTGATTTCTGCAAGTCAGATTGAGTTGCATCACCACAGAAACAAATTTTGGTATTCTCACCTACGCGGGTAATAATTGAATCCAGTTCATGGAAGTTAAGGTTTTGAAACTCATCAACAATTACAATTGAATTATCCAGAGTTGTTCCACGAAGGAATGAAGTGCTCCAGAACTTAATGGTTTCTTGTGATTTAAGATTTCCATAGAGCATTTCAAAATCAGCATCACTAGGCATCTGGAACATATACTTCACCATATTCTTATAAGGAATCTGGTAAATATCTGCCTTATCATCATGACTACCAGGAAGAAAACCAATCTCTCTTGTTGCAACTAATGAACGAACGATGTAAATCCTTTCGTAGGGAGTTCTTTCATCAAGAACATCTTGTAGAGCATTATAGAGAGTAATAAATGTTTTGCCTGTTCCTGCACAACCATAGGCAACCAAGTGCTTTTGGGAAGAATAGGATTCAAAAAGCTTTCTTTGATTATCAGTTAAAGGTTCAATATCAAGTAGATATTCGGCACTTAATGGTTTTCTACGCTTCATTTGACGGGTTGTCAAACCAACACCAATTGGTTGGTCATTCGTCCTTCTTTTTCTTGCCATATTAGAGTTTCTTTACGTTTGAACCGGGCATTTTGGCGGCACGACCTAATACATCGTTCCATCCAGGATTCTTTGAAATCAGTTTATTTTGCCAATCACCAACTTCTCCAGGTTGTGGACAAGTTGATGGATCAGACCAATCACGGATCCAGTCAGGATTATTTGTTTTCCACTGGTCCCAGTCGTGGATACTCATTTCCACTTCTTTCTGTTCTCCAGTTTGTGTATTCACTACAGGATATGTTGGCATAAAGTTACGAATTCAAGATAATTTATTTAGACCCATTCAAGGGCTTCGGCAACCGATGGAAATTGTTCGGTAAATACTTTCTTACATTCCAGAGCAATATCCATATGTTCTTTTTGAGTTCCGTGTGCCGAACGAAGATCAATATAATGAATCCAAGAACGACAAGAACCCGTCATATAGATGCGTGTGGGCGTTGCCAAGGGTAGAACAAACCTGGCACACTCCTTTGCCACACCATGAGAAAGAAGTTCCTTGTAGAGGCACATAGCGTTCGCAAAATGCTCTTGAATTTTACTCTGCAGAGTCAGTCTTTCATAATCGGGAATATCATCAATAGAATTCTGACGATTCTTATCATCCTGCCTACGAAGATCTGGAACAGGAATATAATCAGAAATCAAAGAAGAATCTGCATAACGCTGTGAAAACTCTTGAAATGTAAAACTACGGTGGCGAAGAATTTGAGCAGCAATACCACGGGTGGTTTCAATCTCAAGAGTCATATGAGATTGCTCAAACACACTCCAGTGATTGTGCTTAATACAATACTTCAGTAGACCAGAATACTTTTCATTTTCTTGATTTGATGGATTCGACACTCTGGCAACATATGCCATCGTTTTTTCTGCATCAGGTGTAATTGAAATCAGTTTAACCGTCATTTTTTTCCAAATCCTTTTGACATTTTTGCTTCTATTTCTGCGAGTTCTTCTTTCACAACTCGCAACTGTGATTTCATTTCTTTAAGTTGTTCTTCACTATACAAGTGTTCTTGCTTGAGCAACCTATTCAACATTTTAACAAGTTTTCTTGCTCTATCAGTCTGCATAACCGTCATCATCAAAAATTTCGTCGTAATCTAAAATTGGTCTGTTTGTTTCCATTGGAGGTTTATAGGCAGAAACATCAGAATATACTTCTGCTTTTAATGAGTCTACGAGCAACTCCAAATTACGAACAATAAGTTTTAGTTTTTCTCTGTCCATACCTTATAGTTCTTTCAATTGATTCTAACATAAAAAAAAGAGGGGATCAAGTCCCCTCTCACATCAAGCAATTTGTGGTTGCTTTGCCATATTCAGTTGTGCATCTTTAAGAAGTTTTTCCTTCTTTGCTTTAACTTTTAGATAACGAACGAAGTAAGTATTCATTTGTGTCCCTCCTTTACAAACTTAACACCACGATAGGTTTCATTGTATTGTTGGGGTTGTTGCATCATTTGTTGCTGATACTGAATACGCTTTTCAGTATCATACTCGATACCGCGATAAACTACTTTAGACATTAGGTTTTCTCCTTAGTTTTTTAGGTTAAAGAGCGTTCCTTCAGTCGGCGTTTGCGTTCGCTATTTGCAAATAGCGAATGAACGATCCGTTCCGCGTCGGCTTACTTCCGTCCCATAGGGATGAACGTTAGAGGAATATTATACCTCTATTCACAGTATCTATGCAAGTATTTTTGTAACATATGTTACAGTTTTTAAAGTCTTATAGGGCAAAAAAATTGCCGGAAAAATTTTCCGGCAATTTTAGAAACAAAACCCAATTTTGATTTACCTCTCTATGTAACTTAGAGTATGATTAGATGCATAGAGTTGTTGAATGATTATATCACAACCGATTTTTGGATTGCAATCTCCACATGTATAAACATCTACTGCAGCCTTACCTTCCTCTGGCCAAGTATGAATGCTAATATGACTCTCAGACAACAAACAAATAACGGTAACTCCTTGTGGTTCAAACTTTTTTGAGATAGTTTGAATTACAGTTGCGCCACTCGCTGCTGCTGCGTTTTCCAGTAGATCTATAAGACAACGCTCGTCGTCCAAAAGGACAAACGAGCATCCATACAAGTTAAGTAGATAATGCTTTCCCATTTATTTTCTTTTTTTAGACTTTGGTGCTTGATACCCCCAGAGTTTTGGATTGACTTTACCATCGGCCCATACAATAGACTTTAATCCTTCTCTAAATTTATCCCAATATAAATCAAATATTTTACTTCGTTTAGGAGATCTAGTTATGTCATAACAAACTTTATCTTCATACACATATGTAACCAGATATGCATCTAGAGGAAGTTCTGGATTTTTGGCATCTTGTTTAGAGCATCCTTCATGAATAATTTCACAACCATAACGTGATTTAGAAAGTTGTATTTCTTGTGAAGTCCATGCATCTGAACCACTTTCATTAGAGGATGCCTTATTGTTTTCTGTTGGCATCTTTTTCTGTGCTATATTTTTACGCATTTCAAACTCCAATAATAAAAAAATGATTTAACTACGTCCTCCCCACCTGATATCTGGATATGCCTGACTTACAATATCCTTTGTGATCTTATATTTAGTTTCAAGATTTTTATCCTTAACTAGACAAAGAATCTCTGCTTCAAGAGGATGAAGACCCTGAAGGATGTTAATAAACATCGTTTCTCTACGGAGAGAACTCAGTCCATCATTACCACCTTTGATAAAGTTATAAAACTTTTTAAATTCTTTGCGAATTGATGATTTACCCTGATCAGTTGCTCCAAGAGAATTACTGGAAAGTTCTCCCATCTTCCCAACGGCATCACTAATCTTATCGCTTATAGTTCCACTAAAAGAATTTTGTTCTCCTACACTCGCATATGGAACTTCACCAGGAGGAAGCATGGAAATGACGCTTTCGTCAAAATTCCAAATAAAAAGTGCCTTTAAAGATGGATCCTCGTATTTCTTGAGAACTTCCACTTTTTTGGCATTACTCTTTTGCTTTGATACAAGTTGAAAAACCTCAAAAGCAAAAGGATTGGTAGGTAAATCTTCTTGTATTGTCTTACTCTTCGTCTTCGCTGCTGTCATCGTAGTCATAATCGTTTTCAAACCTCACGGCTAAAATTTCGTCTGGAATAATATTTCCATTTTGATCATACATTTCTGGATGAAATCTGGGAATTTCTCTGTAGTTCATCATATATTCCCTAGCAACCCAACCTGCCATTATTCCAACTATAAAGAATAAAACAGTCATGAATGAACCAAATACTAAACTAGTTGCTAACATGGTTATTCTCCGAGAACTTTACTTGATTTTCCTAGTCTTAATGGAAAATTCAAAATAAATGGTTACTTCTCTCTTGAGAAAGCAAACCATCTTTTCGTAAATTATGTGAAATGGCTTGGTTTGCTTTTTCTTCCCTCCATGCAGAATTAGTTCAAAACCACGATTTACATGGTTGTTATTATTTATGTTACTCATTACACCATATTTTGTTCCTTAAGAAACCTAATAGTTTCTGTGCATCCACCAAGTTTCTTATCATCACATAATACTTGTGGAAATGTTGATCCTTCCCCAAATTCAAAATAAAATTCTTCTTTGGTAAAGTCCTGATCTAGATTATACACGACAAACTTTAGATCTGTCAACTCAAAGACCTTTTTAACCTTTTCGCAATACGGGCATCCCGATTTAGAGTAAATTGTAAAATTCATAATAGTTTATTGAAAGTATTTACTTTGTATTATATCAGAGTTGAGAAAGAATATCCAGTCACAAGCGATCTTGGACCACCAAAACTTGCAACTATAAGAGAACTTCGGCAAGTAGTTTGTAAATCCGAAAGAGCACTGAATCCACCAGTAGTGTTTCCTAAAGTTGTACTACGGGCAACAGCAATAGAACCGTCAGCACCAGCAGTATTTGAAGATTCTGCTATTTCGGTCATACTGGTAGGACCAGTAGTATATTGCTGCGTGCTCCAAGGACCAGCAGTAGTTCGTTGTTCCTGACCACCCATACAAAGCATAAGTTCAATATAATCATTAGCAGTATTCGTAAGAAAACTTCTAGTATATCCACCTGTAGTAACGGTTGTTGCAGCAGTCGCAAGAGTATTTACAGAAGTTCCTGCCAATGGATCTGTTAAATCTTGACCGCTTATTCTTACAACATATCCAAAAGCAAGGTTTGGAAATTGTTGTCCTGCAGTAGCACCAAATACAAAACTTGGGTTCGTTGCTCCTCTTTTGATCCATGCCATTAGACCAGAACCAATTGATTGTGCGTTTGTGTTGGTGTTCCCAGTTACTTGAGTTCTATTTACAATTGCCCAGCCAGCAGGAATAGAAGGGGTTGTTGCTCCACGAAAAGAAATACAAGCAACTAAAAGATCATCAGTTGTTACACCAGCAGGAGCATTAAGTGTTAGAGAACCAGTAGTTGTGGTTGTCTTTGTTGCAACAGTTGATATTGCTTGATATGCTATAGCCATAATTATTCAGGGGGAGTATCATTCAGTAAATTTGGATTTTGATTGTCTGGAATTAATTGTTCTACTGGAATTTGATCATCAGTAGTATCTGGTGAATTAAATGGAGTATCTGTAGTAAATGCCATAATAGTTACCTCGGAACTAAACGAAGTGCTACTGTAACTCTTGTAACTGTAGATGCAGAAGCAACATTAAATTGTAACACGTCTCTTGCAGAGAGAGTTGTAGTCCATGATGATAATGTCAAATCCTCAGCTTTTTGAGCACCAGAGAGAGTCGGTGGTTCTGTTCCATCAATATTAGTAAATGTTGGGAAGTTTGTATATGTTGCTCTATTTACATCAACTACAATGCTTCCAACAACATCTGCCAAAATTGTCCATCCAGTCACAGTATAATCACCATCTAACACAACAAAACCTTTAGATCCAGTAGTAATTGCAGATCCACCACCATCAATAATAAAATTAAGAGTTCTAGTATTGGAAACAAATGAAGCATTTTGTGAAGCATCAAATTGAAGAACATCATTTGCAGCACCACCAGCAGCAGGAAGTGTAATTGTATAATTATTAGTAACAGATGCTGGTGCTCTTAAACTAATAAAATTACTTGCATCAGCATCGGCAATATCTACACCAAATTGAGTTGTGACTCCATCAATTCCAAGTTGATATCTAACATTACCTTGATAGAAACAACTCAAAATTACTGAAGTTGCATCTGGAGTAATATTGTTGGTGCCACCACCTTGAGATGTTGTTACTTCGTATCTATATCCTGTATATATTACGTTAGAAACTGGCCAGTTGACAATATTTCTATGTAAATTTGGCGTATAATCTAAAGTTCTAGTTGCCTGAGTTGTCCCACTATCTCTATTTGTGAGATAGAGATTCATTTTAGCATAAGGACCATAAGTTCCCCCTGCCGTAGAGTCTTCTGTTGGATCTGTAATAGACATTCCAAACAAAGAATAAGCATATCCTTGCTGAGTAGTTGCTGGTGTTGTAGTGCTATAAGCACCATAATAATAAATATATCCCAAACCATCTGCGCCAAGAGGAGATGCCGACTCTCTATAAAGACCAATATTTGGACCAAATGAAGCACTATCATCAGTAACTTTAAATCTTACTGGTTCAAAAACAGTTCCTTCAACAAAAAGATTTCCAGCAGCATCAGTTTTGTTTCCAATATTTAAACGAGTATTTGTGGTATCAAAGTTTAAATCTGTGTCTGATGTAAAATTTCCTGCTCCATCACTAATTTGAACATCACCAGTTCCACCAGAAGCAGTGGATCCACCAGTCCCAGTTTCATCATTTGCCCATTCAAGAGTTGCGGCAGTATCAGTTCTACCAGCAGTGGCAACTTTCAATACTTGCCCAGCAGCTCCAATTACTGCAGGTAGTGTATAAGTTCTATTTGCTGCTACAGTTCCTGGTGACTTGAAAGCAACATAGTTACTACTATCAGTATCTGCAAAACGAATTTCTCCAGTTGCTTTTAACTGAAGGTTTCCATTAATGTCAAGAAGATTGGTAGTTTTATTCCAAGTTAAATCTACATCTCCACCAAACACACCACCATCATTAAACTGAATATAAGTATCCGAACCTGCTGGAGACAAATCAATTGTTGTCCAACTTGTAGTTCCAGAACCATCAGTTTGAAGAACTTGATTAAGAGTTCCACCAGTATCAGGAAGAGTAAAGGTATAAGCAGTTCCTACAGTATTCGGAACTTTCAGATCAATATAAGCACTTTCGTCTCCATCTTGTAATCTTATCTTTGCTCCAGATGTGGAAGTTCCTAAAATTTCTGGATCTTTTAATATTTGTCCTCTAGATAATTCTGCCATTATGCTTGTGCCTCCGTCCATCTAAGAACTACATCAAGATCTGCCGCTTGAGCGTTGTTATTCGTAATATAAAAAACAACAACTTCAGGACCATCTGGATATGTATTATTTCCACCAATAATTGAATTTTGAACTTCTTTAATTGAGCTTAAATCAAAATTAGTGGTTCCAGTTGTTGATAAGAACTGGAATAAAATCTCTCCATCAGATGGAGCAGTCGTCGTATCAATAATACCTCCCGAATCAGCAATCTGGGCAAACGATGGTTGGAATACTGCTGCTCCACCAACAGTATAAGTATTTGCATTTTCCCAAACTACTGCACCAATATTTGTTGGGTTTAGAATAGCAGTAACCTGTAGGTTTCTTGAGGAGTTGTTATTAATAGCAAGTGATTTAAAGTTGATTTGAGAACGATTGAGAACCTCTCTTTGTCCAAGTGTTCCTGGCAAAGTATTAGAAACTGATGGGGCAGGTCTAAACATCAGTACAGTTTCTGATGTGTTACCACCAATTGAAATACCAGTTCTTGCATAACTGAATAAGTATCCACTATCTTCATCAAATCCACCATCCATAATCACAGCAGAACCCCAGTGTGAGATAGTTGGAGCACAAGTATTATTCAAGAGAATAACACTTGATCCTGCTGGATGATTTTGCGAAGAAGATACTCCAGTAAATGTTCTGGTCGCACCAGCAAGATATTGAGAATAAGAAGTTGCGGTCGTCACACCAGTTAAAGTATTTCCACTCTTTCCAGTATAAGATAAGACTTCATGAAAAATTGTTCCACCTTGATTGCTTGTTACCATTACATATCCAGTTGCAATACCAACAGGAGTTGGGAATCTTGATGCATCAGAAAGATTTAATGTTGTAGTTGTTAAACCAGTATTCACGGAAAGTTTATCAATCGCAGCAATATTAGATACCTCATAACGAGCAGGTAAGTTTCCTGTTCTCATGTATGCTTCGTCATTGACATTATTATTCTTCATACGATGAACAGTGATGTATTCACCAGCAGGACCACGAAGCATAAAATCAATAAATCCAGCACCATACCAAGAATATTGAATTCCAAGCATCTGCATTTTTGTAAGATCAATTGTATAACCAGATGGAGTATCAGTTCCATCAATACGATCTAGATTAAATTTGCTTTGAGGAACTCTTATCTCCCGAGTAATTGTTGGTTTAACTCCTGATACTGTTACGCCACGATTTTCTGGTGATATTGAAAGTGAAGTATCACTAGTGATTGTGCTTACAATATAAGATTGACCACGAATTACAATTTTATCACCAACTTTAAGTTGTTCAGTAAATCTTGTATTTGTCCCAGTAACTGCTTGAGAACCATTATTAACGGCAACTGTTCCCGCAAGTTGGAACGTAGAAGAACGTTTTACAACCGCAAGTTCTTGACCATCATATTCCCAGAATAATCCATCATTATCATCAAACAATCCACAACGAACTGATGCCCCATACCATTTAGTTACGGCAACTCTTGGTTGTGATTCAAGAACAGCAGTTGCTACTGTTGGTGCAGGAGAACCTGCCGCAACTTTAAAAGAAGTTGCACTTACAATTTGTTTAACTACATAAGTTCCATTATAATTTGCAGATGTAATTCCATACAGTTTAATTGTTGCACCGATTTGAACCGAATGAGGAATCTGTGTGGTGATCGTAATATCTGGTGCAGAATACGTTACATTCTGAATATCAAAAATTGGATTGAATAGTGTTCCAGTTGAGAATAGAATACCCTTACCGGATTGATAACGGAAGTATCTCTTTGTCTGTCTCTTTGCTTCTAGTCCATGAATGGGTAGAGAAGGACCCATCAAAACTCCACCATCAAATGGTCTATGCGTAAAGAAACTATCATTAATTGCATAAACAGACACGTTAGTGGTGGTAATAGAACCACTCGTCACCGTCTGTCCTGCATCATAAGTAACAGTATTTCCATTAACTACTTGTTTTACAAAAAATCTTCCTTCATGGGATTGTGTGCCAGCAGTAGTATCCACAATAAGAATTGGAGAACCAGGAACAAGACCATGTGGACTTCCAAAACTAACAGTTACAGTGGCACCTGCTCCATCACCACTCATAGCCGCAAGATCCATGGGTGTTCCCGCATAGGTTCCACCTTCTTTCACAACAGAATATACATTATAAATTGATCCAGAAGCAATACTACCTTTAGCAATATAATCAAAAGTAGAAAGTGTTGGTGAATTGTTTGCACTCACAACAAACAATCCCTCGGCAAGATCATCATTAGTTCCAGTTACTGATATTGGTGTTCCAACCGCAGGTGCAGTTCCAGTTTCCACGGTTACGCGAACTGTAGAGTAGGTGGCAGCACCTTGAGATGCAATATCCGTTACGGTAAGTGCGGGTCCAGGAAATTCATAGAAGGATGGAATATTACGGTTTAAACCAATTGATTGCCACTTGGTATTCTGTAGACCATATTCAAAGTCGGCATCAATCAGTGATTGTGGATCTGCGACTCTAATTCTCTCAATTGCATCAATTGCAAAATCATATGGACGAACTTTCAATCCTTTTTGTTCGTCTAGAACAAAAAT
>Ga0316617_100000494_pt1 | contig 10625 bp, 9 predicted proteins | sample OWC_Aug_M1_C1_D2_FD_207801 | JGI IMG/M metagenome (GOLD analysis project Ga0316617, IMG submission 207801) | Wetland soil microbial communities from Old Woman Creek delta, Ohio, United States - OWC_Aug_M1_C1_D2_B | ecosystem: Environmental > Terrestrial > Soil > Wetlands | place: USA: Ohio... | reverse complement strand
CCTAAAAAAGCTCTTTTTGAAAGAGCCTGGTGGGTTTTTTTTCTGTTTGATGCTGCTGCCGCGGGCTGAAACGCCGGGATGCTGCCAGCGTAGCTCAGGTGGTAGAGCTACTGATTTGTAATCAGTGGGTCGGGGGTTCGATTCCCTCCGCTGGCTCCAGGCGCACAAAAGCAACGAGCGGGTTTGCCCTGCCGGAACTCCAACCGGCACTCGATCCGGGAGCCGTTCGTGAATGATTCGGTTGCGGTGGGGTTCCCGAGCGGCCAAAGGGAACAGACTGTAAATCTGTCGGCGAACGCCTACGGAGGTTCGAATCCTCCCCCCACCACCATCCTGAGATGAGTCTTGTGTAGGAGATTTCGGAGACCCCGTCCGGGATCGATAGTCACTACAGGACTTCCTGCATGAGTCTTGCTGTCCCCTCGGGATCGAGGTGTTCCCGGTCACTCCCGGGGCGGACCCGACGACCGCCGTGTGTGTGCGGGTGTAGCTCAGCTGGTAGAGCTCCAGCCTTCCAAGCTGGATGTCGCGAGTTCGAATCTCGTCGCCCGCTCCAAGCTATGGTTGGGCGATCTGCCGGACGACGGCAGGCCCGGCTGCTCGAGCCCATGTAGCTCAGTCGGTAGAGCGCTTCCTTGGTAAGGAAGAGGTTCACCGGTTCGATTCCGGTCATGGGCTCCACTTCTTCACCGCCGTCAGCCACGGCGGCTGGTTCTGACAAGAGTCGACTTTTCAACGGGTACGGAGGGACGAACACATGGCCAAGCAGAAGTTTGAGCGGACGAAGCCGCACGTGAACGTAGGCACGATCGGTCACATTGACCATGGCAAGACGACGCTGACGGCGGCGATCACCAAGCAGTTGAGTTTGAAGGGGATGGCGAACTTTGTGCCGTTTGACCAGATCGACAAGGCTCCGGAGGAGAAGGAGCGGGGGATCACGATCGCCACGGCGCACGTGGAGTACGAGACCGGCAAGCGCCACTATGCGCACGTGGACTGTCCGGGTCATGCGGACTACATCAAGAACATGATCACGGGGGCGGCGCAGATGGACGGGGCGATTTTGGTGGTGGGGGCCGACGACGGACCGATGCCGCAGACCCGGGAGCACATATTGTTGGCGCGGCAGGTGGGGGTGCCGTACGTGGTGGTGTTTTTGAACAAGTGCGACATGGTGGACGATCCGGAGCTGATCGAGCTGGTGGAGCTGGAGCTGCGGGAGCTGTTGTCGAAGTACGAGTTTCCGGGCGACGACATTCCGATCATTCGGGGCAGCGCGTTGAAGGCGCTGGAGGCGGACGATCCGAAGAGCGAGGCGGCCAAGTGCATATTTGATTTGATGGATGCGGTGGACGGGTATGTGCCGGAGCCGAAGCGTGAGATCGACAAGCCGTTTTTGATGCCGATCGAGGATGTGTTCAGCATTTCGGGCCGCGGGACGGTGGTGACGGGGCGAGTGGAGCGTGGGGTGGTGCACGTGGGCGACGATGTGGAGATTGTGGGGATCCGGCCGACGCTGAAGACGGTGTGCACGGGGGTGGAGATGTTCCGCAAGCTGCTCGACGAGGGTCGAGCGGGGGACAACGTGGGGGTGCTGTTGCGGGGCACGAAGCGCGACGAGGTGGAGCGGGGGCAGGTGGTGGCCAAGCCGGGCTCGATCACGCCGCACACGAAGTTCAAGGCGGAGGTGTACATTTTGAGTAAGGAAGAGGGGGGTCGCCACACGCCGTTTTTCAACGGGTACCGTCCGCAGTTTTATTTTCGGACGACGGACGTGACGGGGATTTTGAATTTACCGGAGGGCGTGGAGATGGTGATGCCGGGAGACAACGTAGCGATCACCGCGGAGCTGATCACGCCGATCGCGATGGAGAAGGAGCTGCGGTTTGCGATACGGGAAGGCGGCCGCACGGTGGGCGCCGGTGTCGTCGCCGAAGTCATCCAATAAGAAATAAAGGAGAAGACCCGTGAGAGTGCTCATCACGCTTGCCTGTGCCGAATGCAAGCGTCGTAACTACACGACGACCAAGAACAAACGCACGACGCCGGACAAGCTGGAATTTTCCAAATACTGCCGGTTCTGCCGCAAGCACACGGCCCACAAAGAAACGAAGTGAACCCCGGGATTCGTCATGCCGGAGCGGACGATCCGGCCCTGCGGGCGCAGCATCGCGGGACGGTTTCATGCAGGCCAGTAGCTCTAACGGTAGAGCATCGGACTCCAAATCCGGGTGTTGGGGGTTCGAATCCCTCCTGGCCTGCCACCTTTTTGGATGAAGAAGGAGCTCGGACGGGCGAAAAAGACGGCCGCATCGGTCGGCTTTGCCGCCGGTGGGCTTTTCTCTGTTTGGGAGACGCATGGGACGCATTTTACGGAAAAAGCCGACAAGCCTGAAGAAACGCAAAAGGCAGGATGAGGACAGCGGCACGTCGGAGGCCAACGCCCCGGCGGAGGGCGCAGCGGCCGGGTCGGTCGCCGTGGCCGGCGAGGCGGCCGAGCCCAAGCCCAAGCCGGTGCTCGTGGCCAAAAAGCCCGGGCCGCCCTCCGGATCGGCCTCTCTCAGCCCGCCGGCCGACAACGTGTTCACGCGTGCGGTTCAGTTCCTGCGAGAAGTCAAAATCGAACTGAAGAAGGTCACGTGGCCGTCGCGCAAACAGACGATGGGATCCACCCTGGTGGTCATCGTGCTGGTCATCATTATCTCCCTGTTTTTGGGGATTGTGGACATGGGCCTGTCCACCGTGATTCGGTCCGTGTTCCGGTAGCGGGAGGAAAGACACCCGTGGCGCTCAGATGGTATGTCGTGCATGTATACTCCGGCTTCGAGAACAAGGTCAAAGCGGCCCTGCAGGAGCGCATCGCCGGCTCCCCGCAGTCCGAGAAGTTCGGGGAGGTGATCGTTCCGACCGAGGAGGTCGTGGAGCTCGTCAAGGGCAAGCGCAAGACCTCCTCGCGCAAGTTTTACCCCGGCTACATCCTGGTCCGGATGGAGCTCGATGACGAGACCTGGCACATCGTGAACAACACTTCCAAGGTCACCGGGTTTCTCGGCGGCCGGCAAAAACCGGCGCCGCTTTCGGATGCCGAGGCCGAGCAGATCATCAAGCGCATGGAGGCGGGCAAGCGCCAGCCCCAGCCGAAGTACTTCTTCGAGGCGGGAGACGACATCCGGGTCATCGACGGGCCCTTCACCAACTTCAACGGCACGGTGGAGGAGGTCAACCAGGAAAAAGGCAAGATCAAGGTCCTGGTCAGCATTTTCGGCCGGGCGACCCCGGTGGAGCTGGATTTCGTTCAGGTCCAAAAGATGTGACATCGCCGGGCGATGGAAAGGCCGCGCACCGGCGCGGGGAAGCGACCGGGGCGGCACGCCCTCCGCCGCGGCGCCAATATGAGTTCAGGAGAAGAAAAGACCCATGGCAAAAAAAGTGATGGCACTCGTCAAACTGCAGGTGGAGGCCGGCAAGGCCAACCCCTCGCCGCCGATCGGGCCGGCCCTGGGCCAGCACGGCGTCAACATCATGGACTTCTGCAAGGCGTTCAACGCCCGGACCGCCAATGACGCCGGCATGATCATCCCCGTGGTGATCACCATTTACCAGGACCGGTCCTTCACCTTCATCACCAAGACGCCGCCCGCGGCCGTCCTTCTCAAAAAGGCGGCCAAGGTCGCCAAGGGCGCCAAAGACCCCAAGCGCGAAAAGGTCGGCAGCGTCACGCGCCAGCAGCTGGAGGAGATCGCCAAGCAGAAGATGGTGGACCTGAACGCCTACGACCTGGAGGCGGCCTGTCGCATCGTGGAAGGCACGGCCCGGAGCATGGGAATAGAGATCGGTTAGGCAACGCGCCGCCGTCCTGCCCGGGGCTTCTCGCGGGCGGGTCCGGCCGCCGATCAGAATCACAAGGAGAGCGGAACCAAGATGCCAAAGCGCGGTAAGAAGTACACCGAAGCCAAGAAGAAGATCGCCGGTCCTGCCGGCGTGGGAGTTCCCGAGGCCGTGAAAATGGCCGTGGAATCCTCTTTTGCCAAGTTCGACGAGACCGTTGACGTGGCCGTCCGGTTGGGGGTGGACCCTCGTCACGCCGATCAGATGGTCCGGGGCAGCGTCGTGCTGCCCAACGGCATCGGCAAGTCGGTGAAGGTGCTGGTCTTCGCCAAGGGCGAAAAAGAGAAGGAAGCCCTGGACGCCGGCGCGGACTTCGTCGGCGGGGACGACCTGGTCGAGAAGATCAAGGGGGGGTGGTTCGATTTCGACAAGGTCGTGGCCACCCCGGACATGATGGGCGCCGTCGGCAAGATCGGCAAGATCCTCGGCCCGCGCGGGTTGATGCCCAACGCCAAGAGCGGCACGGTCAGCTTCGACGTGACCCGGGCCGTGAAGGAGCTCAAGGCCGGCAAGATCGAGTTCCGAGTGGAGAAGGCCGGCATCGTCCATGCCCCCATGGGCCGGGTGTCCTTCGGCGTGGACAAGCTGGTCCAGAACGTTTCGGCGTTTTTGGACACCATTCTGCGTCTGAAGCCCTCGAGCAGCAAGGGGACCTACCTGAGGGGCATCGCGATTTCCACCACGATGGGACCGGGCGTGCGGATCGACACGAGCCTGGTCAAGGAATCGGCGAAGTAGCGTATCAAAATCCGACATAGGCGGATTTTAAATTTATCTGTCAAAGACCGTAGGTACGCTTGGGCGGTTAATCGGCACGCGGCGCGCGCCGGCCTACCGAGACAGAGGAACTCTGCGGGCGACCCCATCCGGAAACCCGGCAGCACCTTTGATCGGCCTCAGCCATGACCTTCGGTTTTTCAGAAATCCGAAGGAGGTGAGAAACCCACGTGAAGATTGAAGAAAAAAAACAGATTGTCGAGGACCTGCACGAGCGCTTCTCCAAATCCAGCCTGGTCATCCTGACCGATTTCAAAGGGCTGGACGTCGCCGCGGTCAGCGACCTGCGCCGCAAGCTCACGCAGGCGGGCGTCGAGTACAAGGTCGCCAAGAACACCCTGATGGCGAGGGCGTCCGAAGACACGCCGATCGCGGTGTTGAAGGACCTGTTCCAGGGCCCCGGCGCGGTGGCGATCAGCTACCAGGACCCGGTGGCGCCCGCGAAGATCCTGACGAAGTTCGCCGACGACAGCAAGAAGCTGGAAATCCGGGCCGCCGTGTTGAACGGCAAGCTGATCGACCTCAACGGCGTCAAGGCGCTGGCCGCCCTGCCGTCGCGGGAGGCGCTGCTCGGCCAGTTGCTGTCGGTCATGGTGGCCGTGCCCACCTCGGTCGTGCGGGTTCTGGCGGAGGTGCCGCGCAGCCTGCTGAACGTGCTCAACGCCGTCAAGGACCAAAAGGAGGCGGCGGAAACCCCGGCCGCCGCGTAAGACGGCCCCGGGCGGCCTGCCGTTCCGGGTTCGCGAGACAGACACAGACATCACACCCCATCGATTTTAAGCATATTGGAGGATTACTGAAATGGCTAATGTGACCAAAGAGGATGTAATTGAGTTCATCTCCGGCATGTCGGTATTGGAGCTGTCCCAGCTCGTCAAGGAGCTGGAGGAGAAGTTCGGCGTGTCGGCGGCGGCGCCGGTGGCCATGATGGCCGCCGGGCCCGCAGCGGGCGCGGCGGCGGCCCCGGCCGAGGAGAAAACCGAGTTTGACGTCATCCTGACCGCTCACGGCGAAAAGAAGATCAACGTGATCAAGGAAGTGCGCGCGATCACGGGCCTGGGCCTCAAGGAGGCGAAGGACCTGGTCGAAAGCCCCCCGAAGCCGGTCAAGGAAGGAATCGCCAAGGCCGATGCCGAGAAGATCAAGGCGCAGCTGGAGGCGGCCGGCGCCACTGTGGAGATCAAGTAACGAGTCGACCGAGTCCGTGGCCTGCTGCCCGCTATCCCAGGAGTTCAGCCTTCCCTGTTTTCTCACCGGCCGCAGCGGGCCGCGGACGTCATCGCCCTGTCCGACACCAGTCCGTCATCTGATTCAGGTGCCCTAACCTCAAACCCATTGCGGAGATGCTATGTCCGAAAGACTCATGGCAACCAAGCGTATTCGCAAGAATTTCGCAAAGAATGAAAAGATCGTCGACATCCCCGACCTGATCGGGATGCAGCGCGACTCCTTTACGCGGTTCCTGCAGATGGACGTCCCGCACGAGAAGCGCGAGGAGGTGGGCCTGCAGGCCGTGTTCAAGTCCGTGTTCCCGATCAAGGACTTCACCGGCAGCGCCTCCCTGGAGTTCGTCTCCTACCGCTTCGGCGAGATCAAGCACACCATCGAGGAGTGCATCCACCGCGGGATGAGCTACGAGATCCCGGTGCGCATCACCGTGCGCCTGGTGGTCTACGACACGGACGCCGAATCCGGGGTGTCCAACATCCGCGACATCAAGGAGCAGGAGATCTACTTCGGCACCATCCCGTTGATGACGGCCAAGGGCACCTTCATCATCAACGGCACGGAGCGCGTGGTGGTGAGCCAGCTGCACCGCTCCTCCGGGGTGTTCTTCGACCACGACAAGGGCAAGACCCACTCCAGCGGCAAAATCATCTACAGCGCGCGCATCATCCCCGTGCGCGGCTCCTGGATCGACATGGAGGTCGACCCCAAGGACATCGTCTACATCCGCATCGACCGGCGCCGGAAGTTCCCCGTGACCACGCTGTTCAAGGCCTTCGGCTTCTCCTCCGAGGACCTGCTGGCCTATTTCTACAAGACCGAGCGCATCATCGTCCAGGGCAAGCGCTACTCCAAGGCCTTCGACGAAGAGCTGCTGAAAGGCCAGCGCGCGAGCCGGGACATCAAGGACACCGAGACCGGGGAGGTCCTGGTCAAAAAGGGGCGCCAGTACAACGTGCGCACCCTCAAGCGGCTCAAGGCGCTCGGGACCGACATGGTCCCGATCAACGTCGAGGAGATCAACGGCCGCGCCTTTGCCTACGCGGTCCACCACCCGCAGACCGGCGAGCCGGTCGTGCGCGCCAACGACACGGTGGACGAAGAGAGCCTCGGCCGGCTGGCCGAGGCCGGCGTGGCCGAGTTCGACCTGCTGTTCATCGACGGGCTGTCCAGCAGCGACTCGATCCGCAAGACCCTGCTGCTCGACAAGGTGGACAGCAAGGAAGAGGCGCTGATCGACATCTACCGCCGGCTGCGGCCCGGCAACCCGGCCACTCCGGAAGTGGCCCAGGAGTTCATCGACAACCTGTTCTTCAAGAGCAACTACTACGACCTTTCCGGCGTGGGGCGCCTGAAGATCAACCAGCGCCTGGCGGTGACCAGCGCCCCGGACCTCAGCATCCTGCGCAAGGAGGACATCCTGCTCACGGCCAAGTCGCTGATCGAGCTGCGGGACACCCAGGGAGTCGTCGACGACATCGATCACCTCGGCAACCGCCGCGTGCGGGCCGTGGGCGAGCTGCTCGAAAACCAGTACCGCATCGGCCTGGTGCGCATGGAACGGGCCATCAAGGAGCGCATGAGCCTTCAGGAGGTCGACGCCCTGATGCCCCACGACCTGGTCAACCCCAAGCCGGTGTCGGCCGTGGTCAAGGAGTTCTTCGGGACGAGCCAGCTTTCGCAGTTCATGGACCAGACCAACCCCCTGTCCGAAACCACCCACAAACGCCGCCTCAGCGCCCTGGGGCCGGGCGGGTTGACGCGGGAGCGCGCCGGCTTCGAGGTGCGCGACGTTCACCCCTCGCACTACGGCCGCATCTGCCCCATCGAGACCCCGGAAGGGCCCAACATCGGGCTGATCGTCTCCCTCAGCACCTACGCCCGTGTGAACGACTACGGCTTCATCGAAACCCCCTACCGGGTGGTGGAAGGCGGGCGGGTGACCGACGCGGTCAAGTTCCTGGACGCCTTCGAGGAGAAGGCGCTGCCGATCGCCCAGGCCAACGCGCCGGTGAACGAGAAAAACCAGTTCGTCGGCCCTCAGGTCACGTCGCGCGTGGCGGGCGAGTTCATGATGGTCGACCGGGATCAGATCGAGCTGATGGACATCTCCCCCAACCAGCTGGTGAGCGTCTCGGCCTCGCTGATCCCCTTCCTGGAGAACGACGACGCCAACCGCGCCCTGATGGGGTCCAACATGCAGCGCCAGGCGGTGCCGCTTCTGATGAACGAGGCGCCGCTGGTCGGCACGGGGATCGAGGGGGTGGTCGCCAAGGACTCGGGGGTCACCATCGTCGCGCCGCGGGACGCCGAAGTGGTGGACGTGGACGCATCCCGCATCGTGCTCAAGCACGACCCGAGCGGCGACCCCAACGAGAAGAAAGTGACCATCTTCAACCTGTCCAAGTTCGTGCGCTCCAACCAGAACACCTGCTTCAACCACCGCCCCATCGTGAGGCGGGGGCAGCGGGTGCGCGCCGGCGAGATCATCGCCGACGGGCCGGCGACCGACCAGGGCGAACTCGCCCTGGGCAAGAACGTGACGGTCGCCTTCATGCCCTGGGGCGGGTACAACTTCGAGGACTCGATCCTGGTGAGCGAGCGGCTGGTGCGCGACGGGGTCTACACCTCGGTGCACATCGAAGAGTTCGAGGTGGTGGCGCGCGACACCAAGCTCGGCAAAGAGGAGATCACCCGCGACATCCCCAATGTCGGCGACGAAGCGCTCAAAAACCTGGACGACAGCGGCATCATCCGGCTGGGGGCCGAGGTGAAGCCCGGCGACATCCTGGTCGGCAAGATCACGCCCAAGGGCGAAAGCCAGCTCTCGCCTGAAGAAAAGCTGCTGCGGGCCATCTTCGGCGAGAAGGCCGGCGACGTCAAGGACACCTCGCTGCGGGTCCCGCCGGGGATCCAGGGCATTGTCATCGACGCCAAGGTGTTCTCGCGGCGGGGGGTTGAAAAGGACGACCGGACCCGGCTGATAGAAGACGAGGAGATCGCCCTGCTGGAAAAGGACCGGGACGACGAGATGGCGGTGATCGAGGACGTGGTGCGCTCCCAGATCATCGACCTGCTCGAGGGCAAGAAGGCCCAGGCGCCGATCAAGAAGGGCAAGAAGGTGCTGGTCAATGCCGGCGTCAAGCTCGATGCCAAGAGCCTGGCGGACTTGCCCGTGGCGGCGCTGGAAGGCATCGTGCTCAAGGACCCGCAGGCGACCCAGGCGGTGCACGAGGTCCTCGAGCGCTACCGCGACCAGCGCGAGCTCTGCCGGCTGGCGTTCGAACAGCAGGTGAGCCGGTACGAGCGCGGGGACGAGCTGCCGCCGGGGGTCATCAAGATGGTCAAGGTGTACGTGGCCATGAAACGCAAGCTGTCGGTCGGCGACAAGATGGCCGGCCGGCACGGCAACAAGGGCGTGGTTTCCCGGATCCTGCCCGTCGAGGACCTGCCGTACTTCGAGGACGGGCAACCGGTGGACATGGTGCTCAACCCCCTGGGGGTCCCCTCCCGCATGAACGTCGGCCAGATCCTCGAGATCCACCTGGGGCTCGCGGCCAAGGGGCTGGGCGACCAGATCAACCGGTTCATCGACGAGCAGAAGCTCGGCAAGCTGCGGGAGAAGCTGCGCAAGATCTTCTCCGGAGCGTCCGACAAGAAGCTGATCGGGGCGCTGGACGACGAGGACCTGCAGCACTTCGCCCGGTTCTACAAAAACGGCGTCCACGTGGCGACCCCGGTGTTCGACGGCGCCAAGGAGGAAGAGATCAAGCAGCTGCTGGAGGAGGCCGGGCGCGACCGCTCGGGGCAGGTGGTCCTCTACGACGGGCGAACGGGCGAGCCCTTCGATGAAAAAATCACCGTCGGCACCATGTACGTGATGAAGCTGCACCACCTGGTGGACGACAAGATCCACGCCCGCTCCATCGGGCCCTACTCGCTGGTCACCCAGCAGCCCCTGGGCGGCAAGGCCCAGTTCGGCGGCCAACGCCTGGGCGAGATGGAGGTCTGGGCCATGGAGGCCTACGGCGCGGCCTTCGCCCTGCAGGAGTTCCTGACGGTCAAGTCCGACGACATGGCGGGCCGCACCCGGATGTACGAGAAGATCGTCAAGGGCCAGAACGTGCTCGAGCCCGGCATCCCCGAATCCTTCCGGGTCATGACCAAGGAGCTGCAGTCGCTGGGCCTGGACGTGGGCCTGCTGATGGATGCCGATGACCCCCGCAGCGCGGAGTAGCCGAACGGGCGAACGCCGCAGGGAAGCGAACCACCCACCCATACTCCCACAGGAGTGAGATGATGGACACGTTGTACGATTTTTTTGCAAAGCCCACGGATCCGAGACGGTACCGCGCGATCCGGATCTCGCTGGCCTCACCGGAGCAGATCCGCAAATGGTCCCACGGCGAGATCAAGAAGCCGGAGACCATCAACTACCGGACCTTCAAGCCCGAGCGCGACGGGCTGTTCTGCGCCAAGATTTTCGGCCCCACCAAGGACTACGAGTGCAACTGCGGCAAGTACAAGCGCATGAAGCACCGCGGCGTCATCTGCGAGAAGTGCGGGGTCGAGGTGATCCAGTCCAAGGTGCGGCGCGAGCGCATGGCGCACATCGAGCTCGCCACCCCCGTCTCCCACATCTGGTTCCTGAAGAGCCTGCCGAGCAAGATCGGCAACCTGTTGGACCTGACGCTCAAAAACATGGAGAAGGTCCTCTATTTCGACAGCTA